>ENA-OQCS01000436-OQCS01000436.1-human-gut-metagenome-genome-assembly--contig:-NODE-436-length-23269-cov-3.139314_pt1 | contig 23269 bp, 26 predicted proteins | sample MGYA00242757_ERZ504575 | MGnify/ENA primary metagenome ERZ504575 (study PRJEB26092, sample SAMD00036297) | human gut metagenome | host: Homo sapiens | study: EMG produced TPA metagenomics assembly of... | reverse complement strand
CGAAAAATGAGATATACAATGATATTAAGAGATATTTAGATTAATGAAAGAAAGAGATAAATAACTGATTATATGATATTTGATGTTCTGTGAGATTTTATAAAAAGGTTCGAGAGACACCCTCCAGCTCCACGGAAATAGTAAAAAGAAGTTTGTAAGTCCTTGAATTCCAGTAATTCAGGGGCTTTTCTTTTCTTCTACTCCCCCTACCTTTTATATTCATTTAGAAAATAGTTGTAGTAAATGTGCTACAATTCAAAATTAATATCTACTTTTGTCTGTTCAAAAATCAATAACTATTAGAAGTGGGGGCAACACTTTAAATTCTGCAACAGATTTATGAAAATTCACGAAGGAAAATGTACAGAGAAGATTTTGAAAGAACGTGAACGGATTGGTAGTCGGTTAGCCATTCTTCGCAAGAAGAGAAATATGACCCAAGAGGAATTGGCTAATCTTTGTGGTGTTAATCGTGTTAATATAGCCAAGATAGAGAAAGGGGCTTATAATGTGAGCATTGATATACTATCTAAGGTAACATCCGCTCTTGGTTTTGTGATAGATATAAAAGTGGATAGCTCTGTTTGTCCGACTCATTTCTCTCAACGTAAACCTGTAAAGCTGGTAATAGGGGAAGATTATTATGTCAGTTTTGGCAATAACGAAGCCCATAGATGTAAGCTGGTGGATATTCCGGAGATGTACCAAGGTCAAAGAATTAAAATCGAAACTCCGACCCCGAGAGGGTCTATCACCCACATATTATTTGCCGATGAAATAGGAACGACACCTGACGAGGCTGTAATGAACCAAGTAACGATGTAAAAACATTAAAAGGGAGGAAGTGCAAGTTCCCCTTTTATTGAAATCACCTTCGCTACAACCATCTGCAGCGAGGGTGATTTTTAGTTTATGAGGGTTTCTACACACCCTCTTTCATCAGGGCTATTCAGAAATTTAATGGTTTCTTCTGAATATATAATCTTAAATTGATGGTTCGGAATCAATTCTAAAGCTGGGAAATCAGTAGTGATTAACAGTTTTAGTCCCTTTCTTTAATATGTAAAAGCAACTTGTACAAAAGAAGTTTCTTATGTACGGGATAGCAGCAATAACTCCGTTGAGCCTTCGTGGGGACAAGCCGAATTTGATTTTATAATGTGGGTTTATAAGGTACAGTCTCCGGTCAATGATTTGATAGTTGGCTTGCCGGGCGATGCGATTGAACAGTTCGATGGTGCATCCGGTGCTCTTTATATCCAGTAGCTCCATGATTACGCGTTCCTGCTCACCGCATAGTCTTAATATCCATCTGTATAAAGTGCGGGGAAGGAGGTGGAGAAAAGGGAAATGTGAAACAATGTGGCTGTGTGCTATCTGCTGGTGCTCCGAATGGCATTTGCCAGGCGGGAAACCCTACAAATACAGCTCCGTCGGCAGACAAATGTTCTTGTAGGCCGGAGAAGAACCGTTCTTTGTCTCTGATATGCTCTATCACATCGTGTAGAAGAATCAGGGGAAAATTCGTAGCCTTGTCCTTGAGCTGGAAAATGTCGGTGGCAATGAACTGTCCCTGCTGATGCCTTTGGGCGAAGAAGGTTCTGGCTTGTTCTATTCGCGTGGCATCAATGTCTACGCCCATCACCCGGCAACCGGCTTCGGCAAAGGGGAGCAGATTGCCTCCCTCTCCACAGCCCACTTCCAGCACTTTATCGGGGATGTGTCCGATGACTTCCTTTATGTAGGGGATATAATAGTTCTTGCTGGTCTGTGACTGTTCATCAAAGTAGCTTTCCCGGTCGGTATGTCGTTTCTGCATGTTCTTTGTTCCTTCTTGAGTTTGATTATCCATATAAATAGATAATCAGTCGGGTAAAAGACTGCGTGGCGCATCGTTTTTTTACCAGGAAATGCGGAGGCCTACCGGGAGGGTGAATATGAACGGGTGTTCCTTTCGGATGGTGCGCAGTTGGCTGCCGTCGGGGATATAATAGTTTACAGTCGGCTCCAGATAGATGCCTGCCTGGGGTGTGAGGCGATATTGTATGCCTATACTTGTGTTGACCGACCACTGCCAGGGAGCACTTACCGGCTGGCTGTCGAGCTTGTGTGGAATACTGTCTGTGACATGGAAGCTTTGGAGTGTCCCTTTTATGGGGATATCCACCTGCATGCCTGCCGTGGCATAACTGGAGAAACGTTTGTAATGCCAGAAACAGTAGGAAAGCCGGAGAGGAATGCCGATATAATGCAACTTCTGGTTGTCTTGAATGCGGAATGCTTCGCCGGTAGTGAACTCCGACCTGAGAAGCGTATATTGCAATCCGGTTTCCAGACTCCAACGCTCATTCAATTTCTTGCTGAGAGAGAGTCCCACAACGATGGGGGCATGATGTTGCTGGTTCTCAACAATCCTGCCGCTGTTATTCTGGGCAATCTGCATGAGTCCGATGGAATCTTTCCCAGAGTACCTGCTGATAGCGGGTGTGCAGATAAGAATAATACTCTTCCACGTGCTGACTTGTTGAGGGAAGTCACTTGAAATGCCGTCGGTATGTGGAGTGGCAATCAGCTTATATAAGTTCTGTGCCAGTTGCGGTCCGAGTGAACCTGCCAGCATCAACTTCCATTTTCCGGATTTCTTCTTGCGGGTTGGCGGCATCAGGGAAGGGGAGAAGACGAAAGCCATCTGTCGGTTGGTGATGGTCTGTCCGGTGAATGGAGAAGGTATGGGATATTTGTGGATACTATCTTTCATTGTGGGTATGGCAAGGGGCCATTCTGTGGAAACTGGAACGGGAGGGATGATTCGTTCCCTTTTGTTCAGATTTTCTTTGGTATAGCATTGTTCGTCGGTTCGGGGAGTATCGGTTTTCTTTGTTTGTTGCGTACTCCCGGCTTGCCTGGAAGAAACTTTGGACAAACGGTTTTCCCTGATACTCTTTTTCTCTCTGTACAGATAGTCATACAGCGTTGGAAAGAGAAGCAATACTGTCAAAACAATGAATACACGGTATCCTGCCAGCATCTTTTTAAGTAAAATTTTCGCCCGGAACAATTGGGAGGAAGAGGAGTGTGGCGCTATACCCAGTAAATCTCCGATTTCTTTGTGGGACAATCCTTCCAGTACTGCCAGTTTAAATACCTTGCAGTAGCCCTCCGGAAGGCTCTCCACTATATCCAGCATCTTATCGTACGAAATGAAATCCGGACAAAAAGGATTTTCAGCAGGCTCTTCCTCTTCCGGAATATCTGTCAATGGGATGGTGGGGTTGGCATTGGCATGGTTGAGGTATTGCAGTGCCAGGTTTCTCATAATCTTTTTCATCCAGTATTCCAGTTTCTCCGGGTTGCGCAGCGAATGAATGGAAGTGAATATGATGACAAAACCGTCGTGAAGAAGATCTTGGGCTATCGTTGGGTCGGGAATATAGCGTAGGCATACTTTCAGCATTTTCTCTGAATAGTTTTCGTAGAGCAGGCTCAAGGCCTGCCCGTTTCCCTTCTGGCATAAAGTGACAAGAGCTTTTGTATCCATGTGTTTGTCTCAATGTTATTTCTTAAGGATAGAGAAGAACATGAATGACTGCATGGATTTTTATTTTTTAACTAAGCCTCCCGGTTGACTTCTGCTGCACAGTCCGGACAAATGCCTTTCAGTACATAGTTGATGCTGTTCAGTGTAAATCCTTGAGGCAGCTTCACCACCGGAGTGGGAATGTTGGTGAAGCAGAAGGTTTTGTTGCATTTCTCGCAATGGAAATGGGTGTGCAGGTCGCTTACGTCGCAAGAGCAACTGTCGCTGCACACGGCATACTTGAAGGAACCCGTCCCCGTCATCTATACTGTGTATCAGATGATGGGAGAGGAATAGGGTAAGGGTACGGAAGATGGTGGATTTGTCCACCGTATCCAGCATGGTTTCAAGGTCGAGCAATGAGACGGAACGGCCTGCCTGCATCATGGTGCGCAATACCAGGATGCGGATGGCAGTGGGCTGTATGTCCCTTTTGGCCAATAGGTCCAAATATTTCTTTTCTTCCATTTTTTCTATTTAATAAGTTTCTGTATGCGTATGGCGTTCACTATCGCAATGAGGGCGACGCCTACGTCGGCAAAGACAGCTTCCCAAAGTGTGGCGATTCCACCGGCACCGAGGATGAGGACAAGCAGCTTCACTCCGAAAGCCAGCGAGATGTTCTGCCAGACAATCCGGCGGGTTTGCCTGCCCGCATGAATGGCGGTGGCCACTCTCGAAGGCTGGTCTGTCTGTATCACTACATCGGCGGTTTCGATGGCGGCATCGCTGCCAAGTCCGCCCATGGCGATGCCACATGGCTAAGGGCAAGAACCGGGGCATCATTGATGCCGTCGCCCACAAAGGCTATTCGGTTGGCAGGGTTGCTGCGGAGTGCTCGATGTGCTTCACCTTTCCGTCCGGCAGCAGGTCTCCGTATGCTGGGTGATGCCTAGCTTTTCTGCAAAGTTAGTAACAATGGCTTGTTTGTCTCCCGATAATATCTGAATATTATTGATATTTAAAGCTTTTAATTCTTTGACGGCGTTGACGGCATCTTCCTTTAATGTGTCTGATAGCAACAGATAACCGGCATATTTTGTTCCGATGGCGCAGGCCACAATCGTATCGACAATTGATGACAATTCATCGGGATATTCTATCCCGAACTTAGTCAGCAGGCGGGTGTTGCCCACCAGGACACGCGTTCCATCCATAGTGGCTTGCAGTCCGTGGCCGGCAATCTCCGTAACGTCCGTTGTGGCAATCAGCTCTATATCTCTTTGTTTGGCATAGCTTATGATGGCTTTGGCTATGGGGTGCGTACTGTTTCGCTCTGCCGAGGCGGCAAGCTGTATCAACTTCTCTTCCGTAACTCCCGGTTGTGCCTGGCAGGATTGTACATCGAAGGTACCTTTGGTCAGCGTACCCGTCTTGTCGAATACCACCGTGTTGACTTGGGTGATGGCATCAAGGTAGTTGCCACCTTTGAAGAGGACACCCAGGCGGGAGGCGGCGCCGATTCCTCCGAAGTAGCCTAACGGAATGCTTACGACGAGGGCGCACGGCAGGAGATAACCAGAAAGACCAATGCCCTGTATAGCCAGTCATTGAAGATGAACGAGAATTGTGCATCTGCCAGCGAATAGAGGAAGGGGAGCAGTACAATCAATGCCGCCAGTCCGGTGACGGCGGGCGTATAGATACGGGCAAACTTACGGATGAAAAGTTCTGCGGCGCTTTGCGCTCGGAGGCATTCTGCACCAGTTCCAATATACGGGAAAGAGCACTTTTCTCGAAGGGTTTGGTGACTTGGATGCGTACGACTTTGTCGGTCGCAATCATTCCGGCAAGCACTTCCCCGCCCTGGCGGATGTTGCGGGGAACACTTTCTCCCGTCAGTGCGGAGGTGTTGAAGGCGGCAACTTCGTCCAGCATCGTTCCGTCCAGGGGGACGCGCTCTCCGGCTTTTACTTCGATGGTTTCGCCTACCTGCACACGTTGGGGAGCTTCGACAAGTGTACTGCCGTTTCTGATGACCGTTGCCGTTTCGGGACGTACGTCGAGCAGGGCGCTGATGTTACGCTTGGCTTTGTCTACGGCTTTGTCCTGAAAGAGCTCTCCCAAGGAGTAGAAGAGCATGACGGCAACGCCTTCGGGATATTCGCCTATATAGAAGGCGCCGAGGGTGGCGATGGACATAAGGGTGAATTCGCTGAACACGTCCTTTTGCAGGATGCTTTCCCAGGCTTCCCTCATCACCGGGAGGCCTACGGGGAGATAGGCAAGCAAGTACCATATAAAAGGTACATACTCTCCCTTGAAGAAGGTGGCGTCAGTAGCATTCAGGATGAGCCTCCGAAGAGCAATAGGGCGGAGAGGATGATTCTCCAATAATCTTTCAGCAGACTGTTTCTTTTTTCTTGTATCGCTGTATGTCCGTGTGTGCAGCAGCATTTGCAACTCATATTGTTTCCTCCTATTTTCTATTTTCTGCAGCAAAGGTAGCGGAAAGGAGATGCAACTTGGTTGCAAAGTGAAAATTCCCGGACTGTCCGGGCTGTCTTAGATTTCCAGCATCCGCTTCTCCCGTTCCAGGTCTTTCTCGTTCAGCAGGGGAGAGGGGACGGAGCAGGTTTTGATGAAGTCGCCCGGCTGGCAGGTGTAGTTGTAGTAGGGGCGTTGCTCGTCGGTCAGCTGGTCTTGGGGGATGAGCTGGCCTTTCAGTTCCAGGAAGTCGTCCATGGAGGTGCTGTCCGAGTGTTTGATGAAGAGGATGCGGCGGGCTATGGGGTTGCGGTTGTAGTCCAGGCAGAGGTAGAGCTTGAGCAGGTGGGGAAAGTCGTACATGGGCAGTTGCAGGTAGATGGTGGACAAGGCCAGTTGGGGCGCCTCGCGTTCGTTGAAGAAGATATAGGCATTCTGGTGGTTGTTGAAGACAGCTGTGCCGAAGTGGGTGGTGTTGTAGGCGCTCATGTGCACCACTTTGACGTGGTCGTTGCTGTCGGCAGGGGTTATCAGGTAAGGCTCTACCTTTAAGGCATTGGAGGAGGAAGAGAGGCTGTAACTGATGTAGATGCCGCTGTAATTGTACACTTCCTGCGCCGAGTGGAGCATCTCATGAAGTTTATTAATAATGGAAATTCATTTTTGCTGTCAGCACCCGCCTCTATCTTTGCCGCCGAAATCAAGAACGAACTTAAACGACACACTATGTTCAACGGTGAGAAAAAACAGATAATACAGAGCAAGAGACTGGCTGATGCCTTGTTCATCCTTTGGGCGGGTGGAGCGGCTTTGCTCTCCTATTCACTGGTCTATGCGCTGCGCAAGCCGTTTACGGCTGCGGGCTTCGACGGGCTCGACTTCTTCGGGATGGATTACAAGACGGCAACCAGCATCGTGCAGATTTCCGGCTATTTTATTTCCAAGCTGATTGGCATCAAGGTAATTTCGGAACTGAAGAAGGAGAACCGTCTGAAGTTCATCATCCTCTCGGTGGCGGTGGCCGAGCTTTCGCTGGTGCTGTTCGGAGCGTTGCCCCGGCCGCTGAATGTCTTTGCGCTGTTCTTCAACGGGCTTTCGTTGGGATGCATGTGGGGAGTGATTTTCAGTTTCCTCGAGGGGCGGCGGGTGACGGACCTGCTGGCGAGCCTAATGGGGCTGAGCATTGCCATCAGTTCGGGCACGGCAAAGTCCGTCGGGCTGTTTGTGATGGAGCATCTCCACATCAGTGAGTTCTGGATGCCTGCCTTTATCGGTGCCTTTGCCTTCCCGCTGCTGTCGTTGCTGGGCTGGCTGATGACGAGAATGCCGCAACCTACCGCGGCAGACCGGCACTGCGCTCGGAACGGGTGACGCTGGACGGCAGGCGCGTGCGGACCTCTTCAAGAGCTTCATGCCGGTATTGCTGATGCTGTTTGCGGCAAACTTGTTCATCACCGTCTTGCAGGACATCAAGGAGGACTTCCTGGTGAAGATTCTGGATGTGGAGGCGGCGGGGCTGTCGTCGTGGGCATTTGCCAAGGTAGATGCGGTGGTGACACTGATTATCTTGTTGCTTTTCGGGCTGATGTCCGCGGTGAGGAGTAATATAAAGGTGCTGTGCCTGCTGCTGGTGCTTGTGACGTGCGGCACAGCGACCTTGGGATTCGTGGCCTTCAATTACGATGGGTTGCAACTGCCACCCATGACGTGGCTGTTCCTCCAGAGTTTGTCGCTCTATACTGTTTACCTCAGCTTCCAGACGTTGTTCTTCGAGCGTTTCATCGCCTGCTTCCGCATCAAGGGGAATGTGGGGTTCTTTATCGTCACACTCGATTTTATCGGGTATACCGGTACGGTGGTGGTATTGGTATTCAAAGAATTCTTCAATCCGGACATCAACTGGCTGGATTTCTATAACCTGATGTCGGGCTATGTCGGCATTGTGTGCAGCGTGGCTTTCCTATGCTCGGCTGTCTACCTGGTGCAGCGCTATCGCAAGGAGAATGCTTCGGGACCGTTGGACTCTTCCCTTTTCCGTTTGCGCCGTTGGTCCCGGCCGGGCAATTCCTTGCTTCTTGAGACTGAATAATAATAATATATCGTATGAAAAGAATTGAATGTATCATTATGGACTGGGCAGGAACTGCCGTCGATTACGGTTGTTTTGCTCCCGTCGCCGCCTTTGTCGAGAGCTTTCGGGCCATCGGCGTTCCCGTCACTGCTGCCGAAACACGTGCGCACATGGGGCTGACCAAAGTAGAAGAAATCCGTGCACTGTTCAATATAGAACGTGTCCGGACGGAATTTGAACGGAAATTCAGCCGTCCCGCCGGTGAGGAAGACGTGCAGGCACGTTATGCCGAATTCCAACGGGTGTTGTTTGCCTCGCTCGAAGATTATACCGACCCTATTCCCGGTGTGGTGGAAACGATTTCCGCACTGCGTGCGCAAGGTATCCGCATTGGCTCCACCACCGGCTATACCCGCTCTATGATGGATGTTGTGCTGCCTGCCGCCACAGCCAAAGGCTATGCGGTAGATAATTGCGTCACTCCCGACGGGTTGCCTGCAGGCCGTCCTGCTCCCTACATGATATATAAGAATATGGCAGACCTCGCCATCCCCTCCGTAGATTGTGTGTTGAAGTATGGCGATACCATCGCCGACATCAAGGAGGGTATCAATGCCAAAGCATGGACCGTCGGCGTAGTCCTCGGCAGTAACGAACTGGGACTGACACAAGAGGAAGTCTCCTCCTTGCCTGCCGATGAGCTCGAAGCCCGTAAGGCCGATGTCCGCCGCCGCATGCTTGCCGCCGGTGCCCACTATGTGGTCGATACCATTGCCGAGCTCCCCGCAGTCATCGCCGAGATAAACCGTAAACTTGAGATTCTGTAACCCTTATAAACGTATAAACTTAAAAACTCAATGCATATGAAACCCTACATTCTCCTTACCCCCGGCCCCCTTACCACCTCACAAACCGTCAAGGAAGCCATGCTGACCGACTGGTGTACTTGGGACGAAGCCTACAACCTCCACATTGTGGAAGAAATCCGCAAGTCCCTCGTCTCCCTCGCCACCCAGCATACCGGCGACTATACTTCCATCCTCCTGCAAGGTAGCGGCACGTACTGTGTGGAAGCCGTCATCGGTAGCGTCATCAAGCCTGGCGACAAACTTCTCATACTGAGCAACGGCGCCTACGGCGACCGCATGGGCAACATCGCCGAGTATCACGGCATCTCGTACGACATGCTTGCTTTTGACGAAACAGAGCAAGTCTCCGTCAGCTACGTCGACGACTATCTTTCGCACAATGCCGAAATCACCCACGTTGCGTGGTGCATTGCGAAACCACTACCGGCGTGTTCAATCCCCTCAAGGAGATAGCCACCTCGTCAAGATGCACGGCAAGAAACTGATTGTAGACGCATGAGCAGCTTCGGCGGTGTTCCCCTCGATGTACACGAACTGGGCATAGACTTCCTCATCAGCAGTGCCAACAAGTGCATCCAGGGCGTTCCGGGGTTTGGCTTCATCATCGCCCGCCGTTCCGAGCTGTTGCACTGCAAGGGCGTCTCCAAGTCACTCTCTCTCAACATTTATGACCAATGGGAAGCCATGGAGAAAGGACATGGCAAATGCGTTTTACTTCTCCTACACACGTGTCCGCGCCTTCAAGCAAGCCATGGACGAACTGGCAGAGGAGGGCGGTGTGGAGGCCCGTCACAACAGATATTGCGAGAACCACCGCGTGCTGGTGGACGCATGCGTTCCCTCGGTTTCCAAACGTTGCTGCCGGACGAGATTCAATCGCCCGTTATTACTTCTTTCCTCTATCCTTATGCCGATTTCAATTTCAAAGCTTTCTACACACAACTGAAAGAGCGTGGATTTGTCATCTATCCGGGAAAGATTTCGCAAGCCGACACTTTCCGTATCGGCAATATCGGAGATGTTCATCCCGAAGATTTCCGGCAGCTGATAGAGATAATTCGCGAGTGTAAATACTAAGCTCCGAATCTGCATAGATTTAATCGTTCCATCGTGGAGGAAAAATCGTTCCACCATGGTGGAACGATTTTTCCTAGTGGTGGAATAATATTTTCCCCATGATGGAATGATTTGTCCTTCGCCTTCCTTCTTCTTAAGCTTCCCTATTAAATTTGACCTTCGTCAAGTCTGTAAACGCTATCTTTTCGTATTTTTGCACCCAATTTCGGAGGTATCAGATTTATGGCAACATCCAGAGAAATGACGGAAGGACGGCTCTTCCGTTGATTTCAACTTTACTTTGCCTTTACTGCTCGGCAATCTGCTGCAACAGACCTATTCATTGGTAGATGCAGCTATCGTGGGGCGCTTTCTGGGTATCAACGCCTTGGCTTCAGTCGGGGCAAGCACTTCGGTCGTTTTTCTTATTCTGGGATTCTGCAATGGCTGTTGCGGAGGTTTCGGCATTCCCGTGGCGCAAAAGTTCGGTGCGCGGGATTATGTCACGATGCGCCGTTATGTGGCTGTCAGCCTGCAGCTGCTGCGGTGATGTCTGTTGTCATTGCCGTGGTTACCAGCATTTACTGTGCAGATATTCTGCACATGATGAGTACGCCGGAGAACATATTCACGGGAGCCTATTATTACCTGCTTGTCACGTTTATCGGGGTTCCCTTTACTTTCTTCTATAATCTGCTGTCCAGTATTATCCGTGCATTGGGTGACAGCAAGACGCCGTTTTGGTTTCTACTTCTCTCTACGGTATTGAATATCCTGCTCGATTTGTTCTACATTCTGGTACTGGGTTGGGGAGTGGCAGGAGCTGCCATCGCTACCGTATTTTCACAAGGCGTCTCGGCCATATTGTGCTACATCTATATGATGCGTCGTTTCGACATTCTGAAGACAACGCCTGCCGAGCGGAAATTCGACGGTGCTTTGGCACGCACACTGATGTACATCGGCGTACCCATGGGACTGCAATTTTCCATTACTGCCATTGGCAGCATTATGCTGCAAAGCGCCAATAATGCTTTGGGTACGGCTTGTGTGGCTGCATTCACGGCAGCCATGCGTATCAAGATGTTTTTCATGTGTCCTTTCGAGAGTCTGGGCATGGCAATGGCCACCTATAGCGGGCAAAACTACGGTGCGGGCAAGCCGGAACGTATCTGGATGGGAGTCAAGGCAAGCGCCCTGATGATGATTGTTTATTGGGCGTTCACTTTCTGTGTACTGATGTTCGGTGCCAGGACTTTTGCCCTGCTCTTTGTAGATGCCTCTGAGTTGGAGATTTTAAAGAATACGGAGTTGTTCCTGCACATTTCCGTTTCCTTTTTTCCGGTTTTGGGACTGCTCTGCATCCTGCGATACACTATCCAGGGGGTGGGATATACCAATCTTGCCATGCTTTCCGGTGTCTCGGAAATGATTGCCCGGATACTGGTCAGCCTGCTGGCTGTTCCGGCTTTCGGCTATCTGGCCGTGTGTTTTGGTGACCCTACTGCATGGATTTTTGCAGATGCCTTTTTAATACCAGCCTTCATTTATGTCTATCGGCGGATACTTCGGATGAAGAAAAATTAGTGTATCTTTGTATCGGGGAGTTGAAAGAAGAATGACCGGACGAAAAATTATACACATCGATATGGACGCATTCTACGCCTCCGTAGAACAGCGTGATAATCCTGCATTGCGGGGCAAGCCCATTGCCGTGGGCCATGCGGAGGAACGGGGAGTGGTGGCGGCAGCCAGTTACGAGGCACGGCGTTTCGGGGTGCGTTCTGCCATGTCGTCACTGAAGGCAAAGCGGCTGTGCCCCCAACTTATTTTTATCCCGGGACGGATGGAAGTCTACAAATCCGTTTCCCGCCAGATACACGAAATCTTTCATGAATATACGGATGTCATCGAGCCCATTTCGCTGGACGAGGCTTTTCTGGATGTGACGGAGAATAAACCGGGCATTCCATTGGCTGTAGACATCGCGAAGGAGATAAAGCGGAAGGTGCGGGAGAGGTTGAATCTGGTGGCTTCTGCCGGCATATCCTATAATAAGTTTCTTGCCAAGATAGCCTCGGACTACCGCAAGCCGGACGGGCTTTGCACCATACATCCTGCCCAGGCACTGGACTTTGTTGCCCGGCTGCCCATTGAAAGTTTCTGGGGAGTGGGACCGGTAACGGCGAAGAAGATGCACACTTTGGGGATTCACAACGGGGAACAGCTGCGTATGCAGTCTTTGGAGATGCTGACCCGCGAATTTGGCAAAGTGGGGACAGTCTATTATGATTTTGCCCGTGGCATCGATATCCGTCCGGTAGAGGCTGTCCGCATCCGCAAGTCTGTGGGTTGCGAACATACGTTGGAGAAGGACATCAGCAAGCGTTCATCCGTCATTATAGAGCTGTACCATGCGGCAGTGGAGCTGGTGGGGCGACTGGAGCACGCCAATTTCCGCGGGAATACGCTGACGCTGAAAATCAAGTTTCATGATTTTAGCCAGATTACCCGCAGTATGACCCAAACAAAGGAGCTGGTTGCCCTTGACGTGATTCTGCCTTTGGCAAAGCAGTTGCTGCAGGAAGTGGATTATGAACATCATCCTATCCGTTTGATTGGGCTTTCCGTTTCCAACCCCCGTGAAGAGGGGGAGGAGAAAGGAGTCTGGGAACAGCTGAGTTTTGAATTTAGTGACTGGGAGACGGAACATTCAAATAAATAATGCTATATTTGTGTTCAGTATCAAAAAAAGGAAAGCTATGGGCTGTTTTATGAATATTTTGTGGTTGATGTTTGGAGGTATCATCACTGCTGTGGAGTATCTTATTGCAAGTTTATTGATGATGTTCACCATTATTGGCATCCCTTTCGGTATGCAGACCTTGAAAATGGCAAGCCTTGCCTTGTGGCCTTTCGGCAAAGAGGTTCGTAGCGGGGAACGTTCCAACGGTTGCCTCTATGTGCTGATGAATATTCTTTGGATATTCTTGGGCGGCATTTGGATTTGCCTTTCGCACTTGGGGTTTGGGTTATTGCTGTGCATCACCATTATAGGCATTCCTTTCGGTATCCAACACTTTAAGCTGGCAGGGCTGGCATTGACTCCTTTCGGGAAGGATATTGTTGCGGCTTGAGTTATTTTCTGCTGGTTTGGAATATGCTAGAGAAGAAGAAGGGCGGGGAACTTTTCAGTTCTCCGCCCTTCATTCATTGTATTTAAAGGTGTTTTTTTACATGGTTACAAGGGGCTGCTTTGCAAGCAGTTTTTGTAGTTTACCGTTCAGTGTTTGGCACATTGTTCCATTACCCATTGCTTGATAGCGTTTGATTTGGTACTGTAACATAAAAATTTCATTTGCATTCTTTTTCATAATTCTCATCTTTTTGTGCTCTCCGCGTTTCGGAAAGCGGGTTTTACATCTTTCTTTTATCTTATAACGCTGCAAAGATACGAAATGTTTGCGAAAAATATGTTCTATAACATAAAAGCTTGTATTTCTTTCTTCATTTTCTCTAGAAATTCTGTATTTTGCAATCCGTATATAACAAATATATTACATATCTTTGCATGTACTACCATGTTAAGAAGAGAGGCAATACTTATGAATAAACTGACAGAACTTTGGCAGAGCCCCTATCCCATGCTTTATCAACGTTGGAAAGCGGTGGTGATACCTTCGGTCATTATATTTCTGATACTATATATACTCCAACCTTTCGGCGTTTCCCGGATAAAGGAAGGTGTATTTTGGGTGGTTGCCGGTTCGGCACTTATAGCGGCGGGTGCTTCGAGCATCTTCACTTACCTGCTTCCGGCATTGTTTCCTACCTATTATAAAGAGCAGAACTGGACGTTGGGTAAACACGTGTTGGACGTGTTGCTGATGCTGTTACTGATAGCGGTGGGAATTTGGGTCTATCATTCATGGTTGATGGGTATGTGGCTGGACAAGCGGTTGTTTTTTCTGGCTTTGTCTTGGGTAATGGTACTGGCACCTTTTCCAGTCGTGTTTTTCTTGCTGTGGAACCGCAATTTGCAACTGACCCGTAATCTGCAAGAAGCCATGGAGATAAATTGCCACCTTTCAAAGAGGGCATCTCAAGAGGTTGGGGCGGAAAGTAAGGAGTTTTCTCCGGAGGAAGTGTTGGTGTTTTCCGGTGGCACCAAAGATATGCTGGAAGTGAAGGCCGTAGATTTTCTTTATGCGGAGGCTGAAGGAAATTATGTGAAGGTGGATTATCGACTGAAGGGAGAGAGTACCCGGAAGATGTTGCGTGCCACGATGAAGCAGGCAGAGGAGGCGGTTGCTGCCTGCCCCTTCATTATCCGGTGTCATAGAGCCTTTCTGGTGAATGCCCGCAAGGTGGTGAAAGTGGACGGAAACTCTCAAGGATACCGGTTGAGGCTGGAGGGAGGTGGAGAGGAGATTCCTGTTTCACGTGCCTATGCCAAGGAGGTGAAAGCACTGATAGAAAACAAGATAAAGCGGTAGCTATTCGTCACAGAGATACGCCATTCGTCACAAATCGTTGGTTGTCTGTCACATATCCGGGTCGTCTGTCCCGGATATTTTTTTGCCCGTGTCCTTCCTTTATGTTTGTGGCAGGAAAACATAACGAACATGAAGATATGAAGTGGAAAATAATCTTTTTAATGACGGGTGGACTTCTCTTTGTACAAGCTTCCGTAGCGCAGAAGTCGGTAACGGATACCGTGCGTCTGACATTCAATATCGATAGTATAGGTCTGGACGAAGTGGTGGTAAGAGGGAAAAAGACTCCTGCCGCCAATAGCAGGTGGAGCGATATGCATCCGGTGGAACTGGTCACGGTGGGCGGTGCAAACGGTGATTTGTACAAGGCATTGCAGACCTTGCCCGGTACGCAGGTGCAGGGGGAGACCGGCGAATTACTGGTACGTGGTGGGAGCAGCTATGAGACACAGACCTTCATTGATGGGATCCATGTGTTGAATCCCTATACCTCCAATGGAATAAATACCCCTTCGCGTAGTCGTTATTCCACCTTCATGTTCAGTGGGGTGAATTTTGCTTCCGGCGGGGCTCCGCAGGAGTACGGAGAGGCGCTTTCGGCTGTTCTGCCTTTAGAAACCAAGGATTATAGTAAAGTGGATAAGGTGGGCGTGAATGCTTCCGTAGTCGGTGTGGGTGGGGGCGGTACCAAGACTTTGGACCGTGGCTCCTTGTCCGTCGATCTGAATTACCAGAATCTGAGCTTATATGACAAGGTTTATTCCGGACGGACAGAATTTGAACGGCCCTACCGGATGTTTTCCGGTGCCACCCAGTTCCGTCATACCCCCGGCGATGCGACGGTTTTTAAGATCTACGCGCAATACGACCGGACAGACTTTTCTGCCTATGAGGGGGATGAACGCAGATTGTTCGCTCTGGCCGAAGACAACATCTACGTCAATGCTACCTTTCGCTATCATGCGGCAGGTGGATGGGACTGGTTTGCAGGGGCTGCTTATTCCTATTATAATCGGGAGGTCAACGCTGCTGCTGTTTCGGGAGATAATTGCTGGAACGCCAGTGGGAGTTGCATTTGAAGACTAAGATGTCTAGGCGCTTCTCGTCAGTATTCCACCTGGATATGGGGGTGGAGAGTTATATCCGTAACTATCGGAATTGTTATCTGTACTCCGACATAGACGATGCCAACCAAATGTCCCCCACTATCAGTACAGGTTTCTTTTCGGCTGCTTACTATCCGCTGGAGCGCTTGAAGGCAGAATTGTCTTTCCGTACGGAGTACACTTCTCTGAACCGGAAGATGAATTTTTCTCCGCGTCTGGCGGTAAATTACTATTTGGGGGATGTGATGCTCTCTGGCATAGTGGGCCGCTACACGCAATTGCCCGAAAATGACTGGTTGGTACGTAACCGGAAGTTAATGTCCGAGGTGTGCATGCAATATAATCTGGGGATGCAATACGGTTATGAAGGACGTTTCTATAAGGCAGAACTTTATTATAAAGACTATAGCCGCTTGGTTCTGGAAGAAACAGATGCTGGAACGGGGAGTGTACTTCTGACTTCCGGTGGATACGGATATAGCAGAGGTGTAGACTTGTTCTTCCGCGACCGGATTTCGATAAAGAATCTGGAATACCAGTTGTCCTATACGTATAACATTTCCAAGCGTAAATATCAGAGTTGTTCCGAGCTGACCATTCCCCAGTATGCCACTCGGCATAACGCGGCATTGGTTGTGAAATATTCCTTGTCCCGTCTTCACTCCATCATCAGCTTAACGAACCGTTTCAGCACGGGGCGTCCCTATCACAATCCATTGCTGCCGGGTTGATGAACGATGAAGTGAAGCCTTATAACAGTCTGGATTTGGGTGTGACCTTCCTGGCAAGCAAGAAGGTGATTATCCATGCTTCCGCCAGCAATATCCTCGGTCGCAAGAATGAGTTTGGCAAAGTAGACAACAAGGTTATCCTGGCTTCCAAAGACCGTTTCTTCTATGTAGGAGTGTACGTCACTTTGGGGAAGAAGGCTGCTTACGATGTATCCAATTTCTAATGATAACTCTTTAAAAAAGAACAAAGATGAAAGCAATGATTATTTTTTTAGTATTTGTAATGCAAAGTGCCGCCCAGCTGCTCTTTGCCCAGAACCTGACTATTGAAGTGTGTGACATTGAAAAGGTGGAGGGGCATCTCTATGTCGCCATCTACAATTCGGAAGAAACATTCATGAAGAAACCCTTGACCGCCTTCCGGATAGATGTGAAAGATACGTCGCTCTCCATTCCTTGCCAGGGGTTACCTACGGTACGTATGCCATTTCGTTGTTTCAAGACGAGAACGGAAACGGGAAACTGGATACTGCCGTTTTCGGCATTCCTACAGAGAAGTACGGGTTCAGTAATGATGCTCAAGGCGTTATGGGTCCGCCGTCTTATGACAAATGCAGCTTCACTTTTTCCGGAGACACGACTTTGGTGATACATCTGAAGTAGAGTGATTATGTAAGTAAAACGGGAATTAATTTTCTTTTGCGGACGATTTACACTATTTTTGTGGTTCAACCTTAATAATTGCGTTATGAAACGAGTTGCACGACTTCTGGGATTTCTCGGACTGGTATGTTTGCTTGCCTCTTGCGGCAAACGTTCTTTCATTACAGACACTTCTTACCGCCAACGTGTGGAGCAAGACTTCAATCAAAAAAAGAAAGGTTGCCGCAGGGCGATTTGTTTGCCATATTCGATACGGACTTGACGTCGTACGAACGCGAAGCTTTGGAGTTCCTTTATGCCTATATGCCTTTGGCAGACATTGCCGATTATTCCGGAGAATTTCATCTGATGACGTGCGCGCTCCCAAAAGGCTGCCGATGAGATGCCTTGGGGAAAAGTTATTCCTGAGGATTTGTTTCGTCATTTTGTACTTCCGGTGCGGGTCAACAATGAGCATCTGGACAGTGCACGGATAGTGTTTTACGAAGAACTGAAGAATCGTGTCAAGTCTCTGTCCCTCTATGATGCCATTCTGGAGGTGAACCACTGGTGCCACGAGAAGGCTATCTATACTCCTCCGATGCCCGTACCAGTTCGCCTTTGGCAACGGTACGCACGGCATACGGGCGTGTGGCGAGGAATCTACTTGCTGGTTGCCGCCTTGCGTTCGGTGGGTATCCCTGCCCGTCAGGTCTACACACCCCGGTGGGCGCATACCGACGACAATCATGCGTGGGTAGAAGCATGGGCAGACGGGAAATGGTATTTTCTTGGAGCCTGCGAACCCGAACCGGTACTCAACCTTGGTTGGTTCAATGCTCCGGCCAGTCGCGTATGCTGATGCATACCAAGGTCTTCGGACGTTATGAAGGAGCGGAGGAAGTGATGTCTGTCACTCCTACTTATACGGAAATCAATGTAATCGGTAACTATGCACCGACGCTAAGGCCACAGTTACGGTCATGGACGGACATGGAAATCCGGTGTCTGATGCTTGTGTGGAGTTCAAGCTCTATAATTATGCGGAGTTCTATACTGTAGCCCGGAAGCAGACCGATGCAGAGGGAAAGGCTTTTTTGACGGCCGGTAAGGGTGACATGCTGGTATGGGCTTCCAAAGACGGAAAATTCGGCTATGCCAAACTGTCTTTCGGTAAGGACCATGAACTGGTTGTGAAGATGGATAAGACTGCCGGCGACGGCCATGCGGTAGATTTTGAACTTGTGCCGCCCCCCGAAAATGCGGAGTTGCCGGCGGTTACGCCCGAACAGCGTGCGGCGAATGACCGCCGCATGGTCCATGAAGATTCCATCCGCAACGCTTATGTGTCTATGTTCATGACGGATGAGACGGCGCGTTATTTTGCCCGGCGGTACAAGCTCGACGAAGATGCCGTTTCACGGATACTGGTCGCTTCCAGAGGAAACCATCGGGTCATTGCCGACTTCATGGCACGGTTGCGCTCTGAAAAGTCCAAAAGAGGAGGTCTGGACCTGCTCCAACGGATTTCGGCAAAAGACCTCCGCGACGTTACACTGGAAGTTCTGATGGACCACATGCAATCCCGTATGTGCAAGAATGCCGACCATTTCCGCAGATATGTGCGCAATCCACGCGTAAGCAACGAGATGCTGACCCCCTATAAAGGATTTTTCAAGAAAGCCGTCTCAAAGGAAGATGCTGAGGCATACAAGGCAGAACCGATGAAACTGGTGGCATGGGTGGCCCAAAATATCCGGGTAGACAATGACTGTAATTTGGGAGGGGCTCCCATTTCTCCGGAAGGGGTCTGGAAGGCCCGTGTGGCTGATGCCCATAGCCGTGACATTTTCTTCGTCTCCATGGCACGCAGCATGGCAATCCCTGCCCGTATCAACGGAGTGACCGGCAAAGTACAGTTGATAGGGGATGATGGTGCGATGGATGTGGACTTGAACCATCATTCGGAAGAGCCGGTCTTTATGGCAGAAGGAATTGCTTCGAAGGGAAAGTTGGTGGCTTCCTATAAGCTATCCGTTCGTTGGATAACCCGAAATACTATTCTCATTTCACTCTTTCCAAACAGACCCCGCAGGGCAGTTTGCAATTGCTTTCCTATGACGAAGGCGATGCAGATATGGGCGGCGGTACTACATGGAGCAATCTGCTGAAGGAAGGAACAGCTCTGGAGGCCGGAGATTATGTTTTGGTGACCGGTACACGCCTTGCCAGCGGTGCGGTACTTTCTAAAACCACCTTTTTCAATATTCTGCCGGAGAAGACAACGGAAATTGAATTGGTGATGCGCGAGAGCAGGATGAGGTGCAGGTTATCGGGAACTTTAATTCGGAGTCTCTCTTCACTCCGCTGCCGGACGCCGGCTCCGCAGCCCGGCAGAGTCTGCTGCAGGCTTGTGGGCGCGGTTACTTTGTCGTAGGCATTCTGGGTGTCAATCAAGAGCCAACCAATCATGCGTTGCGCGACATCGCTTCATTCAAGGCTGATTTGGAGAAGTGGGGGCGTAAGATGGTGTTGCTGTTCCCTAATGAGCCAAAGCCGGCAAGTTCGCCCGCGAGTCATTCCCCGATTTGCCCTCTACCATTATTTATGGTATAGATACGGACGGTATCGCTGCGCAGATTGCAGAAAGCATGAAGTTGAAGCACAAAGAGAGCCTGCCGATATTCATCATAGCCGATACTTTCAATCGGGTGGTCTTTGTATCGCAAGGATATACCATCGGACTGGGAGAACAACTGATGAAGACAATAAAGGGGTTATAGGGCTTTCTGTCATGAATTGTAAATAGTAATCGTCAAATAGTAAATCATCCGATGCCTGTTATCGAAATATCATCTTTGACCCATCCGGTGTGGAGATATTCAGTACCTTACCGAAGCCCAGTTACGCAATCGCCTTGAGCCGGACAAAGGGCTGTTTATAGCTGAGAGTCCTAAGGTTATCAAGGTGGCTCTGGATGCCGGCTACGAGCCTTTGGCCTTTTTGTGTGAGCACAAGCACATCTATGGGGATGCTGCTGAAATCATTGAGCGTTGTGGCGATATACCCGTCTACACAAGCGGTAGGGAATTGCTTGCCGAGCTGACCGGCTACGTTTTGACGCGTGGTGTTCTTTGTGCCATGCGCCGTCCGGTTCCGAAGAGTATGGAGGACGTCTGCCGGGGAGCCCGGCGTATTGTGGTTATCGACGGGGTGGTGGATACCACCAATATTGGGGCCATCTTCCGTTCGGCGGCAGCTCTTGGCATGGATGCTGTGCTGTTGACGCGTAATTCCTGCGATCCTCTGAACCGTCGTGCGGTCCGGGTTTCAATGGGAACGGTTTTTCTTGTGCCGTGGACGTGGATGGACGGTCCTCTGGATACGCTCGGTGAGTTGGGTTTCCGTACGGCGGCCATGGCGCTTACGGACAATTCCATTTCCATAGACAATCCCGTTTTGAAGACCGAGCCCCGGTTGGCTATTGTGATGGGTACTGAGGGAGATGGTCTTTCGCACGAAGCGATTGCGGGAGCCGACTATGTGGTTCGTATCCCCATGGCGCACGGTGTAGATTCGCTGAACGTGGCGGCCGCAGCGGCTGTTGCTTTCTGGCAACTTCGCGTTTAGAAGTGATAACTCAAAAAAGCATATATTATGTTGGCATATACTTATATTGAACACGGAAAGTTCGGATTGCTTGAGAAACCGATACCGGTATTGGAAGATGCACGTGATGCTATTGTGCGGGTGACACTGGGTAGCATATGCACCAGTGACTTGCATATAAAGCATGGAAGTGTACCGCGCGCGTACCCGGAATTACGGTAGGACACGAAATGGTGGGCATCGTAGAGCAGGTGGGTGCCGAAGTTGAGTCGGTAAAGCCCGGCGACCGTGTGACTGTGAATGTGGAGACTTTTTGTGGTAAATGTTTCTTTTGTCGTCACGGATATGTGAACAACTGTACCGACACCAATGGCGGTTGGGCTTTGGGGTGCCGTATCGATGGCGGCCAGGCGGAATATGTACGTGTGCCTTATGCCGACCAGGGACTGAACCGTATTCCCGATACGGTAAGCGACGAGCAGGCGCTCTTGGTAGGCGATGTGTTGGCCACCGGCTTCTGGGCTGCCCGTATCTCCGAAATAACCGAGGAAGACACTGTACTCATCATCGGTGCCGGGCCGACGGGTATTTGTACCCTGCTTTGTTCCATGCTGAAGAAACCCCGTCGCATTATTGTCTGCGAGCAGTCGGCCGAAAGAATCCGTTTTGTCCGCGAGCATTATCCGGAGGTGCTGGTCATTGGGCCGGAAAACTGCAAAGACTTTGTGAGGAAGCATAGTGACCATGGTGGGGCAGATGTCGTACTTGAAGTTGCCGGCACGGAAGATACTTTCCGCTTGGCATGGGAGTGTGCCCGTCCCAATGCCATTGTCACCATTGTGGCGCTTTATGACCAGCCTCAGTTATTGCCCTTGCCGGAGATGTATGGCAAGAATCTTGTCTTCAAGACCGGTGGTGTGGATGGGTGCGATTGTGCCGAGATACTGCGCCTGATAGCGGCGGGACAGATAGATACCACACCGCTTATCACACATCGTTTCTCGTTGGAGGAAATTGACGAAGCCTACCGTATTTTTGAGAATAGGCTGGAGGGGGTGATAAAGGTGGCGATTGTGGGTAGATAGAAAAGAGGATAGCCAATGAAGGCTATCCTCTTTTTCTATGTAATTATTTACTTGCTACTTACTTGCTCAAAGCCTGAGCCACGTCAACCGCACAAGCCACTGTACATCCTACCATCGGGTTGTTACCGATACCGAGGAATCCCATCATTTCCACGTGAGCAGGAACTGATGAAGAACCAGCGAACTGAGCGTCTGAGTGCATACGACCCATTGTGTCGGTCATACCGTAAGAGGCAGCGACACAGCATCCCTGTAAGTATTTGCAAGCTGTTATTAATCAATGCTATAATAGCAATGGGTAAACTCCTTGTTAGTAAATAAAAGAACGAATTATCAAAAAGGGCTGCATCATGGGCAAATGCCTATGCGTTACCCTTTAGATGAGAGTACTCCTAATGGAGTTAAGACCGTAATCTAATTTGCGTGTCAATGAAGTATAAATCTCCGTCTATGCCATAAAGTACATTATTGGGAACTGCATCAAACACTTCATAATCCGAATTATGGTATTCGTCGTAATAGTCCATTTCAAAGCCTAATGCTTGCATATAAGCAGCTATCTCGTCTTCCGTAGCTTCTCCGTTCAGCTAATATATAAGGTTGTACGAGACTGCGCAAAATTCTTGCTGACTGTTATAAGCGAAGCCTATCATTTGATAAGGCACATTGCCAAAGAACTTGTTATGTGCAGCAATGCGGATGAAGAAGTTCTCTAAATCATCCCTGCGTACTCAAAGTTATTTAATTTTACAACAGACACATTACCATCATGGAACACTTCATTCTCACCACCTCTATCCATATAAGTAATATTGAGGTGTGATAAGTCAATCCATAGACCATTGTCATTGGCAAACTTTATCAGTTCTTCTGTTTGTCTTCTCTTATAGCCCTCTGTTGATTCAGTTTCTCCTGCTGCTTCCTTACTTCTTCTGGCGATGCAGGTCGCTTGCTCCAAGAGGCTATTGATTGACGAGTGCGTTCTATCCATTCTTTGTGAAATTCGTTGATGTATTCCATAATTTGTTTGATTATGAGTTTAAGACAAAGGTAATCATTCCTCTTTTAATAGCAATGCTTGGTTGTTATATTCTTGCGAATGGGGTGTTGTGGAACATTCTATAAAAGAGAAGCAGCATAAGAGTTCCCTCAAGTGCTGCCCTGCCTTAAATTAGTTTGGCAATTAGTTAATCTTCTTGTAGGTTGGTCGTAGTAATATCGTCTAACTCTAAACCACCGTCATCCGTATTATCCCAATCCTCAAAGGCGAGAACCAATTTATTAGCTGTAAGCTCATTGATAGTAAGGACATCCGAATAACCGTCATCGTAAGAGATAGTCAGCTTATTGCCTTTCAAAGACCAGCGACTTGTTTCTGTATATCCACCGTCCGCATAGCCTTCTGTGCAAGTACCGTCAGCTTTGAACTCCCATAAGCCATTGGTGTAGGCTTCATCAGAGGTGACAACTTCCTTGCCATTCTCCACTTTGTGAATCTTCTCCCAAGTGGACTGCCATTTACCTATAAGGTTGGCTTGTTCAATGATTGTCTGTTCTTCTTCATCATCGCTACAAGCTGTAAAGTTTACAGCCAACATGA
>ENA-OQCS01000435-OQCS01000435.1-human-gut-metagenome-genome-assembly--contig:-NODE-435-length-23324-cov-6.170453_pt1 | contig 23324 bp, 26 predicted proteins | sample MGYA00242757_ERZ504575 | MGnify/ENA primary metagenome ERZ504575 (study PRJEB26092, sample SAMD00036297) | human gut metagenome | host: Homo sapiens | study: EMG produced TPA metagenomics assembly of... | reverse complement strand
AAATTCATTCCAGATTGCCTGCGGCAATGGAATTTTGGCTTGTATGTCTCGGGATTTTGGCATATTCATGCCAAAACACCTCGCGGGATAGTGGCGTGTGAACAGTAACAATTTATCTGTTATTGTAGATATATTAACTGAATCAGCTGAATAAGTTAAGTCCCCTGCCTCAATTGCAAAAAGCAACATACTCTGCAGAGACAATGGCTATTTACAAATATGACAATAACAGGTATCATTCTTTTATAAATACATTAATAAAAGAAGGTAGAAACAGAATGAGCGGACTGGAAAAGAAATTTGCCACGAAATCAAAAATCGTAAATTATATTACAAATAGAGAATCCACATCAAAAGTGGAAATATCCAAAGAACTGAATCTGAGTATGCCAACAGTTCTGTCTAATGTAAAAGATTTATTGGAAAAAGGCATCATAATAGAAACTGGAGAATATGAATCCACAGGAGGAAGAAAGGCTAAAAGCATTGGAATCAATCCATCCTATCGTTATGCAATGGGAATTGTGATCACTGCAAATCATCTGGGAATGGTGCTGGTAAATCTGAAGTATGAGATTGTGAAATCAGAGCGAATCCGTCTGAAATTTGTACCTGATATGTCATATTGCAGTCAGGTGGCAGATTTTGCGACGAAATTTCTGGATCATATGAATGATGCAGAACAGAAAGAAAAGCTTCTGGGTGTTGGAATCTCTATTCCGGGAATCATTAATCAGGAGCAGAAACTGGTGATAAAATCCCACGCACTGAAACTTGAAAACTATAGTCTCAGTTTCCTGGAACAGGCATTTTCTGTCCCGGTTTATTTTTCAAATGATGCCAATGCGGCAATGATGGCAGAAGATATGAACATCTATCAGAATGCAATTTACCTTTCGTTGAATCAGACTCTTGGCGGTGCATTTTGCATAGGGGGAAATTTGTTTTCCGGAGAAAATCAGAAGGCCGGAGAATTTGGACATATGATACTTGTACCTCAGGGCCGCAAGTGTTATTGTGGAAAATCAGGTTGTGCAGATGCTTATTGCGCTGCAGGCGCACTTGTTGGTGAGTCAAAGGATTCTGTGGAACAGTTTATGCAGCTGCTTCAAAACAATGATGAAAAGGCAGAGAAAAAATGGGAAGAGTATCTTGATTATCTTGCAGTTCTGATTTCAAATCTGCGCATGGCATATGATATGGATATCATTCTTGGAGGTGAAATGGGTGGATATCTCTCAGATTATATGATACCTCTTGGGGAAAAAGTAATGAAGTATAATGGATTTGATCATGATCTGAGATATCTGAAAAACTGTTCTTATAAGAAAGAAGCCTCAGCTGTAGGTGCAGCAAAGCATTTCCTGCAGGATTTTATCGGAAAGATATAGCCGATAGCATTCTTGAATCACTGATGATCTGCTGATATACTATATTAAACAAATATCTGAATATAAAAAATACCCTGATTACAACAAAGAAAGGTTGTGATCAGGGTATTTTGTTATTGTGCGGGAATTCAGCAGATAATTATGAGGAGTGTTATAGTAACATCTGCATAAAAATAAAATCTTTACTTTGTGCAACTGGTAGAAATGAGAAATATTTTTAAATGTTTATTGACAAATTTAGCGATTTGAATAATAATGTAATTACTTTAATAAAACATTTAATAAAAGTTAATAAACAACTAGAGGCTCAAAGTACATTCAACAAATAAGGAGGAAAATATTATGTTACAGCAGGTTATGACAAATCCAGGAGAAATTATTTTCAGAGAGGTTCCCGTACCAGAGATTAAAGACAACCAGGTTTTGGTTAAGATTATGAATATTGGTATCTGTGTTCTGATATCCATGTATATCACGGAAAACATCCTTTTACAAAATATCCGGTAACCCAGGGACATGAAGTATCAGGAGAAGTGGTAAAAACAGGTGATGCAGTAACAGAATTTCATGTGGGACAGAAAGTAACAATTGAGCCACAGGTATATTGTGGACATTGTTATCCATGCCGTCACGGAAAATACAATCTCTGCGAAGAGCTGAAAGTAATGGGATTCCAGACAACAGGAACTGCATCCGAGTATTTTGCAGTTGATGCATCAAAAGTAACACCGATACCGGAAGATATGTCTTATGAAGAGGGCGCAATGATCGAGCCTCTGGCAGTAGCTGTTCATGGTGTTAAACAGATGGGAGATGTAACAGGAATGAATATTGTGGTGATAGGAGCCGGTCCGATCGGAAATCTGGTAGCGCAGTCTGCAAAAGGGATGGGAGCAGCTAAAGTTATGATCACAGATGTCAGTGATCTTCGTCTGGAAAAAGCAAAAGAGTGTGGAATTGACGTATGTGTCAACACAAGAAATAAAAATTTCGGGGAAGCAATGGTAGAAGCCTTTGGACCGGATAAGGCAGATGTTATCTATGATTGTGCAGGAAATAACATTACAATGGGACAGGCGATCAAATATGCAAGAAAAGGAAGCGTGATTGTGCTGGTTGCAGTTTTTGCAGGAATGGCTGAGATTGATCTGGCAGTTGCAAATGATCATGAGCTTGATATCAAGAGCACAATGATGTACAGACATGATGATTATGTAGACGGAATCAGACTGGTGAATGAAGGAAAAGTGCATTTAAGACCGCTGATTTCAAAAACATTTGCATTTAAAGATTATCTGAAAGCATACCAGTACATTGACGATAACCGTGAGACTACAATGAAAGTGATTATCAATGTGCAGGAAAAATAAAATGCCCTGCTGATCATAAGTATTATGTAAGACAAAGATATAATAAAAAAGACTGCTGTAGAGAAGACATGAGTAAACGGAAAGACGGAGGATGGCAGCAGGCAGGAGGAATTATGGAGAGTAAAAACGAAAATGCAAAAGTTCCGTTGATCAGTAAAATCGCATATGGATTTGGCGATGTAGGATGTAATTTCAGCTGGATGTTCGTCAGTAATTTTCTCATGATTTTTTACACAGACGTATTCGGAATCAGTATGGCAGCAGTCTCTGCCCTGATGCTGTTTTCGAGATTTTGGGATGCGATCAATGATCCGATCGTGGGTGGACTGACAGATAAAACCAAAACAAAATGGGGACGTTATCGTCCATGGCTTCTCATTGCAGCTCCGATCACGGCCGTGCTTCTGATTATGACATTCTGGGCACATCCGGACTGGTCGGACAGATCAAAGGTTATCTATATGGTAATTACATACTGTCTGCTGGTACTTGGATATACTTGTGTAAATATCCCGTATGGCACCCTTTGTGGAGCAATGACACAGGATATCGATGAACGTGCAAAGATTAATACATCACGTTCAGTATCTGCAATGGTTGCAATTGGAATTATCAATATCATTACAGTTCACTGATTGGAAAACTTGGCAGTCAAAGTGCTAAAACCGGATACCTACTGGTAGCAATCATATACGGATGTATTTTTGCAGCCTGTCATTTCTTCTGTTTTGCAAAAACAAAAGAGCAGGTGATTATGCCGGAAAAAGAAAAAATATCCATAAAAGTGCAGTTAAGAGCGGTGATGCAGAACCGCCCATATATTCTGGCATTAATCGGACAGGTGTTATTCGGATTTACACTTTATGGAAGAAATGCAGATGTTTTATACTATTTCACTTATGTAGAGGGAAATGCATCCTACTATACTACATATTCCATGTGCATCATCATTCCATCCATTATCGGTGCTGCATGTTTCCAGCCTGTATTCCGCAAACTGAACAATAAAGGAAGAACTGCATCCATTTTTGCTCTCCTCACTGGAATTTCCATGCTCTGTATGTTCTTCTTTAATGTAAAAGAAACACCGGCAGCGTTCTATACACTTGCAGGAATTACACAGTTCTTTTTCTCTGGATTTAACACTGCAATCTATGCGATCATTCCCGACTGCGTAGAATACGGAGAGTGGAAAACGGGCTTAAGGAATGATGGTTTTCAATATGCATTTGTGTCACTGGGAAATAAAATTGGCATGGCAATAGGAACTGCGCTACTTGCAGCACTTCTTGGAAAATATGGATATGTGGCAAATCAGGTACAGAATCCGGCTGTCCTCAGTATTATGAGACATTCCTTTACTACAATTCCGGGAGTTTTATGGATAGTGACAGCAATTGTACTGTTTTTCTATCGCCTGAATAAAAAACGTTACAATGAAATTGTAGAAGACCTGAAAAAAAACCGGGTAAAATAAAGAGTGTCGTGAAGTGAATTGCGAATATCAACAGAGTCTCCTTGAGCAGCATTAAAAAATCTGCTTAAGGAGATTTTTATGTCTGGAGTTTTTGTGGTTGTATTTTTGTTTTATATGGGTATAATGGTGAGATAAGTCTGCAGATGAAAGGAAGACAATGTTGACAATATAACGAAGGAGCGAAGTATTATGCTGAAAAGATTCACCAGATATGTAACCCAGAGTGTTGCCGGAATGATCGGGATTTCCGTTTATGTTCTGGCAGATACTTTCTTTATATCTGTATATTCCGGTGCTGATGGACTGGCAGTTCTCAATTTGATTCTGCCGGTTTATGGACTGATCTATGCGATTGGGCTATGATCGGGATTGGTTCTGCTACCAGGTATGCCATAAGCAGGGCAAAAGGAAAAAATACAGAACATTATTTCGTACAGTCAGTAACCTGGAGCATACTGGCTGCAGTTCCATTTATGCTGATCGGAATCTTTATTCCGGACAAAGCATTGGCTTTGCTGGGTGCAGATGCCGGACTGATCGGACTTGGACGAAACTATGTGAGAATTATTCTGATCGCAACACCATTCTTCATGTCAAATTATACATTTACTGCATTTGCCAGAAACGATGGAGCGCCTTCTGTTGCAATGATCGGTTCCATCAGTGGAAGTATCTTTAACATTATATTTGATTATATATTCATGTTCCCGGTCGGTCTGGGATTTTCCGGAGCCGGACTGGCTACTGCAATCTGTCCGATCGTAACAATGAGCGTCTGTACCATACACTACAGAAGTAGCAGAAACCATGTAGGATTCCATTGGAAAAAACCGTCATTCAGACACCTGATTTCCTGCTGTCAGCTGGGAGTTTCCGCATTTGTCGGTGAACTGTCTTCCGGTGTGATTGCTATTGTATTTAATTTTCTGATCCTTGGAATCGCGGGAAATATGGGTGTGGCAGCCTATGGAGTTGTGGCAAATCTTTCTATCGTGGCATTTGCAATTTTCAACGGTCTGGCCCAGGGAGCACAGCCCCTGATCAGTGAAAGCTACGGAAAAGGTCAGCCCACTCAGGTAAGAAAACTTCTGAAATGGAGCCTGCTCGTATGTCTTGCTGTAGAAGCACTGATCCAATTGATCATCTGGACTTCAACCGACATGCTAATCAGCATTTTCAACAGCGAAAACAATGTTCAGTTATTGAATTATGCACATACAGGACTGCGTCTGTATTTCCTTGGATTTATAGTGGCAGGAATCAATATTGTACTGGTGGCATATTTCTCAGCAGTAGATGAACCTAAAATCGCGATTGTCGGATCATTCCTGAGAGGAATTGTTGCTATTGTTATCTGCGCAGTTATACTTGCGAAATTATTTGGATTAAATGGAATCTGGATCTCTCTTCTTGTAGCGGAGACAGTTACGTTTCTGACGATTCTGTTTCTGGCATATAAAGACAGAAACAGAATCGAATAACACTGTTGAAAAGGAATTCTTGTATAAACTCAAACTGATGTAAGATAAGATTACTCAGTTTGGAGGTTTTATTTTTATGTTTAACGAAATAAAAGATTTCGCTGCGCCGGAACTGGATGTATATGCCAGAACATCAGAAGTGCAGCTTTTACGATATTATGAACCGGAACCGGGAATTTTCATTGCGGAGAGTCCGAAAGTAATTGAACGTGCCCTGAATGCAGGATATCAGCCAATCTCTTTCCTGGTGGAGCATAAAGATCTGGAAGGAGAGGCACAGGAAATCCTGAAACAATATCCGGATGTGCCGGTTTATACCGCGGAATATGAACTTCTGGTCAAGCTGACCGGATTTGCCCTCACACGCGGAATGCTATGTGCAATGCGCAGAAATCCACTGCCATCTGTAGAGGAAATCTGCAGAAATGCCAGCCGCATAGCAGTTCTTGAAAATGTTGTAAATCCTACAAATATCGGAGCTATTTTCCGCTCAGCAGCAGCACTCCATATGGATGCAGTACTTCTGACTGGCGGTTGCAGTGATCCGCTTTATCGACGTGCAGCCAGAGTAAGTATGGGAACCGTATTCCAGATTCCCTGGACATACTTTGATAAAAAACTGTATGGCCACAGGATGGAATGAAGATTCTGCAAAAACTGGGATTCAAAACAGCGGCAATGGCTCTGTGTGACGATTCCGTAGGAATTGATGATAAAGCACTCCGGTCAGAAGAAAAACTGGCAGTCATTCTCGGAACGGAAGGTGACGGCCTTGCATCACAGACCATTGCAGATTGCGATTATACAGTAAAGATACCAATGTCCCACGGAGTAGATTCGTTGAATGTAGCTGCGGCAAGTGCAGTGGCATTCTGGGAGCTGGGACACAGATAAGATATAACTCAGGAGGAAATGAAAAATGTCTTTGGAAAAAGCAGAAAAATATCTGGAAGAGAAAGGCTTTCTTGACCATGTGATCGAACTGGAAGCATCTACTGCCACAGTAACAGAAGCAGCAGAAGCCCTTCATGTAGAGCCGGGTATGATCGCAAAGACTATGTCCTTTTTGCAGAACGATAAAGCAGTCCTGATCTTAACAGAGGGTACAGCCAGAGTAGATAACCGAAAATATAAAGATACTTTTCATATAAAGGCAAAAATGATTCCATTTGATGAAGTAGAAAACATCATCGGTCACGCTCCGGGAGGGGTATGCCCGTTCGGAATTAATGAGGGAATTGAAGTCTACCTTGACGAAAGTCTGAAACAATTTACCACAGTATATCCGGCTGCCGGCAATGATCACAGTGCAGTAAAGCTCACAATCCCGGAACTGGAACAGGTAGCAGAGGCAAACGGATGGGTGGATGTGTGTAAAGAAACAGAAAACTGATCGTTCATGGTAACACCCATGCATTACATTTATATGAAAGAATCGGTTTTACCAGACTTGGCGTGATTCCCCAGGGATTCAGAATGCCGGATGACATTATGGACAAATACAAAGAACTTGTTTTTTCTTCACTCATCTTTATCTTCTTTGAACATAGTGAATATAAAAGGTGGAAAATTAATGAAAACAGTAAAAACTCCTGCGGGGATATTTACGATCAACAAAGTGAAAATTCCCTCAGCATACACATGTGCAGCAGAACAGAAAATAGAATATATCAGCGAAAACCATATGCAGATCATTACTATGGATCAGGCAGTGTTATTTGGAAATCAGTTATTGTCCCCGAGAATCTGTCAAAGCTGCATGAATCCTGATAAAATTACAATTTATCCACTGGAAATAGAATATATTGGAGAAAAAGTGCTTTTTACAGATCACTATAGTGTAAAAGAATGGAAAAAAGCGATCCATTACCGGAAATCCATGAATGGTATCCACATATAAAAAAAGCCAGATGCAACCCGTGCAGGAACTGTGGAAGATGTTGAAATTGCACATATGTGCATTAAATGAAAATATGTTGAAAACCAGAATCTGAAATGCTATCATGCAATCGAAATCACAAGTAAATGAGTGTTGGGGTAATACAAGGGAGATTGCATGATGAAAAAGTATGAGATTGGATTATATGAGAAAGCTATGAGAAATACATTATCATGGAGTGAAAAACTAGGATGTGCAAAGGAATGCGGATATGATTACATGGAAATGTGCATAGATGCCACAGATGAAAAAATCAACCGCATCTTCATGAATACAGCAGAAAAAAAAGAAATCATGGAAGCTGTATTTCAGGCGGGACTTCCGATTGGTTCCATGAGTGTAAGTGCCCTGACAAAATATGCGTTGGGTGATCCAGACGAAGAAATCCGAAAGAAAGCAATGCAGATTGCAGAGAAGTCCATAGAGCTTGCTGTTGATCTGGGCGTGCGTACAGTTATGATTCCGGGATATGATATCTACTTTGGAGAATCCACAATAGAAACAAAGAAATACTTTCTGGAAAATGTAAAAAAGATTGCAGAAATCGCAGAACGCGAGGGAATTCTGGTAGGATTTGAAACCATGGAGAATAATTCATGAACACTACCGGAAAAGCAGTCCAATATGTAAACATGGTAGATTCCGCATATCTGAAAATCTACCGGATGCAGGAAATATTACAAACGCAGCAGTAGAGAATCAACACGATGTATGCGAAGATCTCTCACTGGGTAAAGGAAAGCTGATCGCACTCCATCTGAAAGAAACAAAACCGGGAATCTTCCGCGAAGTTCCTTTTCTCACAGGTCATGTACAGTTTGAAAAAATCATCAACACAGCATGGAGCCTGGGTGTCCGCCGCTACGTAACTGAATTATGGGACGTAGGAAAAGAGAACTGGAAAGAAGATATCTGTTTTGCAAATCAGAGTATGCGTACACTTCTGGACAGAGAAGCATAAATTAAGCAGTTGGAAATATAAACAATTAAATTTAAAAGAGAAAGTGGAGAATGATAGATATTCTTTTCTTTCTCTTTTTGTTCACTGTAAATTACAAATGTTCAAGCACTGAAAAAATGTAAAAATGCACATTTGTGCAGATGGTGAAAATATGTTGAAATATAAAAATGCAGGTGATAATATACTCTCAACAAGAGAAAAACGTTATAATCAAAAGGAGAGAGATTTATGAGTAAGATTAGTGAAATGACAAGACAGAGCTGGATTGAAAGCACTTTCCGGAATGGGGTACATGGTTGGTAGAAGATATTGAGAACGAAGTAGTAGCACCGGGAAATGTAGCAATGTGGTGGTTAGGATGTACAGGTGTATGGTTCAAGACACCGGCAGACACAAACATTACTATTGACCTCTGGTGCGGAAACGGAAAACGTACACACGGTGATGGAAAAATGAAAGTCGGACATCAGATGGCAAATATGTGTGGAGGAAGAGCCATGCAGCCAAACCTGAGAAACGTTCCATTTGTAATTGATCCATTTGCATTTAAGAAGTAGATGCAGTTCTTGCCACACATTATCATCAGGATCATATGTCACCGGAGTGGGCGGCACATGTGATCAACAGTGGAATGACAACTACAGATGAAAACGGAAAAGAAATCATGGTGCCATTTATCGGACCAAAGAAATCCGTAGAACTCTGGCAGAAATGGGGGGTTCCGGCAGACCGCTGCATTACAGTGAAACCTGGTGACACCATTAAGATCAAAGACATCGAGATCATAGCACTGGATTCCTTTGACAGAACCTGTATCGTAACAACAGATTCCACAGGTCCGGACAGAGAAGAACTTACAGGCGTATGCCCGACAGACATGGACGACAAAGCAGTCAACTATCTGGTAAAAACACCAGGCGGAAATATTTATCATTCAGGAGATTCACACTTCTCCATCTACTTTGCAAAACACGGAAAAGACTATGATATTGATGTAGCATTCGGTTCATTTGGAGAAAATCCCATCGGTATGCAGGATAAGATGACATCTATCGATATCCTTCGTATGGCAGAAAATTTGAAATGTAAAGTAGTAGTTCCAATCCACTGGGATGTATGGACAAACTTCCAGGCAGACTGCGATGAGATTAAGGTTCTGTATGATTTCAAGAAAGACAGAAATGAATATAAATTCCATCCGTTCTTCTGGCAGGTAGGCGGCAAATACACATACCCGGCAGACAAGGACAAGATTTACTATCACCACAGAAGAGGATTTGAAGACTGCTTCGAAGCACCACAGAATATTCCGTTCCGTTCCTGCTTATAAAAACAGAATTGTCTGGAAACGGTTGGTAAAGAGTTATCATGTGGAGCAAAAATGTATGAGGAGAAATTTGGAATGAATGTATTGGTAATTGATGTAGGAACATCAAGTATGCGAGGAATACTTTTTGAACATCAGGGGAAATGTCTGACAGAGAAACAGGAATTCTATCAGGCAACCTATCTGGAAAACAGTTGGGTAGAACAGAATCCGGCGGACTGGGAAAATGCATTGTACAGCATTTTGAAACAGTCCGTAGCAGAAGCTGAGAATATGGGAGAGAAGATTGATGCAATTTCCATTACTTCACAGCGTTCTTCTGTAATTCCGGTAGATGAGAATATCCGTCCACTAAGTAATGCGATCATGTGGCAGGATAAAAGAACAAATTATATCTGCGAATCTATGGAAAACCTGAATGACAAGGTATTTTCCCTATGCGGTTCCAGGGTCAATCCGGTATTTTCAGGCTCCAAGATGATGTGGATTCGTGAAGAACGTCCGGAAATCTATGCAAAAACATATAAATTCATGGTCATCCCGGATTATCTCATTTATCTGATGACCGGACGTATCTGCACAGATTATACATATGGAAGTCGTTCACTTTTGATGAACATCCGTACTCATGAATGGGATGATGAACTTCTGGAAATTCATGTAGAAAAAGAAAAATTGTGCGAACTGGTAGAGCCGGGAAGTGTCTGCGGACATATTACAAAAGCCTTTGCAGAGATCACAGGATGTCAGGAAGGAATTCCTGTGATTACAGCCGGAGGTGACCAGCAGTGTGGAGCCATCGGACAGGGAGTAGTCAAAAAAGGTGTCATGTCTGTAACAACCGGAACAGGTGGCTATCTTATCACAGCAACAGATCAGGTACCGGAAAATCTGGAACAGGATGCAATCTGCAACTTCTCATCTGTAAAAGGCCAGTATATTCTGGAATCCAGTGTATTAACCTGCTGTTCTGCATTTGACTGGTTCAGAAGACAGTTTTATCCGGACAGTTCTTTTGATGAGATTAACCGTGAAGTAGAACAGACACCGATCGGTTCCCACGGATGTCTCTGTATTCCATACTTTATGGGAAGGTCCACACCGGACTGGAACAATATGGCAAAAGCAGAGTTTGCAAATGTAACTCTCGGAACAACAAAGCAGGATATGCTGAGAAGCCTTCTGGAGGGAATCTGCTATGAAATCCGCAACGGAATCGATATTATGAACAAATATGTAAAAGTCTCTGATATCTACATCAACGGAGGTCTTTCCAACAGTGTTCCATTTAATGACATACAGACCAATGTCTATGGTATGAAGATCATCCGCAGGGGAAAAGCAGATGCTACAGCCAGAGGTGCACTTATGATCGCAGCCACAGCAATGGGAATTTTTGAGAATGTAGAAAAAGCATTTGAGTGTATCAGCCGTCAGGACGAAGTGAAAATATCTTCCGGATGATAAAAAGATTCTAGAATACGAAAGATACAGAGCACAGATGAACCGTATTTATAAGAGAGTGTGGGGGGAGAAGCAAAAAGATGGCAGGTTTGAATTCCATATTTAATTTTTTAACAAGCAATATTCTGACAAGAGCAGAGCTTTTTGTAGGTTTGATCATCTTACTTGGATATATTCTTCAGCGAAAAAAATGGTATGAATGTGTAGGCGGATTTTTCAAGGGTGTGATTGGCTATCTGATCCTGATGGTAGGTGCCAACGGACTGATTACCACATTCCGTCCGATCCTTGTTGGATTAAATGAAAGATTTCAGTTAAATGCAGTTGTAATTGATCCGTATTTCGGACTGAATGCTGCAAATGAAGCATTAGAGAGTATCGGCTGCTCTGCTGCATGGGCAATGACATCACTTCTTATTGCATTTATCTGGAACATTATGTTACTGATTTTCAAAAAGTGGACGAAGCTGAGAACACTTCTTCTCACCGGACACATTATGGTGCAGCAGGCTACTACAGTTACCTGGATCGTATTCCTGTTTATTCCATATCTGAGAAATATTACAGGTGCAATCCTTGTAGGAATGCTGGTAGGTACTTATCAGGCAGTCAGCTCTAATCTTACAGTAGATGCCTGTCTCAACCTTACAGACGGAAAAGACAGATTTGCAATCGGGCATCAGCAGATGGTTGCAGTATGGATCACGGATAAAGTAGCACACATATTCGGAAAAAAAGAAAACTCCATTGAAAACCTTAAATTTCCGGGATTCCTCAAAATGTTTGAGGACAACATTACTGCAACATCTACTTTAATGCTTGTGTTTTTCGGAACCATCATGGCAATCCTCGGTGAAGATTTCATGCGCCAGATTGACAGCGGATTTGCAGAAACAACGGCTTTTCCGGTATATATTCTGATTCAGTCATTATATTTTACCGTATATCTTCAGATTTTAAATATGGGCGTGAAGCTCTTTGTAGGTGAACTGACAGCGTCATTCAAGGGAATTTCAGATAAACTTCTCCCGGGTGCAGTTCCGGCAGTAGACTGTGCGGTTGCATTCAACTATGCACCGGGAAATGCAGTAACCATCGGATTTCTCTGTGGAATGGTAGGACAGGTGATTGCAATTCTGGGACTCATCGTGTTCCATTCCCCGGTTATCATTATCATGGGATTTACTACAGTATTCTTTGACAACGCTATTATCGCTATTTTTGCAAACAAACGGGGCGGTGTAAAAGCAGCCATGATCATCCCGTTTATCTGTGGCCTGATCCAGGTACTGCTGGGCGCAGTTACTGTATGGCTTGTAGAACTGGTGCCGTACGGCGGATGGCATGGAACAACTGACTTCTCGACTGTATGGCTTGGAATTTCTGCACTGTTGAAATGGCTTGGACTTCCAGGCGCAATCATCGCTATCATACTGATGCTTCTGATTCCGCAGATCCAGTATGCAAAATCGGATAAAGAAAATTATTTTTAGATGAATCAGACAAAAGTATTTGATTCAGAAAGGAAGTAATCACAATGAATAAAAAAGTACTGGCAAATCTGGAAAAATGTTATTCCATAGCTCCATTACATTATAAAAATGCAGACCATATTCTGGTAGCAGCAGAAAAAACTGACAGATGTATTCTGTTTGATATCAATGGAAATGAAGAAGAAACCGTATGGGAGGGTCCTGGCGGAGTTATGACAATGGTGCAGGTTCCGGGAACAGACGGACAGTTTCTGGCAACCCATAAATTCTATTCTCCTAATGATTCCAAAGAAGCAAAGATCATCATTGCTACACCAAAGGATGGAGAATGGGAAATCCGCACTCTGACAGATCTGCCGTTTGTACACAGATTTGATATCATTGAAAGCGAGGGAAAACATTATCTGATTGCATGCTGTCTCAAATCCGGACACGAATACAAGGACGACTGGTCAAGCCCTGGAAAAGTATATGCAGCACTTCTTCCGGATGATCTCAGCAGCTTTGACGATGATCATCAGCTGAAACTGGAAGTAATTAAAGACGATATGCTGAAAAACCACGGATACTACAGAGTAGTAAGAGATGGGAAAATGTCATCCATCGTCTGCTGTGATGGCGGAGTCTTCCGTTTCTATCCGCCCACATCTGCAAACCCGGAATGGACAATAGAAAACCTGTTGGAAACTCCTGCAAGCGATGCCACTCTCATCGACTTTGACGGAGACGGAAAAGATGAATTGCTAGTATTATCTCCATTCCACGGTGACACTGTTCTGATCTACAGAGAAAAAGACGGGAAATATGAACTTGACTATGAATATCCGAAGAAAATCGAATTTCTCCATGCAATCTGGAGCGGGGAAATTCAGGGAAAACCGGTAGTCATGATCGGTCACAGAAAAGGAAACAGAGATCTCCTGAAATTCTGCTGGGAAAACGGACAGTATCACGCAGACTGATAGACTACGACTGCGGTCCGGCCAATGCTTATGGATCCATAAGGATGGGAAAGACTATGTGATTTCTACAAACCGTGAAATTAATGAGATTGCTATGTATGAATTTGACTAAAAAGGTTAAAACTGTTCTTTGATTTTTGCTATAAGAGTTAGGATTTACGATTTGGACAGCAGATAACGAATAATGTAGTTGATTATAGAAAGGAAAACAGATAATGTTAGAAGAACTGAAACAGCGTGTATATGAAGCGAACATGCAGCTTCCTGCACACGGTCTGGTAACATTCACATGGGGAAATGTCAGCGAAATTGACAGAGAAAGTGGATATTTTGCCATTAAACCAAGTGGTGTACCATATGAAAATCTGAAACCAGAGGACATAGTAATCATGGATCTGAATGGCAATAAAATTGAGGGCAAATATAATCCGTCTTCTGATACTCCAACCCATATTGAACTTTACAAAGCATTTCCGGAAATCGGCGGTATTGTGCATACCCACTCTTCCTATGCAACAAGCTGGGCGCAGGCAGGAAGAGACATCCCATGTTACGGTACCACTCATGCAGATTATATTTACGGAGAAGTCCCATGTCTCAGATGTCTTACAGAAGAAGAAATTGACCAGGCATATGAGCAAAATACAGGTCTTTTGATTGTAAATGAATTCAGGAAAATGAAAAAAGATGTTCTTGCAGTTCCGGCAGTTTTATGTAAAAACCATGGTCCATTCACCTGGGGAAAAGACGGCATGGAAGCAGTTCACAATGCAGTAGTCCTTGAAGAATGCGCAAAAATGGCAATGCGTGCCGAACTTATCAATCCACAGGTAAAACCTGCACCGCAGGAATTACAGGATAAACATTATTATAGAAAACACGGTGCAAATGCATACTACGGACAGAATGTGTGAAACGTAATATAGTACGTGTAATCAGAAAAGTCAGACCATAAAAATGGAAATGACAAAAATAGAGGATAGTTTGTGAAAGTCTGCAGAGACTTTACAAATTATCCTTTTTTCGAATATAATGAGGTCAGAGTTAAAACCTCTTTTGATACTGATATAATGGAAAGGGATATGGAACAGCAATGGAAGACATGAAAAAATATGAAAATATGACCGTTCAGGAGAAATGGAGCATCCTGGCCACGGTAGCGAATTTATATTACAATTCAGAAATGACACAAAACGAAATTGCAGACAGGATGTATACATCCAGATCCAAAATTTCCAGAATGCTGAAAGAAGCAAGAGAACTCGGTATTGTAGAAATTTCCATTAAAGAACCCTGGGAACGTGATCTGAATCTGGAAAAAGAAATTCAGCAGACTTACGGTGTCAAAACAGTAAGAGCTGTTTCCTCAAGAGATATCAGCAAGGAGCAGATTACCAGCCGCCTGTCAGAAGTTTCCGCATATTATCTGGATTCTGTTGTTAAAGAAAAGATGGTAGTAGGAATTTCTTGGGGAAATACCCTTTATCATATAGTGAAATATATTGATGCAAATAATAAGAAAAATATTCCTATTACAGTGGTTCCGATTATGGGTGCCTCAAATGTGAAACGCCCGGAACGGGATGCCATGGATCTGGCAAAAGACCTGGCTTCTGCATACGGTGGAACATATCAGTATATCTATGCCCCTCTTTTTGTGAAAAATAAAGAATTAAAAGAAATCCTTGTTCAGGATGATACCATTAAAACAGCTCTGCAGCTTGCACAGAATGCAGATGTAATTCTGACAAGTGTCGGTTCTGTGGAATATAAAACCTGGGAGAATTACCTTGGGGAAAGCACTTTTCATCTTCTGGGAAATAAAGGAGCGATTGGACATATTGGCGGTCATTTCTATGATATCAATGGAAAAGAAATCAACACTTCTTTAAATGACAGAATGATAGGAATTGGGTATAATGATCTGGAGAGGTGTAAAAATGTAGTCTGTGTTGCTTATGGAGAAGCGAAAGCAGCTGCTGTTGCAGGAGCTTTGAGAGGTGGTTTTATTAATACGCTGATCATTGATTCTGCCTGTGGCGAGAAATTGCTGTAACAGAATGGAGGTAAAAAATGGATTACAGAAAATTCGGCGAATGCTATTACATAAGAATGGATCGTAATGATGAGATCATCAGTACAATCCTCAAAATATGTAAAAAAGAAAATATCAGATCAGCCACTTTTTCCGGGATCGGAGGATGTAAGGATGCAGAAATCCAAACCTTTATCCCAGAGACAGGTAGCTTCGAAGAACAGCGCATTTCAGGAATGCTTGAGTTGGTATCTTTAAACGGCAACGTGGTCACAGGTGAAAATAATACCTGTTACCATCATACCCATGCAGTATTTTCTTATAAAGATGGTGAACGACATTGCATGGCAGCAGGTCATATGAAATCAATTACTGTACTGTATACTGCAGAAATCGAACTTCATCCGGTAACAGGCGGAACGATCCGCCGCAAATATGATCCTGAAACAGGGACTGGATTCTGGGATTTTAATTGAATCAAGTAAGTCCCATGTTTCAATTGCGAAAAGCAATAAGCAGCGGGCAGATGTATGTAAAGAAACAGAAAACTGGTAGTTGACGGTATGATATGGAAAATGGAGGACAGAAGAATGAGTATTGTAATCAGAGAATATCAGACAGAAGACTTAACAGCTGCTATTACAATATGGAATCAGGTAGTAGAGGATGGTGTAGCATTTCCACAGGAAGAAAACCTGACAGAAGAAACAGGAGATGCTTTTTTCAAAGAACAGACTTATACAGGAATCGCAGTAAACACTGACAACAATGAAATTGTCGGTCTCTATATCCTGCACCCGAACAATGTAGGAAGATGCGGACATATCTGTAATGCCAGTTATGCAGTAAGAAGAGAAGTCCGTGGTGAACACATTGGCGAGAAACTAGTTCTTGACTGCCTCGCACAGGCGAAAGTAAAAGGCTTCCGTATTATGCAGTTCAATGCAGTGGTTGCAAATAACACCCATGCATTACATTTATATGAAAGAATCGGTTTTACCAGACTTGGCGTAATTCCCCAGGGATTCAGAATGCCGGATGGACATTATGAAGATATTATTCCGCATTATTATATGCTGTAGAGAATAAAAATATACTGTAGAAAAATTTTGAAGCCGTTTTCAGGATATGGAAAAGGAACAGTTTATTGAGAGTGTACAGAATTTAACACGAGTTCTGTATACTTTTTTTATTAAAAAATGAAACTTTTTGCTCTTTGACAGGATATATAAGAATGTAAAGGTTAAAAGCTTTTAATTTTGAAGTATTAAAAAGAAGTAGGGTTGATATGACAGATGAAGCAGAGCTTTTGCAACGTCTCAGGAACAGAGAAAAAAATTCAATAGATGAAGCAATCCGAATTTATACGCCGTATTTGAGTACTGTTTTGTATCATATGGCCGGCAATTCACTGCCGAAAGAGGATATTGAAGAAATTGTGGCAGACGTGTTTGTTGTACTCTGGAAGAATGCTGAAAGGATAGATTTGCAGAAAGGTACATTACGGTCATATCTTGCTGCTGTTGCCCGAAATTTTGCTCTGAAACGGATAAACAGAAAAACGGATCATACAGTTCTTGAAGATATTGAACTGTCAGATGGCAAAGATTTCATTGAAGAGAATTTTCACAATAATTATGTATGGGAAACAGTTATGAGCCTTGGCGAACCTGACAGCGAGATTTTTGTAAGGCGGTATAAATTTGATGAAAAAATCAAGGACATTTCAAAAGCAATGGGACTTAATATTTCTACAGTTAAGACCAGACTTTCAAGAGGAAAAAGAAAACTCAGAAAAATGTTATTGAATGCGGAGGAAAGATTATGAGAAGAAAAAATTTGCTTAAAGAATTGGGAATACAAAAACAGGCAGATACTTCCTGCAATGCTCTTGATATTGACACAGAGAATGTCAGACAGAGAGTTTATGCAAAACTTGACTTCGCAGATACAGAAAGGAAACAAACGACTATGAGATCAAAAAAGAAAATATTACCTTTGTTGATAGCTGCAACACTTACAATTGGAGTTACTGCTGTGGCGGCAACAGGAAAGATTTCAATGTGGACAGGTTCATCTGCATCACGTGCTGATTATACATCTCTTCCAACAGTAGAACAGGTTACAAAGGATATTGGGTATAGACCGATATTGATTGATACATTTGAGAATGGGTACTGCTTCAAAAAGGGCAATATTATAAAAAACAGTTTTAAGGATGACAATGCAAATGTAATTGAGAAGTTTAAATCCGTGTCCTTTGATTATCAGAAGAATGGAGATGTCGTATCGTTTGAACAGCAGAAATTTAACTCAAAACTTATTTCGCCAGGTGACATTATTGCCACTGTAAATGGAACAAATCTGTATTATGTACATTATATAAATAAGGTGGTATCGGATGATTACGAATTAACAGAACAGGATAAAAAAGACCAGGCCAGTGGAAAAGTCGTATTCAGTTACGATGACAGTGCTTCTCAGATTGAAGTCAGTCAGGTTCAAAGCGTTAACTGGAATAAAGATGACATCCAGTATGATTTGCTGCAAATAGATGGAAAATTATCTGCCGGAGAACTTGCAGATATGGCGAAAGAGGTTATTAATAATAGAAGATAAAGAAAAAAGGGGCTGTCTATTTCAAGACAGCTCCTTTGGTATATTTATGATATAAAGTTAAATGATATAGGTTATTCGAAACGAGGAATTGTAATAACTTCTCCACCCTTCATAGCGGATTCGTGCGCACAGATTCCTGTACCTGTCCAGTAAGCACCCATGATGTCGTCAATAGCAGGTTTACGTTCTTCCAGAATGGAACGGATGAATTCATGTACAAGGTGTGGATGGGAACCACCGTGACCGCCTCCCTGGGTGAAGGAAAGATGGGTGTTCTCATTGTTATATACTGTGTTGGTGGTGAAGGATGCGATTTCCTTCGGAAGAAGGTGTGCATAATCCGGGATCTGGATTCGTTTTTCTGCAATTTTTGTTCCACGGCTGGATTTCTCGCTGTCTTCATCCAGGATATCTTCTGCTTTTTCAAATTCTCCTGTGCGGGTAAAGAGAACTGGATTTTCTTCATTAAGTTGCTGCCATTCGAAGCTCTCGTTTTCACCGTATACCCGGAAGCATTCAGAATAGTTTCTGGCTACACCATACAGAAAACGTTCCATTTCAATAGTCACATCGCTGTCCTGAAGAGAAATAAATGCAGATTCGAACGCGAATGGGCAGCCGTATTTGTCAGCCAGTTCTTTGCGGATTTTTCCGGAACCTCTTGCATAAACCTTGTCTGGCAGATGTCCGGCAAGCATAAGACACGGAGCAACGGCGTGTGTTGGATGCATCAGTGGAGGGAAGCCTTCCCAGTATTCCGGCCATCCTTCCATGTCCTGGTAATGTGCACAGGTCATATACTGGAGACGTCCGAATTCTCCTTTTTTATAAAGTTCCTGAATATAGAGGAACTCTCTCTGGAAAATAGTTGTTTCCATAAACATATAATTTTTGCCGGAGGCTTTGCGGGCTGCAATGATGTCATTTAATTCTTGGATGCTCATTCCCATGGGAATCGTACAGCCACAATGTTTACCAGCATTTAAGACACGTACAGAAAACGGAGCATGTGTTGCTGGCGGTGTTACAAGATGAACTGCATCAATTTCAGGAATATCCAGTACATCCTGCAGATCTGTGAAACAGCGTTCATCCGGAATGCTGTATCGTTCTTTTGCAATATTCAGAAGTTTCTCATTTTTATCTACGACATACACCTTATCAATATCAGGATGTTTACAGTAGATAGCAACGAATTCAAGTCCGAAGCCTAAGCCTACTAAAGCGACATTCAGTTTTTCATGATGGAAAATCCTCCTTAAAAAATTAATATAGAAAAAATCATCAGGATGTCAGGAATCCTGCATCTGTTTTGTATGTCTGTGATTATACGTGATGAAAAAGAAAAGAGAATAAAGATAATTTAGATGTTTGGACAAAAAAAGATAAAAATAATACCAGTTCCGATCAGTCTTACTTTTTTTTAGAAAAGATGGAAAAAGAAAGAATAATATCGTTATTCAAAAATCAGGGATTTCATGTTTTAATAAGTGCATAGCAGAACAATCGATTGGAAAGCAGATCAGAAATACAGAGATATAAGAGAGAAGATGAGAAGGAGGAACTATATAATGAAGAAAAGAGTATTAGCTGTTATGTTGGCAGGGGGTATGGTTTTAGGTGCACAGACAGGTGTGTGGGCTGCATCTGATACATCAAATCAAAAAGAAGGGGAATTGACACTTCTGCTAACAAATACTTTGATTGATGGGTCAGGAGCGAATAGTGAAGAATTTAAAAAAGTAATTAAACAATATGAAGAAGAGAATCCGGGAGTTAAGATTACCTTACAAGGTGCTTCACAGCAGGATATTAAAGAATCTTTCCAGACAGCTGCTCTGGCGGGTAGAGGTGCAGATATTGTGATGATGGATAATTCAGGACATGCCATTGATCTTGCTGCTATGGGGCTTCTGTATCCATTGGAAGAACTTACTACAGATGAAGAACTCACTGCACAGTATCAGGAAGGACCTCTTGATTCCGGCAAATTCGAAGGCAAATATTATTCAGTACCATGGAATATGGACTGTACAGGTCTTTATTATAATAAAGAACGCCTGGATGAGCTGGGAATTGATGTCCCTACAACGTGGGAAGAGCTTTCGGACGCAGTAGATAAAGTGAAAGAGGCAGGTTACGGTGGAATTATCACTTATCAGAGTGCATATGCGTTCTACTCATTCTTCTATCAAAATGAGTGTCCGGTAATTGATACAAGCGGAGATGTTCCGAAGGTAGTAATTGACAATGAGGAGGGAAAAGAAGCATGGAATTATATCTGTGATCTGATCTCCAAAGGTGGTCTGGTAGAGTCTTTTAAAGAAGCAACCACATGGGACAAAGTATATGAAAGCTTTGCAAATGGAGAAGCAACCTTCCTGTTGGGTGGAGATTGGTGTTCTGTTGAAGTGGAAAATATTAATCCGGATATGGATTATGGTATTGCCCCGATGGTGAAAGGGAAAACAGAAGCGACTGTACTGGGAGGCTGGACCTGGAACATTAATGCAAACTGCAAAAAACCAGAACTTGCCTATGATCTGCTTCAGTATCTGAACTCAGAAAAAGGAGATTCTATTCTGGCTGTAGAGGGAAAAGCATCTGCACGCAAGGATTATGACTATGTTAAATCATTGGAAGGAAAGGATAAGTTAAAAGTTTTTGCAGAAGAACTTTCATATACAAAGGCAAGACCTGCTGTTATTAATGAAAAAGCCATTGATGAACTGATTATTAATGCAATCTTGGAAGTAGACTATGGACAGTCCTCAGCTGAAGATGCGCTGACATCTCTTGCACAGAAGCTTAATGAAAATATTGCATCTAACTATCAGTAAAAATGTCTGGAAAATAAACATGAAATGATAACAGAGGCGCTGGCGTGAAATGGCGGCAGCGCTTCTTCATTGAGAAGGGAGGAAGATCATGTCCCAAATACGTAGAAAAGAAGGCCTGAAGCTGAGAAAAAATCTTCCGGGATATTTTCTGATGGCACCAGCAGTGATTGCGGTACTGGCGCTTTCTGTGTACCCTCTTTTCAGAGGTATTTATCTGAGTTTCTTAAATTATAACCTTGTACGCCCAAATGATCCTGCATTTAATACCTTTGCAGGTTTACAAAATTATATTAATATTTTTAAAGATAAAGTGTTCCTGCAGTCTATTGGAAATACAGTAAAGTGGACAGTGGTGAATCTTCTGGTACAGCTTGTGGCAGCCATGCTTCTTGCACTTGCACTGAACCAAAAACTGAAAGGAAGATCTGTATACAGAACCCTGATTCTGGTTCCATGGGCAGTTCCCCATGCCATAGCAGCTATGACCTTTACATTTTTATACAATGCAAATGTAGGTATCATTAATATTCTGGCAGTGAAACTGGGAATGATTACAGAATCTGTATCCTGGCTTGGAAATGTGGGATCAGCGTTCTGGTGTGTAATCTTGGTGGCAATCTGGAAGGGAATTCCATTTCAGATGATCTTTATTCTGGCTGCACTGCAGGGAATTTCCAGGGATGTGTATGAGAGTGCAGAAATAGATGGTGCCAGCCGTTGGCAGTGTTTCTGGAGAATCACACTTCCGATCATTAAAGAGCCTCTGGCTATTTCAACCATTTTGAACCTGATCGGTATTGTGTCCTGTTTTAACACCATCTGGCTGATGACCAAAGGTGGACCGCTGTACAGCACAGAGATTGTTTATACCTATGCATACAGAAGAGCATTTATTGACCATAATTTCGGAACTGCAGCAGCTGCATCTGTGGTATTGTTTGTATTCATGGCTGTTTTTTCCGGAGTTTATCTGAAGATGGTAAGTGAGAAAGAATAGGGAGGAGGAAACTATATGCATGCAAAACAACGAAATGAAGCCATACGGCATGTGGTAGCCTATGTATTTACAATAGCTATGGTTTTCCTTGCAGTGATCCCGTTTATCTATGTGGTACTGACTGCCCTGAAAACAAAGGAACAGATATATGATCCATCGCAGATCATACCGACACATATCACATTTGACAATTTCAGACAGGTGCTGTTTCAGTCGAATTTCGTAAGATATTTTATGAACAGTATTTTTATTACACTGGTCACAACACTGATTTGTATGATATTATCAGTAATGGCAGCATATGGACTTACTAGATATAGAATCGTAGGTGCCGGGAAAATCAAGATGGCGGTTCTTATGACAAGAATGTTTCCGGGAATTCTGTTGTGTATTCCTTACTATATTATTATGAAACAGTTGAACCTGATTGACAGTTATGTAGGACTGATCCTGATGTACTGTTCTTTTACCCTGCCTTTTGCCATATGGAATACCTGTGCATTTTTTATTTCCATCCCTTGGGAGTTGGAGGAAGCTGCTAGGATTGATGGCTGCAGCAGGTTGAAATCTTTTTTCCATGTGATTATTCATGTGGCTAAGCCGGGACTTTTTGTTACAGCCTTGTTCTGTTTTATGACATCCTGGGATGAATATATGTATGCTTCTATTTTTATTAATACAACTTCAAAGAAAACCATTCAGGTTGGTATGCAGGACTTTGTAGGACAGTATTCTGTAGACTGGGGACTGCTGATGTCAGCGGTAGTAATCAGTCTGATACCAATTCTGATTTTCTTTGCATTGGTGCAGAAGAATCTGGTGCAGGGACTTTCTGCCGGTGCAGTGAAGGGATAAATACAGATCAGATGTAGAAAGAGGAAATTTGCGTATGAGTTTCAAACGTAAAAATCCGGGTAACCAGAGCATAAGAAGGCAGCTCACATTTTATATGGGACTTTTTGTGGTGC
>ENA-OQCS01000434-OQCS01000434.1-human-gut-metagenome-genome-assembly--contig:-NODE-434-length-23359-cov-3.616908_pt1 | contig 23359 bp, 31 predicted proteins | sample MGYA00242757_ERZ504575 | MGnify/ENA primary metagenome ERZ504575 (study PRJEB26092, sample SAMD00036297) | human gut metagenome | host: Homo sapiens | study: EMG produced TPA metagenomics assembly of... | reverse complement strand
AGTACCTACCAGAATTCCGACGGTCCTTATAGCTTGTTCGCAACAATACACTGGGCTGTCCGGACAGCTTTCGGTAGACCAGAACATTTGGTTTACGGGGGGTAAGCTGTCACTGACTTCTTCGCTGGATTATCTCAAACAACTGGGTTCCGGAGGAGCGAAGCAGTTCATGTCAGTCCCCGTGAGTCTGGAGTTGACGCAACCGGTCTTCGGAGTGAATACCTTGAAGTGGAACCGCCGTATAGAGCCCGTACGCTATGCCGAGGCAAAGGCCGAGTTCATTTCAGCTACGGAAGAGGTGACGATGAAAACCATCACTTATTTCTTTGAGTTGCTGCTGGCCAAAGAATCGCTCGCTACCGCCATGCAGAACAAGACGAATGCCGACCGCTTTATGAAGTGGCCATAGCCAAACGTAAAATGGGACAGATATCCGAGAATGATTTGTTGCAGCTTAAACTGAATTCATTGCAGGGCAAGGCCGACGTGACTGAGGCAGAGAGCAACCTGAATGCAAAAATGTTCCAGCTCCGTTCTTTCCTCGGGGTGTCCGAGCAGGAAAGCCTGAATCCGGTGTTGCCCGCCACTGTTCCCGATATAAAGATGGAGTATGACCGTGTGCTGAACAAGGCACTGGAACGCAACTCCTTTGCACAGAACATTCGCCGCCGCCAGCTCGAAGCTGATTATGAAGTGGCAACGGCACGCGGAAACTTGCGCAGCATCGACCTCTTTGCCAGTGTGGGCTATACGGGGCAGAACCATGAATTCTCTTCAGCCTACCGGGACTTGCTTGATAATCAGATTGTGCAGGTAGCGTCAAGATTCCTATCCTTGACTGGGGCAAGCGCCGCGGCAAGGTAAGGGTGGCAAAGAGCAACCGTGAAGTGGTCTTGTCCAGAATCCGTCAGGAACAGATGGACTTTAATCAGGACATCTTTTTGCTGGTGGCTAACTTCAACAACCAGGCGCAACAGCTGGACATAGCCGAAGAGGCGGATGTCATTGCTGAGAAGCGTTACAAGACCAGTGTAGAGACCTTTATGATAGGTAAAATCAGCACCCTGGACCTGAACGATGCACAGAACTCTAAAGACGAAGCCCGTCAAAAGCATATTTCAGAGCTGTACTACTATTGGTATTACTTCTATCAGCTCCGCAGCTTGACCCTTTGGGATTTTGAACGCGATACGGAATTGGAAGCTGATTTTGAAGAGGTGGTAAGAGGATAAGTCGACGGGTTGCAAGTGATAAGTTATGAGTTATTTGCCGGTAAAAGTACCGTATATGCGATATTATAGGTAAATAACTTATAACTTATCATTCATAACTCTGCTTTTTTACTTATTTTTGCGGGAAACAAACTACAATTTTTATGATACTGATAATAGACGACGATAGTGCTGTGCGCTCTTCCCTCAGCTTTATGCTGAAGCGTGCCGGATATGAGGTGAAAACGGCTCCGGGCCCTCGCGAAGCTATGGATATAGTTAGGGCCGAAGCTCCCGCCTTGATTTTGATGGATATGAACTTCACTCTTTCCACTACCGGAGAAGAGGGACTTACCTTATTGAAGCAGGTAAAGGTGTTCCGTCCCGATGTGCCCGTTATTTTGATGACGGCATGGGGAAGTATCCAGCTTGCCGTGCAGGGTATGCAGGCCGGCGCATTCGATTTCATAACCAAGCCTTGGAACAATGCTGCTCTTTTGCAGCGCATCGAGACGGCCCTTGAACTTACGGCCGCCCCGAAAGAGGTGCCGGAAGAGCAGACTACCGCATTGAATCGCAGCCATATTATAGGTAAGTCCAAAGGGCTGATGGAAGTGCTGAACACAGTGGCTCGCATAGCCCGTACCAATGCTTCGGTGCTGATTACGGGCGAAAGCGGAACGGGCAAGGAGCTGATTGCCGAAGCCATCCATATCAACAGCCAACGCGTGAAGCAGCCCTTTGTCAAGGTGAACCTTGGTGGCATCTCGCAGAGCTTGTTCGAGAGCGAGATGTTCGGCCATAAGAAAGGGGCGTTTACCGATGCCAGTGCCGACCGTATAGGGCGTTTTGAAATGGCAAACAAAGGTACCATCTTCCTCGACGAGATTGGTGACCTCGACCCTTCCTGCCAGGTGAAACTGCTGCGCGTGCTTCAGGACCAGACATTCGAAGTGCTGGGCGATAGCCGTCCCCGCAAAGTCGATGTACGCGTTGTGTCCGCCACTAATGCAGACCTCCGCAAGATGGTGTCCGAACGTACTTTCCGTGAAGACCTTTTTTACCGTATCAACCTGATTACCGTAAAACTGCCTCCTTGCGGGAGCGCCGTGAAGATATTCCTTTGCTGGCACGTCACTTTGCCGACCGTCAGGCAGAGGTGAACGGCTTGCCGCGTACGGATTTCTCGGCCGACGCTCTGAATTTCCTTTCCCGCCTGCCTTATCCGGGCAACATTCGTGAGTTGAAGAATCTGGTGGAGCGTACCATTCTGGTCAGCGGCAAGCCGGTGCTGGATGCCGCGGATTTCGATGCCCAATATCTGCGTCACGACGAACCGGCCAAAGCTGCCGAAGGTACTTCTTTTGCAGGTATGACCTTGGATGAAATAGAGCGGCAGACTATCTTGCAGGCGTTGGAACAGCATAAAGGGAATCTCAGTCAAGTGGCAGTGTCATTAGGCATCAGCCGCGCTGCGCTTTACAGACGTTTGGAAAAATATAATATTCAAGTCCCGTGCGCATAAAATTCTTTTTCTTCATACTTGTCCTTTTTCTGCTCGGTCTGGGTGGAATGCTGGTATATCTGCTGAGTGGAAAGCCTTCTTTGTATCTGTACGTGTTGGAGGGGCTCATCGGGTTTATCCTTATCTATCTGATAGTATTCTATAATAAGATAGTGAAGCCGATGAATACCATCGGCAGCGGTATGGAGTTGCTGCGCGAGCAGGATTTCAGTAGCCGTCTCAGTCGGGTAGGGCAGTACGAGGCAGACCGCATTGTGAATATCTTTAACCGAATGATGGAGCAGCTCAAGAATGAACGGTTGCGCATGCGCGAGCAGAATCACTTCTTGGATTTGCTGATTCAGGCATCTCCAATGGGGGTTATTATCCTGACAATGGACGATGAAGTGTCGCAACTGAATCCGATGGCGGTAAAGATGCTCGGTGTCCGTATGGAGGAGGCGATGGCAAAGCGGCTGGACCAGATGGACTCCCCGTTGGCTGCCGAACTTTCGTCCATTCCCAAAGACGAGACGGCAGTGGTCCGTCTCAATGACGCGAATATTTATAAATGCACCCATTCTTCTTTTATTGACAGAGGGTTCAAACATCCTTTTTTCTTGATAGAGCGTATGACGGAAGAAGTGATGCGTGCCGAGAAACGTGCCTATGAAAAGGTAATCCGCATGATAGCTCATGAAGTGAACAATACCACTGCGGGCATCACTTCCACACTCGATACAGTGGAGCAGGCACTTTCTACAGAAGATGATATGGAGGACATCTGCGACGTGATGCGCGTCTGTACGGAGCGTTGTTTCTCGATGAGCCGTTTCATTACCCGTTTTGCAGATGTGGTAAAGATACCTGAACCTACCCTGGTGCCCGTCCAGCTGAATGAGTTGGTGTCCATGTGCAAGCGTTTCATGGAAGGAATGTGCAATGACCGCAATATAGAGCTACGTCTGGAATGCGACCCGGAGGTGGGAATGGTGCGTATGGATGCTTCTCTTTTTGAGCAGGTGCTTGTGAATATCATCAAGAATGCCGCCGAAAGTATAGAGGGGGACGCCGGAGAAAACGGACAGCAAGGTGAGATAATAGTAAGGACCACTGCCCCCGCTTCTGTCGAAGTCGTTGACAATGGTCCGGGGATAAGTAAAGAGACCGAAGCTAAACTCTTCAGCCCCTTCTTTTCCACCAAGCCGAACGGGCAGGGAATTGGCCTGGTGTTTATCCGGGAAGTTTTGAGCCGTCATGGTTGCACGTTCTCCTTACGTACCTACAACGATGGATTGACCCGCTTCCGTATACTATTTAATTGAAATTTGAAAGTTTTACCTTTCACCTTTCAATTTTCAATTTTTACCTTTCGCCTTTCCATTTTTAAAGAATTCTTTTGCATACTCCTCCAGTATCTTTTTAATGCCTTGGCCGATGGTTGCATAGTCTTTCTCGTCCAGATTGGCGAGTGAGGCGCGTACGCTCCATTCGGGGCCGTCAAAACCACCGCCGTTCAGCAGCACCAGAGAGGTTTCTTTGGCAAGGCGGAAGACTACGTTCAGCGGGCTGTAGGTACGTTTCAGATATTCTACAAAGTCGTCCCCATAGAACTTCTTTGCCCAAACCAGCATGTCGATTTCTGTATAATAACCTACGCGCAACGGGTCTTCCGTCAGCGTGAAACCGGTATTTTCCCAAAGGGCATGCAATCGGCGGCGGATAATCTCCTGCATCTTTTGCTTGTATTTGTTTTCCTTGTCCAGCAGGGCAAAGGCGGCGAAAAGGCCCATCTGCATCTGTTGTGGCAATGACAGTCCGGCGGTATGGTTCAGTGCCACCTGGCGACTGTCGGCAACCATACGGTCGATAAACTTCAGTTTTTCAGGTTCCAGAGTGAGGGTGGAGTAGCGGCGGTGCAGAATCTCCCGTTTCTCTTTCGGCAGTTTGGCTATCAGCTTGTCGAACAGATTGAATTCGTGCAGGGCGATGACCGCATTGCGCCATCCGGTGGCACCGAAGTATTTGGAGAATGAATAGACGCAAAGCGTATTGTAGGGAATTTCTGCCATGAACGAACGGAAGTGCGGACTGAATGTACCGTATACGTCGTCTGTAATAATCATCAGATTAGGGTTGTCATTTCTGACGATACTCACGATGCGCGCCATTGTATCCGGACTGAGTGTGTAGCTGGGCGGATTACTGGGATTGGTGACAAAGAGGGCCTTGATTTTAGGGCTTTTCAAGCGGTCTATGTCTTCGTCGCTGTACTGCCAGAGGTGCATCCCTTCGTTATTCATGCGGTTGGCATGTATTTTGGTCACTCGAAACTGGTAGCGGCTGAGTTGTGGGATTTCAATATAGGGGGTAAAGGCAGGAACCATGAGGACGATGCCGTCCCCTTTGTTCAGCAGGAAGTTTTCCTGCAGGGAGTCGAAGATGTAGCACATGGCGGCTGTTCCACCTTCGGTGGCAAACAGGTCATAGGCACCCCGGGGAGGACGGTTGTCGCACATCTCTTGCGAAAGGTAGTCTTGCACAAGGATTTCCGTAAAATGAAGGATGCGGTCGGGCACGGGATACTGGTCGCCTACAATGCTTTCGGCCCATTCGTGTACAAGGCTGTCGGGGTCGGCGGCATGCTGCATCAGCAGGTAGTTGTAGGTTTGTTCCAGCAATTTGGCGCCCGGTACGTTATTGTTCTTTTTCAGGAAGGCTTCGAAGCGAGAGGCAATGCCTTTTTTTTCGGGGATGCCTGCAATTCCCTCGGGCAAATCCATGATGCGGCGGCACTCTTCCAGGCCGAAGCTTCCCAACAGGAAGAAGGCTTCGCGTGGAGCGGTTGCAATCCAGTTGGGGTTGCCGCGCCCTGCGTTCAGCATGGTACGGGCGGTTTTCTTCAGACTCTCGTCTGCCATGTCTATCAGGCGGTTCTTCAGTTCGAAAGGACTGATAGATTCCATTTTCTTTTCTAAAAGTTTTGTATCCATAAGCTCAAGTTTAGGTTCGTTATTTATTGTTTTCAGTCATTCGGCGAATAATCTCTGTTCATGCGGTATACTATTTCTTTCCTTGCTTGAAATTAATCGTCCGATATATGTTTCCTTTTCGTCCGACAGTTGTTGAATCATCGTCCGACAACTGTTGAATTATCGTCCGACAGCTGTCGGACGAATAGCTATTAGTGAATGGGTATATAGTCGCTTGCATTTCCGGCAATAATTCTTTGAATGCTCCGGATTAGTAAGCATTGGTACAGAATCGTCTTATATTAGCAAAACGATGACTACACCCCATATTATTAATAAGGTATTGCCCACGGCATAGGTCACGGTGTATCCCAGAGCAGGTGTCTCACTCTCAACGGCATCCTGCACCGCGCCTAAAGCGGCCGTAGTGGTACGTGCCCCCGCGCAGACGCCCAAAGCCAGTGCCGGATGGAACTTGAAAACATACCTTGCCAGCAGCAAGCCGATAATCAGCGGCAGGGTGGTGGCGGCTGCTCCCACCAGAAACAGACTGATACCTACGTCGTGGAAGCCTGCACGAAACTGGGACCTGCCGAAATGCCCACTACCGCAATGAACATGTTCAGACCGACATTGTTCAACACCCATTGCGAAGGTTCGGGAATGCGCCCGAAGGTGGGGTGCTTACTGCGGAGCCAGCCGAAGAACAAGCCCGCAATCAATGCGCCGCCGCTTGTGCTCAAGCTGATGGGGATGCCGCCGATATGGACGGAAAGTGCTCCGAACAAACCTCCGACAAGGATACCAAGGCCTACGAATATCATATCCGTCTGTTGGTAGGGCGGTCTATATACCCCAGACGTTTGGCTGCTGCTTCCACTTCCTGCCTGGTACCTACCACTTCGATGACGTCGCCGGCATCTACTACCGTTTGTGCCAGCACGGGAATGGATATTCCGGCGCGCTTGATACTCCGGATACTGACACCGTGCATGAACTTTTCCCTTCGGATAACTGCAACCGTCTTGCCGGCAACCGTCTTGCGTGTGATTGTAACCGGTAACTTTTCGGCAGGAAAATCCAGGAGCTGGGCATCTTGTACTTCCGGCCCTATCCAGCTTTCTTCGCCTATGATGTATTCGCGGCGTCCGCTTAGCACTACTTCGTCTCCCGGCTCTATCTGTATGTTCATGCTGACTTCCACCACAACTCCGGATTTGCGGAGGCGTTCCACAAATAGACGTTTGTCGTGCTGCCGGAAGTAGACTTCCAGGTCAATCACCCGCTTTCCATTCTTGAACCATTCGTTTTCGACCCGGTAGGCACGGAAAGTGACGGGGCGTGCCGCCGGCATGAATCCCGGTTCGTCAGCCAGAGAGCTGCCCATCTTCGCCTCCAGCTCCTTGCAGGCGGCTTTCACCTTTTCCAGCCCGCCCAGCATCTTGGGACCGATGGATGATAGGACCATGCCGAGCCTGCTGTACCGAAAATGTAGGTGACGGCGTAGGATACGGGAATGATGTTGACGTAACTTTGCCGTTGGGCCTCGTCCAGTCCCATATTGGCCATGGTGTCTTCTGCCACTCCGATGACGGCGGAGATGGTTTGCGAACCGGCCAGCAGTCCGGCAGCTTCACCGGCATTGTAGCCCATCATCAGGCCAGCAGCCAGGTCACTAACAGTACGGATACACACATCAGTACGGCAAAGCCTACTTGGGGTAATCCGTCCTTTTTCAGTCCGCGGAAGAACTGGGGACCCACTTTATAGCCCACGGCAAAAAGGAAAAGCAGAAAAAATACCGACTTATCGGACCCGGTACGGCTATATTCAGTTGCCCTACCAGTACGCCTACAAGCAGTACACTGGTCACTGTGCCCAGCGTAAACTTACCGATACGCAGTTTCCCCAGCCAGAATCCCAGGAATATAGTGAGGAAAATGGCAAGTTCGGGGCGTTCCCTGAGCTGGTTGAAAATCCATTCCATAATCAAGTTGTTTAGGTTATATATTGGTTGTTCCGATGCTTTCTGGAGCGTCGTTTCGCTATACAACGGCTTTTAACGGGAAGTGTTTTGTACAAAAGGAGTTTTTTAGAACATTTATTCCGTAAAACCGAACTTTAAGAAAAAGTTTTCTTCCGTACCTTTGCCATCCAAATTAGGTAAAACAAGGTATGAAGTTGTTTTTTAGGGTATTTCTGCTTATCCAGCTGGTTACTCTTCCATTGAGAGCACAATATATGGTGCAAGGCGTTGTCACCGATTCGTTGACGAAGGAGCCGTTGCCTTATACGTCAGTTTATCTGAAAGGAACTACGGAGGGAGGGATGACGGACAATAACGGCCGTTTTTCCTTCAAGACCTATCGCCCGGAGGCCACGCTGGTCATTTCGGCCGTGGGATATAATGAATATGTCCGGCTGATTCATCCTGCAAAGTCTTCTAAGTTCAATATTGCCCTTTCGCCAGCCACTTATGCACTGGATGAGGTGGTGGTGAAGCCGAAACGTGAACGGTATAAGAAAAAGGATAATCCCACAGTGGAGTTTGTACGCAAGATGATAGAGCATCGGGATGACTACTCGCCCGACGAACGCGACTTCTGGAAACGTGACCGCTATGAAAAGATGACTTTTGCCATCAATAACTTCGACAGCTTGAAGCAACAGAAGTGGCTTTACCGTAAGTTCAAGTTTCTGACGGATTATGTCGATACCTCTGCCGTTACCGGCAGGCCGGTACTGGCCATCTCCAACCGTGAGTTGCTTGCCACAGACTATTACCGCAAGTCTCCGCATAGCCGGAAACAGTGGGTCACCGCCCGCAGGCAGGCAGGAGTGGACGAAATGCTTTCCCAGCAGGGTATGGAGCAGGCTATCAGTGTCACCATGACCGATGTAGACCTTTATGAGAACAACATCACCTTGTTCACCAATAAGTTTGTCAGTCCGCTTTCCTCCCTTGGGCCGTCTTTCTACAAATATTATCTGATGGATACGCTTACCGTTGCCGGAAAGCCTTGTGTTGACTTGACATTTGTCCCTTTCAACTCCGAGTCGTTCGGTTTTACGGGACATTTATACGTCATGCTGGACAGTACCTATTTTGTAAAGCGTGCCGTCATGAACTTCCTCAGAAAATAAATCTGAACTTTGTGGACTACATGAAGATTGAACAGAATTTTGACCGCGCGGAGGACGGTACGAGGCAGTTGCTCAATGAGAGTATCACTACGGAGTTCAAGTTGGTGGACAATAGTGACGGTATTTATGCCAAGCGGGATGTGTATTACAGAAATTATCAGTATGAACCGGATGACAAGGCTCTGCAGGCTTTCCGAAAACCGGAAAAGGTGATTGAAGAGACATCGGCTTCCGGCTATTCGGAAGCATATTGGGATGCCAACCGCCAGGTGGAAGTCAGCAAGAAAGAAACTTCGGTGGACAAGATGATGGCCCAGTTGCGCAGCTATCCCGTTTATTTCTGGACGGAGAAAGTGTTGAAGGTGCTGTTCACGGGTATATTCCCGCTCCGAAGGAAAAAGAACCTTTGTTCTATATCGGTATGATGAATACCACCATCAGCGGAAATACACTGGAAGGGGTGCGCTTGCGTGCCGGCGGTATGACGACGGCATGGCTCAATCCGCATCTGTTCGGTAGGGGGTATATGGCATACGGTTTTCGCGACCATCGTGTAAAAGGACTTGCCGAACTGGAATATTCTTTTCATAAGAAGAAGGAATATGCCAATGAATTTCCTATACATTCGTTGAAGCTCCGTTACTTGTCAGATGTCAATCAATATGGACAACACTATCTTTATACCAGTCAGGACAATGTTTTTCTTGCTTTGAAACGTCAGAAGGATGACCGTATCGGTTATCAGCGGAAGGCGGAACTGACCTATACCAATGAGTTCCATTCCGGTTTTTCCGTACAGATGACGACGCGTCTGCGTAAAGATGAATCATCCCATCTGATTCCTTTCGTCAAGCAGGACGACCATAATACGTATGTAAAAAGTATTTCGACCAGTGAACTGGAATTGAAGCTGCGCTATGCTCCCAACGAGAAATTCTTCCAGACCCAATGGAACCGTTTCCCCGTTTTCGCTGGATGCTCCGGTCTTTTCGCTTACACATACCATGGCTGCCAAAGGGGTACTGGAGGAGACTATACCTATCACTATACGGAAGCGGGTTTTCAAAAGCGTTTCTGGTTCTCAGCATTCGGTTATACGGACGTTATCCTGAAGGCCGGGAAAGTATGGAACAAGGTTCCTTTCCCTTTGCTCGTCATTCCCAACGCGAACTTGTCCTATACCATACAGCCCGAGTCCTATTCACTGATGAATGCCATGGAATTCATGAACGATGAATACGCTTCCTGGGATGTGACCTATTACTTGAACGGCTGGCTCTTCAACCGTATTCCTTTGTTGAAAAAGTTGAAATGGCGTGAAGTGCTTTCCTGTCGCGGCTTGTATGGGAATTTGAGTGATAAGAATAATCCGGCTTTTCAGCAGGATTTGTTCCGTTTTCCTGCCGGCAGCACTACAATGGGGCATACGCCATACGTAGAGGCAGGTGTAGGTGTTGAAAATATTTTCAAAGTATTGCGTGTCGATTATGTATGGCGTTTGACTTACCGAAATTTACCAAATATCGACAAATCCGGGCTCAGAATCAGTCTACACATGACATTTTAACTTAAATCTTACTAATAGGACATTAAATCGGATAAAATGACTAATCCCAATTGAGTAAAATACCCTAAATTTGAGCAATTTTTTAAACTCTAAATAATACAATGGCAATGAAAGAAAACATTAAGCCGGCAACCGGACGCCTGGGCGTGCTGGTAGTCGGAGTAGGTGGTGCGGTTGCAACCACCATGATTACCGGTACATTAGCTGCTCGCAAGGGCTTGGCAAAAGCTATAGGCTCAATCACACAAATGGCTGCTATGCGCATGCAGGATGGCAAAGAGAAACTTATCAAAGACATAGTGCCTTTGGCTGATTTGAATGATATCATTTTCGGCGGTTGGGACATTTTCCCGGACAACGCCTACGAAGCTGCTATGTATGCCGAGGTTTTGAAAGAGAAAGACTTGAATTTGGTAAAAGACGAACTGCAAGCCATCAAGCCGATGCCTGCTGCATTCGACCACAATTTTGCAAACGTTTGAACGGTACGCATATTAAGAAGGCTGCTACTCGCTGGGAAATGACAGAGCAGTTGCGTGAGGATATCCGTAACTTCAAGGCAGCCAATAACTGCGAGCGTATTGCTGTGCTGTGGGCTGCAAGTACCGAAATATATATTCCTCTGTCCAAGGAGCACGAATCTCTCGCTGCTTTGGAACAGGCAATGAAGGAAAACAATACTGAAGTAATCTCTCCGAGTATGTGCTATGCATACGCTGCCATTGCAGAAGGCGCTCCGTTTATTATGGGTGCTCCTAATCTGTGTGTGGATACTCCGGCTATGTGGGAATTCTCCAAGAAAATGAATGTGCCCATTTCCGGTAAGGACTTCAAGAGTGGCCAGACTTTGATGAAGACGGTGCTTGCTCCGATGTTCAAGACCCGTATGTTGGGTGTAAGCGGCTGGTTCTCTACGAATATTCTGGGTAACCGTGACGGCGAGGTACTTGACCAACCGGAGAACTTCAAGACAAAAGAGGTCAGCAAGCTGTCTGTTATCGACAATATCTTCGAACCGGAGAAATATCCTGACTTGTACGGTGATGTTTATCATAAGGTACGCATTAACTACTATCCTCCTCGTAAGGATAACAAGGAAGCATGGGACAACATCGATATTTTCGGCTGGATGGGCTATCCGATGGAAATCAAGGTTAACTTCCTGTGCCGTGACTCCATTCTTGCTGCTCCCATCGCGCTCGACTTGGTTATTTTCAGTGATTTGGCATTACGTGCAGGTATGTGCGGCATCCAGACGTGGCTGTCCTTCTTCTGCAAGAGCCCGATGCACGATTTCGAGCATGAGCCGGTACACGATTTGTTCCAGCAATGGCGCATGGTGAAAGAGACTCTCCGCAACATGGTGGGCGAAACTGCACCAAGTTATTTGGATTAAAAAACAGTGATAAGGTGATAGAAATAAGGTGGTAAGGTGATAGAGTGATAGCACTTTACCACTTTATCACTTTTATTACTTTATTGCATTTATCACTTTACCGTTTTTATCGCATTTATCACCTCATTACTTTTTTGATGAAGAAACCCTCCCTCCTCCCAGTCATTATCGGTACGGGCTTTGGCTCGGGCTTTTCTCCTTTTGCACCCGGCACTGCGGGAGCTTTGCTGGCTACGCTTATCTGGTTCGGGTTGTCTTATCTGGTTTCAAGTGCCTGCCTTTTGTGGCTGACAGTAGCATTGATTTTGGTATTTACACTTGCCGGTATCTGGCTGCTAACCGCCTGGAGGCATCTTGGGGCGAAGACCCTTCGCGCGTGGTGGTCGATGAAATGGTCGGTGTGTGGATTGCCTTGCTTGCGGCGCCCGCCGGACATGTATGGTATGCATTGGGAGCATTTGTCTTGTTCCGTTTGTTTGATATATTCAAGCCCTTGGGCATTCGCCGTATGGAAAGTCTGCCGGGTGGAATCGGGGTAATGATGGACGATATTCTGTCTGGAGTCTACGGATTTATAATTTTGATTGTGGCAAGATGGATAATCAGTTGAAATCAAATGGCAAAGGTGTGTCGTGGCGCCATTCTGTCTGGATCTTCTTCAAGGCCCAGATTTCTGCGCAATTCGCAAGCTTTGTCGATTTTCTGGTGACTATCCTTCTGGTAAAGGCTTTTGCTGTTTTTATCTTTATGCCACATTCACGGGTTCCGTGGTAGGAGGCATTGTAAACTGTGCCATTAATTACGGATGGGTGTTCCATGCCGAAGACTGTAAGAAAACGCATGTTGCCGTGAAATATCTCTTTGTCTGGGGAGGCAGCATTATACTGAATACCTGGGGCACTTTTGCACTGACCGAGTGGCTTACGGGCATGACATGGTCAATGGCTGTTGGGATATTATATAGACAATGTATTTATTCTGTCAAAGATAATAGTAGCAGTGCTGGTAGCTTTTTTTGGAACTACCATCTGCAACGTTTTTTCGTTTATCGTAATCACAATATAAAAGGCTTTCTGAAACATTATTTAGAGAACAAAAAAGACGAATATGAATTATAGAGATTGGTTGCAGCAGGTGATATACAAGATTATCAATCCTGTGGTGCATGGTATGATTAGAATTGGCATTACGCCTAACTTTATTACGACTACGGGGCTGGTGCTGAATATCGTGGCGGCTGCCTTGTTTGTGTATGCCGGGGTGTACAAGAGTGGTGAACTGGCCTATGTAGCTGGGGAGGCGGTATTGTGCTCTTTGCCGGGTTGTTTGACATGATGGACGGACGTGTGGCACGCGTGGGTAAAATGAGTTCTACTTTCGGTGCGCTCTACGACTCCGTACTCGACCGTTACAGCGAGCTCGTGACATTGTTCGGCATCTTCTATTACCTGATGCTGCAAGGCTATTTGTGGGGCTCCATCATTACATTCATTGCGCTGATAGGTTCGCTGATGGTGAGTTACGTGCGTGCCGTGCCGAAGGTTTGGGGCTGGAGTGTAAAGTGGGTTTCATGCAGCGCCCCGAACGCGTTGTGCTGACTGCCCTCGGTGCCATGTTCTGCGGTATCTTTGGTGATTGTACTTATTCGACCCGATGCTGATACTAATTGTGCCTATGGCAGTGATTGCAATATTGGCGAATTTGACGGCATTTGCCCGCTTGGCGCATTGCTATAAACTACTGAAAGACAAGGAATGAAAAATAGTTTGTTTCCCTCTGTGAGAGAGGCGGTGCTGGTGATTGTCATCACAGCGTTTTTCCTGATTCTGACAGCGGTCTGTATCGGGCTTCGTCCGGAACATTTCCTGATGGCGGGTATATTTTTGGTATTGTTCTTTGCCGGACAGACAACCCGTAAGTTGCAGTGGCGCTGTTGCCGTTTTTCATATTCGGCATTTCGTATGACTGGATGCGCGTATATCCCAATTACCAGGTGAATCCCATTGATGTAAAAGGACTTTATGAGGCAGAAAAATCCCTTTTTGGCTTGTCTGTAGACGGTGCTGTCCTTATCCCTTGTGAGTATTTTGCTTTGAACCATTGTCCTGTTGCCGATTTCTTTGCCGGGATATTCTATCTCTGTTGGGTACCGGTTCCCATTGCATTCGGGTTGTGGCTCTATCTGAAGGGTGACCGTAAGGTATATCTTCGTTTTGCGATGGTGTTCCTGCTGGTTAATCTCATCGGTTTTGCCGGCTATTACATCCATCCCGCTGCTCCGCCCTGGTATGCCATGAATTATGGTTTCGAGCCGATACTCGACACTCCGGGCAATGTGGCAGGCTTAGGGCGCTTTGACGAATTGCTGGGATGTTCCATCTTCAACTCCATTTACGGAAGGAATGCCAATGTATTTGCAGCAGTGCCCTCGCTCCATGCCGCCTATATGGTGGTGGCTTTGGCTTACGCGGTTATGGACCGCAGCAAAAAGTGGTTGATAGCGTTGTTTGCGGTGATTATGGTCGGTATCTGGTGGACGGCTGTCTATTCGGGACACCATTATCTGATTGATGTGATGCTGGGCATCTCTTGTGCATTGCTGGGTATTTTTGTTTTTGAGAAAGGACTGATGAAGTGGGGAGCGTTCGGACGCTTCTTTGAAAGATACAGTCGATACATTAAATAAGGTATGCAATGAATAATTTTGTTTTTTATAGTCCTACAGAGTTTGTCTTTGGCAAGAATACTGAAGTGCAAGTCGGTGCATTGGCGCGTAAGTATGGTGCACAAAAAGTGATGATAGTATATGGAGGCGGTTCTGTTGTACGGAGTGGTTTGCTGGATAGAGTGAAGCAATCCTTGCAGGAAGCCGGTGTGGCTTATTGCGAAATGGGAGGTGTCCAGCCCAATCCCATTGACGGGAAGGTATACGAAGGTATTCAGCTTTGCCGTCGTGAGCAGGTGGATATGATGCTTCCTGTGGGAGGTGGTTCGGTCATAGATACGGCAAAGGCCATTGCTGCCGGAGCCCTCTATGATGGTGACTTTTGGGATTTCTTTATCGGTCGTGCCAAGGTGGAGAAAGCGTTGAAAGTAGCCGTGGTGCTGACTATCCCGGCTGCCGGAAGCGAAGGTTCGGGCAATACGGTAATTACCAAGACAGAGACACTCCAAAAGCTGGGGCTCTGTGCCCCCGAGCATTTGCGTCCCGTATTTTCCATCATGAATCCTGAACTGACCTACACCCTTTCGGCTTATCAGACGGCTTGTGGTATTGCCGACATGATGGCTCACATCATGGAGCGTTACTTCACGAATACACCGGATGTGGAAATCAGCGACCGGCTTTGTGAAGGTACCTTGACAGCTATCATTAAAGAAGCTTACCGGGTGAAACAGCAACCGGACAACTATGCCGCGCGTGCCAACATTATGTGGTGCGGCACTGTGGCGCATAACGGAACTTGTGGGGTAGGGCGTGAGGAAGACTGGGCATCCCATGCACTGGAACATGAAATCAGTGCTATCTATAATGTAGCCCACGGTGCCGGCTTGGCTGTAATCTTCCCTGCTGGATGGCTTTTATGGCGGAACATAATCCGGCAAAGATAGCCCAGTTTGCCCATCGTGTTTTTGATATACCCAAGTCCGAAGATTTGGAAGAGATGGCTTTGGCAGGTACTGCCCGACTGAAACACTTTTTCCGTTACATGGGCTTGCCGGTTAGCTTTAAGGAGTTGGGTATCGAGCATCCCGATATAGACCGTATGCTCGTCAGTCTGCGGCGCAATAAAGGCGAACTGCTTGGCAACTACGTGAAGCTGACCATGACTGATTGTAGGGAAATCTATCGTTTGGCTTTATAGCGGAAGGCATGTTTGGGAGAGTTCCCCCAAAGCGAGAGATAAAAAAGACGGCGAAGATAAATACCCTTCGCGTCTTTTATTTGATTTCGATTTCTTCCTTCATGTCTATCTCTTCCCCTTGCAGGTCGTAGAATACATATTCCAGGAATGCTAATTTCTGGTTTGGAATAATCTTGATACCGAATCCGTACTTCATCTGCCACTTCCGTTTCAGGGAGACGAGTCCCTGATTGACGTAGGCTGCGATGTACGGGTGGATGTGTAACGAGAATTTCTTTATCTTCAATTTGTTGACCAGGTAGTCAATCTTACTCTCTAAGGTGTCCGTAAAGAGGATGGACGATTTGATGGTGCCTTTACCGAAGCAGGTGGGGCAGGTTTCCGTCGTATTTACATCCATAGCCGGGCGTACACGCTGGCGTGTAATCTGCATCAGTCCGAATTTACTGAGCGGCAGGATGTTGTGACGTGCTCTGTCTTTCTGCATGTTGGCACACATACGTTCGTAAAGCTTCTGTCGGTTTTCGGCTTCATTCATGTCGATGAAGTCCACCACGATGATACCACCATATCCCTTAGTCTGAGCTGGCGTGCCAGTTCGTCGCTGCACCCAGATTCACTTCCAGTGCGTTGGCCTCCTGTCCGTTGGCATTCTTGGTGCGGTTACCGCTGTTCACGTCTACTACGTGAAGCGCCTCAGTATGCTCAATAATCAGGTAGCACCACTTTGTATGAAATGGTCTTGCCGAATGACGACTTGATTTGTTTGGTGATACCAAAATTGTCGTAAATGGGGAGTTGACCTTTGTACAGCTTCACGATTCCTGCCCGTTCAGGGGCGATGAGGGTTACGTAATCCTTGATTTCGTGGTACACAGCCTCGTTGTTCACGTGGATGTTTTCGAAGGAAGGATTGAACAAGTCGCGCAACAGTCCTACGGCACGGCTGGTTTCTTCGTAAATCAGTGTCGGAAATTTGGTGGCCTTCTGTACTTTTGTAATGGCATCTTCCCAATGTTTCAGTAATACTTTAAGCTCTCCGTCGAGTTCGGCAACACGTTTTCCTTCGGCCACGGTGCGGACGATGACGCCGAAGTTTTTCGGCTTGATACTCATCAACAGTTGCTTGAGGCGTGCGCGCTCTTCGCTCGATTTAATTTTTTGTGATACGGAAACCTTGTCATTGAAGGGAATCAGCACGAGGTATCTTCCGGCAAAGGAAAGTTCGGAAGTCAGTCGCGGCCCTTTGGTAGAGATAGGTTCCTTGACAATTTGCACCACTACTTCTTGTCCCACCTTGAGTGTGTTGGAAACCGTTCCGTCCTTTTCAAGGTCGGGAAGTATGGTTGCTTTGGTAATGGGATTCAGCTTCTTCTTGTCGCTTAAAGTTTGCTTTACGTACTTCTCTAACGAGTTAAATTGAGGACCCAGGTCCAGATAATGAAGAAAAGCGTCTTTCTCGTAACCCACGTCCACGAAGCAGGCATTCAGGCCGGGCATCAATTTCTTGACGCGTCCCAAATACATGTTGCCCACCGAAAAGGAGATGTTTCTTCCTTCGCTCTGGAGTTCCACCAGCTGCTTGTCTTCAAGCAGTGCAATGGATACCTCTTTGGGCTGTACGTCTACAACGAGTTCGCTTGTCACAATAATTGGCTTTTAAATGATTCAATTTACTACTTAAACAAAGAACAAACCCGCGAGACATTTTGCTTCACAAGTTTGTTCTTTATTTTGTCCTTCAGACTAAAAATTACTTTTTGCTTTTATGTCTGTTCTTTCTTAGTCTTTTTTTACGCTTGTGCGTAGACATTTTATGTCTTTTTTTCTTCTTTCCGCTTGGCATAGCTTCAAAATTTTATGGGTTAATACTATTGTTTATTATTTCTTCACTGAGAGGGTGAACGTTTTTTGCAGGCTTAAATGCCGGAATGTTATGTTCCGGAATGATTATTGTAGTGTTCTTGGAGATGTTGCGAGCAGTTTTCTGGGCTCTTTTCTTCACTACAAAACTACCAAACCCGCGGAGGTAAACATTTTCATCTTTGGATAAAGATGCCTTTACTGCGTCCATGAATGCTTCAACGGTTGTAAGTACGGTTGTCTTATCAATTCCGGTGTTCTTTGTAATTTCGTTTACAATATCAGCTTTAGTCATTTTTCTTTAAAAAATATTATTACTATAGTTTTCCTAATTTTTTGGACTGCAAATATATAGCTTTTCCGTGGCTCTAAAAAATATATTTCGGACAATTTTCTAAAAAAGTCTTGGCATTAAGCTTTGTTAGGCTGAAAATGAAGTATTTTTGCAGCATGAATATTTTTAGCGGAACATTGTTGGACTGGTATGCGGAGAACAAACGCGACCTTCCGTGGCGAAATACCACGGACCTTATCTGATATGGATTTCTGAAATCATCTTACAACAGACAAGAGTGGCGCAGGGGTATGAGTATTTTCTGCGTTTCATAAAACGCTTCCCGGATGTGGTGTCGCTGGCTGCTGCGTCCGAGGACGAAGTGATGAAATATTGGCAGGGCCTGGGGTACTATTCGCGTGCCCGTAACCTGCATGCCGCAGCCAAAAGCATGAAGGGGACATTTCCGAAAACCTATGCAGAGGTACGTGCCTTGAAGGGAGTGGGGGATTATACGGCAGCGGCCATCTGCTCCTTTGCCTATGACATGCCTTATGCGGCGGTCGACGGGAATGTGTATCGGGTGCTTTCCCGCTATTTCGGCATTGATGTTCCCATTGATTCTACTGAAGGGAAAAAGACTTTTACCGCTTTGGCGGGTGAGGTGCTCGATAAATCCAGGCCGGCAGATTATAACCAGGCAATTATGGACTTCGGAGCCGTGCAGTGTACGCCGCAGTCGCCCAACTGTCTGTTTTGTCCTTTGTCCGGCAGCTGCCGGGCATTGTCTGAAGGAAAAGTGCAGCAACTGCCCGTGAAGCAGCACAGAACCAAGACCACTAACCGCTATTTTAATTATATATATGTACGCATGGGCGCGCATACCTTGATACATAAGAGGACGGAGGACGATATCTGGAAAAATCTCTTTGAATTGCCTCTGGTTGAAACGGAAAAAGATTTATCCGAAGAGGAATTTCTGGCATGTCCGCAGTTTCATGCGCTGTTTGCAGAGGGAGAGGTACGGATGGTCCGTATACTGCTTCGGGGGGTGAAGCACGTATTGTCCCACAGAGTGATTTACACCAACTTCTACGAGGTTACTCTGCCCGATAATTCGAGCTCCTTCTCAAGTTACCAACGGGTTGCAGTCGAAGATTTGGGCCGTTATGCGGTACCCCGGCTGATACATGCTTTCTTGGAGAAATATGTATAAAAGTTGTTTGTATTCTTGCATGGTGTGAATATTCTCGTTAATTTTGGCAGCAAATTAATAAAATAGAAGCTTATGTCAGTAAATAAAGTGATATTGATAGGAAATGTGGGACAAGACCCTAAAATAACCTATTATGAAGGTGGAAACTGTGTTGCCCAGCTTTCTTTGGCCACTACGGAGAAAGGATACACTTTGCAGAATGGTACGCAGATTCCGGACCGTACCGAATGGCATAACCTGATATTCCGTGGCCGTTTAGGCGAAATCGTTGAGAAATATGTGCATAAAGGCGATAAGCTTTACGTGGAAGGTAAGATACGTACCCGTTCTTACGATGACCAGGGAGGCATCAAGCGTTATGTGACTGAGATATTTGTCGACAATATGGAGATGCTGACTCCGAGAACGGCAACTCCCGGTGCTGCCCCTTATGCGCCGCAGGCGGGAGCTGCCCCCCAGCCACAACAACCAGTACAACCGCAGGCTGCCCCTGCACAAGATAACCCGACGGACGACTTGCCGTTCTAATTGTTTAACTAAAACCAAAATCTTTGGACCCAGACGCTTATTTATGCCAGTTGGCAGATGTTTTTAACGGTATATCCGTACAGACTCCTTCTATTTCGGCCATTGTAGCCATTGTGTTGGCAGGTTTGCTTTTGCTTGTTTCCGGTTTTGCATCAGCTTCCGAAATAGCCTTTTTCTCTCTTTCTCCGTCAGACCTGAATGCAATAGCGGAGAGAAAGCATCCTTCGGATGAGAAAATCAGTAATCTGCTGGACAACAGCGAACGTTTGTTGGCAACGATTCTGATTACGAACAACTTCGTGAATGTAACCATAATCATGCTCTGCAACTTCTTCTTTATGAATGTGTTCCAATTTCATTCTCCCATTGCAGAGTTCCTCATTCTGACAGTAGTCCTTACATTTTTGCTGTTGCTTTTCGGTGAAATCATGCCTAAGATATATTCGGCTCAGAAGACGCTGGCTTTCTGCCGTTTTGCCGCTCCCGGCATCACGTTTTGCCGTTCCGTATTCTATCCGATGGCATCTATGCTGGTACGTTCCACCTCTTTCCTGAACAAGCATATGGTCCGCAAGAACCATAACATATCGGTCGATGAACTCTCGCATGCGTTGGAGCTGACCGACAAGGCAGAGCTTTCGGAGGAGAATAATATTCTGGAAGGTATCATCCGCTTTGGCGGGGAAACCGCCAAGGAGGTCATGACCTCTCGCCTTGATGTGGTGGACCTGGATATCCGTACCCCTTTCAAAGATGTGGTGAAGTGCATCGTAGAGAATGTCTACTCCCGTATTCCCATCTATGCGGATAGCCGTGACAATATCAAGGGGGTGCTTTATATCAAGGATTTGCTTCCCCATCTGAACAAAGGGGATAATTTCCGTTGGCAGTCGCTTATCCGGCCCGCCTATTTTGTGCCCGAAACCAAGATGATTGATGATTTGCTGCGCGATTTCCAGGCAAACAAGATTCATATAGCCATTGTGGTCGATGAGTTCGGTGGTACGTCGGGCATTGTCACCATGGAGGACATTATTGAGGAGATTGTGGGCGAAATTCATGACGAATACGATGATGAAGAACGTACATATGCCGTACTGAATGACCACACTTGGGTATTTGAAGCCAAGACCCAGCTGACTGATTTCTATAAAATAACGAAGATAGACGAGGAAACGTTCGATGAGGTGGCAGGGGATGCCGATACGCTTGCCGGACTTCTGCTGGAACTGAAGGGGGAATTTCCTGCTCTCCATGAAAAGGTGACCTACGGCCGTTATGAGTTTGAGGTGTTGGAGATGGACAACCGCCGTATCCTGAAAGTGAAGTTTACAGTAAATGCCCCGGCAGAACCCAACTCTTCTTCCCTTTAATTTTTAATTATTAATTTTTAAATTGTTCCGTGCCCCTCTTCTTGCAACATACCGCTCTTCCCTGTCGATGGGGAATTTGGAAAACGGAGGAATCTCCGGAGGAATTGCTGGCCATGCTTCCTCATCAGGAAGTATACCGGGAAGGTATGCGGCGCTTCACCGCGGCACACCGCCGTTTGGAGTGGCTGGCTGTCCGCGTATTGCTTTATACTCTGTCGGGAGAAGAGAAAGAGATTGCCTATCATCCCAGTGGGAAACCTTATCTGGCAGATGATTCTGCCTCTATCAGTATTTCGCATACGAAAGGTTATGTGGCTATTGTCTTGGGATTGCCGGGTCGGGAAGTGGGTGTTGACATCCGAGCAAGTATGGTGAGCGGGGTAAGGAAGGTGGCACCATAAATTCATGCGCGAAGATGAACAGCCATCCGTGTTTCGCGGAACCGACACTTGGTCACTGTTGCTGCACTGGTCGGCTAAGGAGACCATGTTCAAATGCCTGAATGCTTCCGAGGTTGATTTTCGCGGGCACATGCGCATTCTGCCTTTTGCTGTAAATGAAAGCGGCGTATTCTCCGCCGAAGAATATCGTACGGTGGAGAAACGCGGTTCACTATTCATTATTATTTGTTTCCGGATTTTGTCTTGACATTGAGTCTGTAAATCTCTTACAGCCTTTCCAGTTGTACTGTGAAGTGTCTCATCAACGGAGCTTCCCAGGTGATGCGCACTCCGCGGGTAATACTTTCCCGTTTGTCATATACATTTTTCAAAGCGGCTGCCACCACATCCATGTGGTTGTTGGTATACACGCGGCGGGGGATGGCAAGCCGAAGCAAGTCCAGGCCGTTGAAGCGGTTTTCGCGGGTCACCGGGTCGCGGTCTGCCAGCAGATACCCGATTTCGCAGCCGCGTATGCCTGCTTCCAGATAGAGCTCAGCGGTCAGTGTTTGTGCCGGGAATTCTTCTTTGGGCACATGTGTCAGCACTTTGGGGGCATCCACAAATATGGCATGGCCGCCACCATATATTATTTGCAATGATATGATGTATAATACATGGGAGGAAATTGCACAGAAGGTTCCGGACTTTTCTATTATGACAAATTCTGTGCAAATAACGGAAATCCATTTGGAGCTGCTGATTATGCCAAAAACAGAAACAGAATTTTAGAAACAGGAATTGATATCTGGGAATATGAAGGCGGTTATTCGTATCATGGAAAAGTATTCTGATTGACGATGATCTGTCAGTAATAGGCTCATTCAATATGGACATGAGAAGTACTTATCTGGATACAGAGCTGATGCTTGTAATACGCAGTAAAGAGATTAATAAACAGCTGGAAGATGGCATGATGGAGTATGAGAGCGTGTCCAGACAGGTATTAGACGACGGAACATATTATGATCCGTATCATGTAAAGCCGATTGAATTAACAGAAAAACATAAAAGAAAGGTGTTTCTGGTACAGCATCTGCTTGGATGGGCAAGGGATTTGTTTTGATTAAAGGAGAATATAAAGCGTGTTTAAGATATTAATTGTAGAAGATGATAAGGAATTAAGTCTGTTATTCCAAAAGGTGCTTGAAAAGAGCGGATATCAGGTCAAAAGTGCGTCGGATGGAGCACAGGCACTGGAGGTATTGGACAGAGAGTATATTGATTTAATCATTTCCGATATAATGATGCCGGTTATGGATGGATATGAACTTGTGTCGGAGCTTCGTTCGGCCGCAACAAGGATGCTAAAGCGTATTGAAATAGAGGATGGACGCCTGGCAAATGATGTGACATCACTGCTTATGGGTAGTGATGTGCCACCGAGAAAAGAGTTCATATACGAGCATGCGCATGACGCGGAGCTGGATGTGTAAGCATGACGATTTTGCTTTTGGTTCTCAGTGGTTCTGAATAGTTAAGCAGTATTTATAATCGGAGAAAGACATGGATAGAAATATAGATAACAATGTAGACAACAATATAATTCAGACCGAATATTCGGAGCTGATGCAGAAATCATATATTGACTATGCGATGAGTGTCATTATAGCAAGAGCCTGCCGGATGTGCGCGATGGGCTTAAGCCTGTTACAAAGGCGTACACTTTATGATATGCATGAGCTGGGCATCAGGTACGACAAGCCATACCGAAAGAGTGCGCGTATAGTCGGTGATACAATGGGTAAATATCATCCACACGGCGATTCATCAATCTATGATGCGATGGTTGTTTTGGCACAGGACTTCAAAAAGGGCATGCCGCTTATCGATGGACACGGTAATTTTGGCTCAATCGAGGGAGACGGAGCCGCTGCCATGCGTTATACTGAGGCAAGACTTCAAAAAATCACACAGGAAGCATATCTTGCTGATCTAGACAAAAATGTGGTTGATTTCATTCCAAACTACGACGAGACAGAAAAAGAGCCAGAGGTGCTTCCGG
>ENA-OQCS01000433-OQCS01000433.1-human-gut-metagenome-genome-assembly--contig:-NODE-433-length-23364-cov-2.185394_pt1 | contig 23364 bp, 29 predicted proteins | sample MGYA00242757_ERZ504575 | MGnify/ENA primary metagenome ERZ504575 (study PRJEB26092, sample SAMD00036297) | human gut metagenome | host: Homo sapiens | study: EMG produced TPA metagenomics assembly of... | reverse complement strand
AGAATCTGTAAATGCTGTAATGGTTCCAGCTCTTCTCTGAACTTTTGCAGCCTTTCTACATAAAGTTCAAATGCTTCCTCACATTTTCCATCCAGGAAATCTACACAGGCATCCAGGCTTGCCATGAAATATACGACGGACTGCTGCTCTGCAGCATATCCAGATATTTCTTAATTCTTCTACAATTTGCAAATTCCCATTGATATGCAGGATCGCTGTCTGGGTAAGGGACGGCAATGTCTTGTGCAGACTATTGATCACCACATCTGCTCCCAGATCATTTGCGCGCCCCGGAAATACCGGATGAAATCCGAAATGCGGTCCATGTGCTTCATCTACGATCAGTGGAATCCTATACGAATGTGCCACTTCTGCAATTCCTTTCACATCCGATACCACGCCATCATAATTTGGAGATACGATCACAACGGCTTTGATATCCGGCTCTGCAGCAAGTGCTTTTGCCACATCTTCTTTGCTGATCTCCCCGTTCATATGCATGGAAATATCAAATTCCGGATACACATAGCGCGGTACAAGACCATTCATATAGATTGCATGGTAAATGGATTTGTGACAATGGCGTGCCACCAGAATCTTATCTCCCCGGTGCGTACATCCCATCACTGCACTTAAAATTCCGGCAGTACTTCCATTTACCAGAAAATGACTTTCCTCTGCCCCAAATACCCTTGCGGCTCTTTCCTGCTCTTCTTTTAAAATACCATCTGCGTGATGCAGATCATCGAAACCATCGATTTCCGTGATATCCAGATCGTATGGGAGTTCAATTCCAAGAAGTGCCTTGTTTCTCTTATGTCCCGGCATGTGAAATGCGTAAAAATCGCTCTCGGAATATGCTTTAATTTATCGTATAGTCGTTCCATTTTAAACCTCTTTAAGTCTTTTAGAAACATCATATAATTTCTTCCGAAAACGCAAGAGGACGAAACGGTTCTCCCATTTCGTCCTTTCCATATATTCCGGCTTACACAGCCACAATCTCAAACACTTTCGCCTGAAAATCTCCCTTATCATTCACGCCCTTCTTCCATACACCGGACGCAGAATCGGACAGGATCATTCCGACTTGCATCAGCTCATCGCCATAGCAGTCATAATCATATCCGCTGACCTTATAACAGGTATCTTCTTTCAGCCTTTCAGCTTCAGTCTTTTAAATCCAACATTGACCGGCTGCATTACCCGGTAATAACCGACCAGCGCCTTCTTCTGATCCTCCGATACGATCATCCATGCCGTCTCATTTCCCTCAAACGGACTCTTCAGCCGATAGAAGATTCCCTTCTGGATCAGTTCTCTCTTCTCCTTCATGAATGCGATCTGTCTGCGGATTTCTTCCTTTTCTTCCTCGCTGAGTTTTAAAAGATCAAGCTCATATCCGAACGTTCCGAAGTAAGCCACATCCGCTCTTGTCTCGATCGGTGTCACACGGTTTGTCTGATGGTTCGGTGACGCTGATACATGGCTTCCCATACAGCTTACCGGATAGACCATAGAAGTTCCATATTGGATCTTCAGACGTTCAATCGCATCGGTATCATCCGAAGTCCATCCCTGCGGTGCATAATAAAGCATTCCCGGGTCAAATCTTGCCCCACCACTCGCACAGGATTCAAACAATACATGTGGGAACCGGCTGGTCAGACGCTCATAAAGCTCATACACTCCAAGAACGTATTTGTGGCAGACCTTTCCCTGATACTCTCTGTCATTTCCGTTGGAAAATACCTCTGAAAATGTACGGTTCAAATCCCATTTGATGTAAGATACCGGCACTTCTGCAAGAAGATTTTCCAACATATCCCCGATATATTCCCGAACTTCCTTTTTTGAAAAATCAAGAACATACTGATTCCGGCTGTGACAGATCCGCTTGCCCTGCTCAGCCAGAAGCCAGTCCGGATGTGCACGGTACAGATCACTGTCCTTGTTCGTCATTTCCGGTTCAATCCAGAGCCCGAATTTTAAACCTTTGGCATTGATCTTTTCTGCCAGCTCCTTTAACGTTCCTTTCAACTTTTCCTCATTCGGATACCAGTCACCAAGAGAAGAAGTACTGTCATCTCTCTTTCCAAACCATCCATCATCCAATACAAAAAGCTCCATTCCAAGATCTGCTGCCGCATCCGCAAGTCCCAGAAGCTTTGGCGCATCAAAATCAAAATAAAATGCTTCCCAGCTGTTGATCAGGATCGGGCGAACCTTATCTCTCCATGTTCCCCTTGCCAGACGTGTGCGGTACAGCTTATGAAAGGTCTGGCTCATTCCGTTAAGTCCGGCTTCCGAATATATCATTACCATCTCCGGTGTCTGGAAGAATTCGCCTTTTCCAAGTGTCCACTTAAATCCGTTCGGATGGATTCCCATCAGCACACGGGCGGGTATCATAGTTATCCACCTCAGTCTGCGCAAGAAAATTGCCGCTGTACACCAGACTGAATCCGTAAACCTGTCCCTGGAACTCGTCTGCATTTTCACGGGCAAGCGCAAAGAACGGGTTGAACTGATAGCTGCTGCATCCACGCATACTGTAAATGCTCTGGATACCGTAATTCAGCTTATGTCTTCTCACATGACGCTCTCTTGCCCACACACCGGCAAGATCGATCATCTCATAATCCTTGTCCGGCAGATCCGCACAGGCGCTCATTGCAGAGAGAAGTGTGATCTTTTCATCAGAATCACATTCAAAACGTACACTTCTCGCGATCACCGGAAATGCTTCATAGATCGTATATAAAAGGACAATTCTTGTATTGATACTTGTATCCTCCAGAACCAGTTCCAGAGTCTGCGCCTCATCATCACTTTCTACATATGTCGCCGGAAGTCCTTCAAGCTTTGGTTTGCCATCATAAATTTTATGCTCTTTATATACAAACTCGACTACATGGCTTCCGTTCTCCCGCTCGATCTCATATGCCGGAAAACGCATATCTCCGCAGCCGAAAGTCGGATACTCCTGCTTGATATTCTCCAGTGAGAATGTAGAATTTCCCTCGAAAGCATACGGTGACATATCACGCATCGCATATTCAAAAAGATGGCTGAAATCTTCTCTGTGTGTCAGGCGTTTCCCATAGTAGAGCTGTCCCGGCTGTTCGTTGTCAAGGATCTTGATGATATAGCTGATCTCCTGGTTGTAGAGATGAAACTCTCTTGTTTTTTCATTGTATATGATTGGCATATCGTTTCTCCTCATTCCGTATTGTATAACGTTCATTTTTCCGTATTATCTGTATAGTATCACTGTTGGTTTTTCAGCGTCAATGATCCTGCGGATAAATTTGTAAAAACGTACACTCAAAAAGGGACTCTGTCCTTTCCTGAAAGACATCATCCTTTTCCTTTCTTAGCAGATTTATTTAATTTTCTCTTTGTATTCTTTTACTCTGCACTACTGTCCACTTTCCATCCAAGCGCTTTCTCTACCGTATCGATCAGTACCCGGCTTACTCTTTGTGAACCGTCCATCTGTACATAATAGTAGGTCGCACTGTCGTCCTTGCTTCCCACATAGAATGTAACTGTCTTTTCCTTGTCATCATCCGACGTATCCTTGTAAGTCAGCTCCACCTTCGTCCGCTGATCTTCCGCAAGCCCGTAATTGCCAAGCGTCGCGTCCGTCACATGATAATCTGCACAATCTGTAAAATAGAATCCGGAAAGTGCTGTCATAATACTTGTGACAGTATCTTCCTGATCCTCATTGTCCGCTTCGTAGGTTTTTACCTCGTCACCCGGTTTTGTCACAGTCTCTTTTACAAAGTTATCGGATGTAACTGTTACAAAGCTGTCCTTTTCAGCAACATCTGCAAGCTGCCATACCATTTCCGAAATCAGATCTGCCGATACCGTGTACACTTTTTCTGTTCCATCTTCCATGAAATAATAATTTTCTCCGGAAGCATTCCCGATTAGAAATTTATGTGCCTCGCCATCCTTTCCGGTCAGCGTAAGATTATATTCCGGTGAATCAAATCCATAGTCTGAAAGGCCATCCGGATTCTTGATCTCTTTTACCGCCTGAATATCCGAAAATGCATCTTCCATATTTTGCATACTGCTCTCCGTCAGTGCGATCGTGGTGTCCGGCGCATACTCCCAGGTATCATCCTCTTTTACAAAGGACATTTCTTCCCCAGATGCTTCTTTATACTCGATCGACTCCAGCGAATCTGTCTCAAAAATATGCACCACTGCATTTTCTTTTTTCTTCTCTTCTGCCTCTGACTTAGATGTATTCCATTTTTTCAGCCCGAAAAATGTAATGAGCAGAGCAAGCAGTACGAGCAGAAGGATTCCTATTGTCCTTGTTTTTTTCTCCATCTTTTTTCCTCCTGCCGCTTACGCTTTCCGTCTTCTCATCCAGATCACAAATCCAAGGATCAGAATTGCAAGCGGAATAATAAAGATCACAAGGATGCTGAACGCACCTGCATGCATCGGTGTGTTGGTCTCAGTCGAAAGACTCTTCGCTTCAATCGCAACATTGTTTACATTATCAAAATTCTCTGTCACTGAATTTACAAACAACGTCAGGTTATCCAGTGTCGTCAGCTGATCTGTGATATCCGAGCTGATCATAGATGCAGAAGCAAGCACCGTAAATCTTGCTGTCTTTGTGTCTGTATCCGTTGCATCACTCTCATCGTCTTCATCCTCGCTGTCCGAATCTGAAGAATCCGCAGAAATCGCATTGGTAGAAACGGCTCCCAGGATATACTGTCCCTGTGTCTGGTCATTTTCTGTCACTGCATATCCACTGTCTGATGTCTGCATAAATGGAGTAACCGTCAGATTATCATTATCCGCATCTGTTTTCTCCATACCAAGTGAATTCAGCAGAAGTACCATTTGATTGCTGATGCCGCTTCCCAGGTCACCACTCAGAGAAAGCTGTGGGAAGATTGCATAATAATTTCCCTGGTAGCATCTCTGGGTATCTGCAATATAACCGCTGACTTTTTTCAGTCCATAATCCGACATAATTCCGTCCAGATTTGGTGTGTCTGAAGTCGTATCTCCAAGGATCAGATAAACCTTTCCGCCGTCACTCAGATATTTCTCAATAATTGTCTTTTCATCATCTGTAATATCCGATGTCGGTGCATAGAGGAACAACAGGTCACAGTCATCTGGGATTTCCGGATTCATACTCAGGTTGATTTCTTCCGTCTCCAGATTATTCTTAGTAAGCAGATCACTTACCGAACTTGAAAATGTCGCTTCTCCGTGACCACTGGTCCGGTAAATCTTGCTTGTTTCCTCGCTGGTTACATAATTAATCGCACTGGTAAGCTGTCCTTCTCCGTCGAAAGAACTTTCACTGGCACTTCCGGTCGTATAATAAGAGTAATAATCGGACTGAATAATATCTGAAAATGAAATCGTTGTAGACTTTCCGGTTGCATCACAGGACACAACGATTACATTCCCATCGGTATTATATTTCTGAAGAACGGACGGATGCAGTACGCTGTCCACCCATTCCACTTTTACTTTGCCGGAAAGCGCCGCATATTTTTTCACAAAAGTCTTGATCCTGGTATCCACAGAATCCTGTTCTGCGATCACTTTCAAATCTACTTTTTTATCCAGCTTCTTCAGCATTTTTGTGGACACGCTGCTGATATCGTACAGATTGTTGCTGCTGATATCAATATTTCTTACTTTTTCCGGAAGCTGTCCTGCCACCAGATTGATCACGATCGCAATTGCAATCACGATCACTGCAAGCCCTACGCTGTAAGTTCCGTTCCGGGAAGACTTGCTGCTGAACATTTTTTTGATTTTTTCCATGTCTTCTCCCTCCTAACTCCAACGTCTTTTCTGAATGGACTGCATGGTCAGGAAGATAAATACACCTGCCACACTCAGATACAGGATCAGCCCACTCACATCGAAAAGCTTGTTATATGCTACGTTGTCAAATACATCTGCAAGATACAGCTTCTTCATGATGTTGACCAAAATATTTTCAAATAATAAAGATTTTACAAAGCTTACGATCACAACCGCAACAACTCCGATCGCTTCGATAATTCCTGCGATCATCCAGTTTCCCGTCATCCGGTAAATGATCAGCGCCGCAATGGTAACGAATACCACAATACCGATCATGCCGCTTGTAGCTGATGTCGGGAGGAAATCGATCAGTCCTCCCCAGAGATAGATCAGAAGCAAAACGCCAAAGGTTGTGACTGCCGCAATGATCTGGCTTTCTGTGAGTGACGAAAGAAACATTCCGATTGCCAGATACACGCATCCGAGCAGGAAGAACATCAGGATCGACAGATAATCCACCTTCAGATACGCCGTTCCAAAGCTCTTAATGATAATTGGGAAAATGCAAAAAATCAGGCACGGTACCGCAAATACCGTCACCATCGCAAGGTATTTCCCCATCACGATATCAAATAATTTTACCGGTGCGGCAAGCAGAAGCTGGTCTGTCTTGTTCTTCCGTTCCTCCGCAAAGGAACGCATGGTGAGCATCGGGATAATGATGATCAACACGTAGTTGATATTCATCAGAACATATGAAAAATAGGGGTATCCCGAATTTAAGTTGTACGCCATAAAATAGATTCCCGTGAAGATCACAAGGAAGGCGATCAGGACATAGCCTGTCATTGATTGAAAATAGGATTTTAATTCTCGTTTATAAATTGCTGTCATTTTCGAGATCCTCCTTTTCATCCTCACTTGTCGGAACGGCATTTTCTTCCGGCTCTTCATCCATCTCAGTCAGCTCGTTCTCTTCTGCCTCTTCCTGCGCATTTTTCTTGCGCCGCTTTACCATCCGGCCTTTCTTTTTGCCGTCCTTCATCGCTTTTGCTGCTGCAGGTGTGCTTCCCTGCGTCAGCTCCAGGAAGACATCCTCCAACGTCGTGCGGCTGTGATACAACATAAGTAACGGGCAGCCCTCCTGTGCAAATGCCTTAAATACTGTTTCCCTGATATCTTTTCCATCCTTCGGGAACAGACTCGCTTTTACCGTTCCTTCTTCTTTTCCGTGTTCCACGGATGCCTTCTGCACATTACCGATTGTGCCGATGACTTTCCGTACCGTATCTTCATTTCCCTTTGCCAGGATTTTCACAGTCTGCTGATTCGTCAGAAGCTTTTCCAGATTCTCCGGTGTATCACTTGCCACCAGTTTCCCTTTGGAATGATCATAATATAATCACAGACTTCCTGGATCTCTGCCAGAATGTGCGAGCTCAGGATCACGGTATGCTCTTTTGCCAGCTCGCGGATCAGTTCACGGATTTCAATGATCTGCTTCGGATCCAGTCCGACCGTCGGTTCATCCAGAATGATGATCTCCGGGAATCCAAGGATTGCCTGCGCAAGTCCGACTCTCTGTTTATAACCTTTGGACAGGTTCTTGATCAGCCGGTCCTGTACATCCATGATCTTCACCATCAGCATGACCTTCTCAATCTGCTCTTGCCGTTCCGGTTTTGGGATCTTCTTCAATTCCGCTACGAACCTCAGGTATTCATTCACCTTCATATCCGTGTAAAGCGGTGGCATCTCAGGCAGATAACCAATACATTTTTTTTGCTGCCTCCGGTTCCTCCAATATATTATGCCCGTTGATCAGCACTTCACCTTCTGTGGCGCCAAGATAGCCGGTCATAATATTCATCGTTGTGGACTTTCCGGCACCGTTCGGTCCCAGAAATCCATAGATCTGCCCGGTATCTACAGTAAAATTCAAATGATCTACAGCCAGATGTGAGCCGTATTTCTTTACAAGATTTTTTACCTCAATCAATGTTGTTCCTCCTGACTACAAAATTTCATGCTTTTCAATTATACGGATGATTTGTGAAACTTCTGGGGGCAATCTGTGTTCATTCTGTGTTTTTTCTGTAAAACGGTGAAGTGCAAAAGTGTACCACCTACCCGATAATAATAGAAATACCGATATCTGGAATCAGCTTTTCCACATATCGGTATTTTATATTTTTAAATCACTTTTTTTACCCGAAAAAAGACTTTTTTATATACTGGGCAGATTTCACTTAACTTGCGATTATCCACACCAGTCAGGCAAGGAATTCTTCCAGAATTTCTCGGATTCTTGCCTCTTTTGTCGGCTCCAGCTTTTCGCCGGTATCTTCCTGCTTAAATCTGGAACCGGTGTATCTTCCATCCGTGCTCCCGGCTGCTGCGCCCGCATTTCATCAGCCTGATTTGCATTCGCCTGCCCCACTTTTGCTACTGTCTGCACGGTCTGCTGCATTTGTCCATCTTCTGTATACCGTTTTTCGTTCGCAGAAACCGCATTTACCGTAGCTGCGCTTGCTGGCACGGTTTCTTCTGAAAATGGTCTTTGCACCTGGCCAGAATGCGCCGCTTCATTTTCCTCTGCATCCATTTTCTCCGGAATCTCATCCGCTCTCTGAACCGTAACCTGGATTTCTTTCTGATTAGTCTTCTCATAGCGATGAGCATATGTATTTTCCAGAAAATCTACCATATAGGTTTTCGCTGCCTCCAGCTGATAAGCATCATCCGCAAGCATCCGGAGTAGAAAGAGCGCCAAAGCTCCCATACCGCCCAAAATACCATATCTGTAAAGTCCCTGTTCCCTCTCCCCCGCTGCATAAGCAAGCGCTGTTCCTGTGGCTCCAAAGATAAGGCAGAGCCAGATGCTCCCCTTCGCCCACTGCCTCCAGGTATGCAGCCTCACGCCAAGCACCCGGTATTCATACAAATATTTCTCTACAAATGCACCAACATTCTGTACTTTATCACTCACCATACACCCATGCTCAAATTTTGCCCTTACAAGCCGCATCAGCGGATGATTGCTTTTACTCATGTTACTTGCTGCCCTTACCAGCTTTTTCAGTGAAATCCCGGTAATCAGTCTTGCAATCGCGCCGATCCCGATCATCACTCCCGTCAGAAAAAATACCGTTTCTCTCACCACGAACATTTCCAACATAAAAAGAATCCTCCTTCTTAGATTTACCGTCATTATACCGTAAACCTCCGAATTTGGATTCCCTAATCGTTCGCCACAATCCGACATCCTGTCTGGAAAATGACGCTGCTTTTCTGTTTTACTTTGCTGCCTTACGCATTACATTCTTTCTACAAGACCTTTGACAAGCCCTACATAATGGGTGATTGCCATCTTCACAAACTCCGGATAATCCATCGTTGCACTGTTGTCAGCTTTGTCCGAAATTGCACGAATAATGACATACGAAACTTTATTCAGATATGCGGTCTGCGCCATTGCTGCGCCTTCCATCTCCGCACACTTTCCATCAAATGTCTTTACCAGATATTCCTTCTTTCCTTGCCGGAAATAAACTGATCTCCGCTGAGCACTCTTCCGGTAAATGTCTGAATGTCCGGATTCACTTCTTTGTTTACTTCCACTGCCAGCTTCACAAGCTTCTCATCTGCCGGGAAAGAAAAGGTATCCATTCTCGGAATCTGTCCTACCGGATCACCAAGCATACTTACATCCATGTCGTGCTGAACTGCATCTGTAGAAATCACGATATCCCCGATATTGATATCTGCATCCAGAGAACCTGCCACACCTGTATTGATCAGCGTATCCACACCAAAACAGTCAATCAGAATCTGTGCGCAGATTCCCATGTTGACTTTTCCGATACCACTTCTTACAACTACAACTTCCTTGCCACTCATAATACCTTTGACAAAAGTCATTCCGGCACGTTCCATCGTATCCTGAACTTCCATCGATTCTTTTAAGATTGCCACCTCTTCATCCATTGCTCCGATAATTCCTATCATTTGAAAATCCTCCGTTTTTCCTACATATTGTTTTTATCTATATCTATAGATTTCCCTTCAAAATTACAATAGCTATTATATCAGATTTCTTATAATATGCACTAGCATTTTCTTATAAGGCTGTGTTATAATCATTGAAGCAATTTTATAAGGCACAATAATAGTATAAATATAAAGGAGGACTATACTCATGGAATTTACACCACACGGCGTCTGTTCTAAGAATATTCACTTAGAAGTAGATGAAGCTGGACGTATTCATAATGTTGAGTTCACAGGCGGATGTAACGGTAACTTACAGGGCATCGGACGCCTCGTTGAAGGAATGGATATTCACGAAGCAATTTCACGTATCGAAGGTATCAAATGCGGATACAAAGCAACATCCTGCCCGGATCAGCTTTCACTTGCTTTAAAAGAATATTTAAGCAATAACCAGTAATCAAATAATTTTTTCGCAATTTTGCGTCAAAACAAGCAGGTCAGGAATTATCCAGACCTGCTTGTTTTGGTCTAATTCAGTTTAACATTAGTTAGGCTTCTTGCTTGCTCTGATGTTCCATACTCACATACTTCGCGACCGGGTTGTATTATTTGGTCATATGCTTTCTGTCCAATCAGAAAATACGTTTATTAGTTGTGGTCTTTACAGTCCTGTTCGCCCTCTTGTCAGTCTGCAAGACCGGAGATGTTGAACTTTATCAACCTGCAATTCAGACAGGTGTTAAAAGGAATCTTCCATCTCCCTCCCTCATATTGTTCCCTTGTCCTTACTTTCTCTAACTGCCGCACCGGTTGATAGTCGTATGAATATTTTATAAAAAATATTTTTGGTTTGGTGGTGCGGGGTGGTTAGAGTGGGTAAGGGGTTGGGATGTTTGGTTTGTGATTTTTAGATGTAAATGCCGTCTGTGTACGAATCACTTACGTCTGAATTTGCATAATGCACACAACATACTCGATAATAATATCCGGTTGGTACAGATAATGTCTTACTTGTACTCACATAAGCAGAATTATAATTTGTTTGAACCCATGAAGTATAGTATCCCCATTTTCCATTCATATATCTTTCTACTGTTACATCCACTGTAATTTTAGAAACAACTTCTGCCCTACCGTGTTTCCGCCAGCACCGATTTTTCCCGTGCCTGCTCTTACAATATTAGATGATCCACTTTTCAGATATATGCCTCGGCTTTTGGAGCTACTGTCACTTCAGATGAATCATCATTTGTTAAGTAAGATCCATCAACACATTCCGGCACATCTGCCGCCTGAACATTTTTCTGTGTACTGATAAACAATGTACAAACCATAAACATTACTATAATCAGCGATAAAATTTTGCTTTTTTTCACTTTTCGCCTCCTCTCTACACTATATTAACAATCGAGAGAAGAAAATCTCACGCCATTTCTAGAAAAAATATAAATTTTTTAAAAGTTCTTTAAAATCTGCTTCCTCCATCGTCGTATTTATTGTATAAAATACGTTTTCATATGCAAACTGTGCTACATTCTCTTCATTGCCATCATCTAATTCATACTGAATAACATCTATCTTATTTCCATCAACAGTTATTTGTGTCCTTTTTACCTTTTTGTCCTCGATATCATAGGCATATGATTTATTTTCACTTTGAATTTCCATTTGATACTGAATGAGTGTATCATCATCTTCATAAAGTAAACAGACTTTTTTAGAACCTCATCTATATCGCTCTGTATCAATGACATTCCAATCGAATTTCTCTTTAATCTAACAACATCCATTCCAAATTTATCTTTAATTTCTTCATACACTTTCGACTCATCATAAACATCAACCTTATTCTTATCTCCATCCTCCCTTTCCGTATTAACCTTCACCATTTCTCTATCACCGATAATATCATTCAACACCCTGCCAAAGAACGGCGTCCCACCAATACTCACCATACTCCACATCATAGCAAGCACAGCTACGATCGCCACGATTCCATATGCCTTCCAGTGCCGTTTTCTCTTCTTAACTTTCTTCTTTCCGGCTTCCTTCTCGGTCTCTTCGTCCGTACCGTCGTCACTTGCTTTATTGTCTGTTTCATGTTTCCCATGCTCAATTGGCACAACATTATCTATATAACTGTCACTCTCCACATCTTTCTTAAGACGATCCTTCGTATCTTCCCCGCCGCGAAGTGCCTGAACCTCTCGTCCGAGACGGATTGCCTCCTTGTCGGCATCTGACAGTTTTTCATATGCTTTCTGCTGTTCTTCATATTCTTGGATTTTACTCCACATCTTTTCATCCAGGTCTTCCGGAAAGGAAATGTCCTGCAGTGATTCGTCCGAGTCCACTTCTTCCATGATTTCCCCGGCTTCTTTTTCCAGTTCAGCTTTTAAAAGCTTATCCAGATTATCTTCATGTTTTTCCATTTTAAACCTCATTCTTTTGGATTTCTTTTCCCTTTAACTTGACCTTTTTCCTTCACCTGTTTAATATTATGATATCAGGCAGTCTCTCTGCCTGTATCAACTGCGAATCTTAATTCGCACCATCAATGGGAGGATTTTTATTATGAAACGCATCATTCTGACCGGCGGAGGTACTGCCGGACATGTTACACCTAATATTGCACTGCTTCCCCGTCTTCGGGAACTGCAGTATGACATACATTACATCGGTTCTTACAACGGTATGGAAAAGCAGCTGGTTGAACAGCAGGGAATTCCATATCATGGTATCTCTTCCGGTAAGCTCCGCCGGTATTTCAGCCTTCAGAACTTTACGGATCCGTTCCGCGTCCTGAAAGGCTTCAGTGAAGCCAACCGTCTGATCAAACAGTTAAAACCGGATGTAATTTTTCAAAAGGTGGATTTGTAAGTGTTCCTGTTGTGATTGCCGGAAAGAAGAACCATGTTCCTGTTATCATTCACGAATCGGATATGACTCCGGGACTGGCTAATAAGCTTTCCATTCCTTCAGCTGCAAAGTATGCTGTAACTTCCCTGAAACTTTAAGTTCCCTTCCTCGGATAAAGCTGTCCTTACCGGATCCCCTATCCGTCAGGAGCTTTTCACCGGAGATAAAGAAAAAGCCCGCGCTTTCTGTGGTTTCAAGGAAGTCAAACCAGTTATCCTGATCGTCGGAGGAAGTCTTGGCGCAGTCGCAGTCAATAATGCAGTACGCAAGATTCTTCCTGAACTCTTAAAAGATTTCCAGGTTGTTCATCTCTGTGGTAAAGGCAAGCTCGATGAAAAGCTCACCGGTCTGAACGGCTATGTTCAATTTGAATATATCAGGATGAACTGAAAGATCTCTTCGCCCTTGCCGATGTTGTAATCTCAAGAGCAGGTGCAAATGCAATCTGCGAATTGCTTGCTCTTCGCAAACCAAATCTTCTGATTCCACTTTCAGCTAACGCAAGCCGTGGTGACCAGATTCTGAATGCCCGTTCTTTTGAACGTCAGGGATTCAGTATGGTTATGGAAGAAGAAGAGCTTACAGATGAAAAGCTTCTCGCAGCTGTCCACAAGCTTTATGATTCCCGTGAAGACTTCATAAATGCAATGAATCAGTCTTCTCAGCAGGATCCGATCAAGACAATTATCGGTCTGATCGAAGATGCTGCTTCCAAATAATTTTTTAACAACAGTTATTTACATTGTTCAAAAACAGGTGCCGGAACGACACCTGTTTTCTTTACATATCCATCGGTGCTATTTTGTGTAATCATCAGAATTGTAATGTATCTTTACCCATTTTCTTGCTCTGTACAGTACACCCGTCAGTGCTTGGATACTGATCCCCATAGATTCAGCCACATCTTTTTGTTTTCTCTCCAGACAGTAAACCATGGTAATTGCTTCGTACCAGTTCATTTTCTTCGTACAATGCATCCAGAATCGTCCATCCATAACCCACTTTTTCTTTTTGTAAAATTTTGTGGAATACATGCTCCTCTGCACTTTCCGCATATTCCTTCGAGTACAGATCCGAAAACAGCTCAATATCTGCCTTCGGACATTCTCTTGCCCGCTTCTTCATATATTGATAGCTGTATTTTTCGTTGTTGTTACCAGCCATGCTGCCATGTATTCTTCATCCACTGTATCAAAGTGTGTATATAGTTTTAGAAAAACCTCCTGGAATATCTCTTCCGCTGACTCTTTGTGACTGCCAGAATAATCCATTGCTATCCGATAAACGTTGAACTTATTTTTATGGTACACGTTCTCGAATTCCTTTTTATTCTTATTCTGAAAACTCACTCCAGTACCTCACTATTTTATTTTTCTTTCAGTTTTTCCAAGATTTCATCCCGATCTTCATCTGTAAGTTTACCCGGTTTCCAGCCGAATCCGCTCTTGTCATTTTTATATCTCGGAATCAGATGCATATGGAAATGGAATACGGTCTGACCGGCCACTTCCCCGTTATTCTGTACGATATTATAGCCGTCACATCCAAGTACATCTTTTAATCTTGTTGTGATCTTCTTTGCAAGCTTAAATGCTTTTCCTGCCAGTTCTTCATCAATAGAATAAATATCTGCCGCATGTTCTTTTGGCAGGATCAGTGCATGTCCCTTTGTCGCCGGTCCAAGATCCAAAATTACTCTGAAATCATCATCCTCATATATGGTTGCAGATGGAATTTCTCCATTTGCGATTTTACAAAAAATCAGTTCTCATCCTCATGTTTTTTCCTTCTTTCTACATTTCTTCGATTAATCTCGAATTTGTTTATCGAACCAGACTTTCAATGATAAACTACAACTACTTTATATCATGGAAAGGATGGTCGTTACCATGCCATTTACTGCAAATGATTATGAAAAGTTACATCAGCTTATGAATTCCAGTCCGGAAATTCGTGAATTACTTCAGAAACTCCTGGATTCACAGCAATATACAATCAGCAAGATCAGTCATGAAGTTCGCAATCCACTGACGCTGATCTACAGTACCTTTCAGCTCATAGAGTCCAGTCACCCTGAAACCAGAGATTTCAGCCACTGGTCAGAGCTTCGCGAAGACATCGAATACACAATCTCTCTGCTGCAGGAGCTGTCTGCCTATAATAACAGTGAACATCTGCATCTGAGCACGTTTTCTGCCCAGGACTTTTTGGGACAGATCTGCCTGTCCTTTGCCGCCTCCTGCTAGATACCGACATTGGATTCTCTTCTCTGATAGCCCCTGATCTTCCATCTCTGACGGCCGACAGATTAAAGCTGCATGAAGCGATTCTCAACCTTTTAAGAAACGCCCGTGAAGCCATTTCGTCTGCCGGTTCAATCCGTCTGGAAGCAGTCCTCAAAGATCAAATGCTTCAGATTACCATATCTGATACCGGATGTGGAATCTCACCGGAATATCTCGACACGATTTTTGATCCTTTTGTCACTTATAAACCAGACGGCACCGGTCTTGGTCTTGCCATTGTCAGCCGGACAATCACAGCTCACGCCGGAACAGTAACAGTTACTTCCTCCTGTGGAAAAGGCACTTCTTTTTTGCTTTTGTTACCAATTACATAATCATTTTTATTATAAAAAACACGTAATTGTTTTACAAGTACTTCTTTCCATAAACTAGAAAATGTAATAAAAAGAAAAACATGTCCTATCTTACTTATTCCTCTGAATCATCCGCCATTATCTCATCCCATTGGGATTCCCGTTTTTTTCTACGTTTCTGAAGGCGCTGATTCAGAAATCCCCAGACGCTCTGCCTGTCCTTTACAACCTGCCCTTTCATTTCCTGTTCTGCAATCCAGTCATCCAGGATCAGTTCCTCCTGCAGATCATATCCTACTTTTTTCTCCGGCTGTATACTCTCCATTTCATTCTCCTTTTTCTCCAGTATCCGCTCCAGCGCATACTCAATATTATAATTTTCTTCCATTGAAGCCTTATGTAATTCATATGCCAGATAGACTGCCTCTTTCTGTTCATAATCTGTCTCCCTGACAAAATACTCTGTAAGCTCATGAAACTTTTCCAGAATATTACCTTCCAGTCCCGGACAATAACAAAAGTAATAGATTTCATCCGATACATAAATATGTCCCGGATCCAGGCTCAGACAGTTCACGTCCAGCAGATAATTCTTCACTGCATAAAGCACCTGGATAAACTGTCTCATAAAATTTTCCAGATCTGCGAATTTCCAGTGCTTTTTTTCTCCCTTTGCCTTCACGGATATCTTCCCACTGATCTCGTAGCGGTACTGGCTTTTATCATCTTTCCCTGCCTCTTACCGACAAGAGTCCGGGAATCGCATTTTCCATCAGCATCCGCATCTGATAATCTTCTTTATATAGATCATCTGTTTCCAGAATCATCCAGGCATGATGTAATCTCTTTCGTACTCTTCTCTCATTCCTCCTGGTCCCTTTCTACAATCTCCTGCAATACTTTTTTCCTGCGTATTTTTTCCTCTGGCACGGTCAGTGCCGCACTGCGTTTAACAGATACGCGCATTTTTCTCTTTTGCGCTCCTGCTGTCACTTCAAATTCATCTTTTACTACCGCAGTTTCCACCGATACTGTATCAAAAAATATCAGTTTGTTTTCAATTCTTTTCTGAAAATACTGCTCCATTTTCCATCTTCTATTTCCTTTTGCCATCTCCATTCTTCACTTCCGACAATCGCAGTCTCATATGCCGCCCCACCGATAATATTTTTATCATGGTAATAAAAAAAGTGCGAAAATGACTGCCATCCAACAAAGCAATACTACCGGCATCAGATACGCCATCTCAACTACTGTACTTCCTTTTAGCTTTACCATATAAATGTCCCCAGATAGCCGATCAGAAGAAAAGGATAAAATGACATTCTTGTCGTCCGTTTCCATTTTCCGCTCCAAAGACCTGCTCCTGCTGCCATCGCAGCCACAAAAAAATGCAAGCATCAGCATTCCAAGCAGATTCCAGATCCCAAGAAAAAATACCCATATTCAAGATCATCCAGCTGTCTCCGTACCCTATTCCCTCCTGTGACCATTTCGATATCATGAGAAATACAATTCCACATCCCAGTCCGGCAACCCATACACTCCAATGCATCCGTCCAAATAACGCACGGTACAGAATCGCCGCACAGCTTCCTGCGAGCAGATATTCTGTCGAGATTTTCTGATATTTTATATCCTGTGCTGCTCCGAATCCTAAAAAAAATAATCCTGCCAATTTTGCTATTTTCCACCACATTTCGAACATGCTCCTTTTCCTTTTACTTCTGACAGCGGAACTGTATAAACTTTTCTCTTCAGTCCGCTGCATGATAATGAAGTATGATAACGATCCCCATAATCTGTGACATAGCAGTTGCCATCATTTCCCGGCATCCATCCACACCGTTCACACAAATGATAAATTCCTCCACTGCTGTTTCTCAGTTCCCCTAACTGTGTTTTCACAACACTGCGCACGGACGGTTCCAGATAAGTGCACTGATAATTCCGGTGATATACGATCCCTGTTTCTGTCACATATACAAGTTCATTATCTCCAATTCCTGCTTCGTAGGTCTTTACATAACCGGTCCATGTCTTCATCCTCATTTTTTCTTTATAATGCAGTACCGGAATATGAAAGACAGGAACCGGCAATTCTACTTCATATTCTGCCGTCAGTTCCAGCACTCCCATTCCCGGTATCGCCCAGGATCTTTTACAGCTGACTCCTCCGCTTCCGCCAACAATCATACTTCGATCCATTCTTTCTTTCCCGACCGCATTTACAAGATCTGCATGCAGACTTATCGGGTTCAGCACCGGAATTTCTGCAAAACTCTCTGCACCTGCTTTCCTGCACTCTGCAGTCCGCATCTTACTGCAGACTGATGCTTCTGAGCTCCAGCATCCAAATCAAACTCACCGCCGCATATAGGAACAACGGAACACAAAGTACAGCTTCTACTGTTACCGAGCAGATACAGATGCCTTTTCTTTGACACAAGATATGGCGATCAAATCAGGTAGAAAATCAAATCCTTCCTCCTTTCTGCGAATATCAAATATGTGTTTGTAATTCAATATTTTTCTATACATCATCAAAGGAATTTTATTTATTATTTCGATTGTCCTCAGAAAAGACACCTGTATCCACCTCCTAACATTTTCATTTTTTGTTACTGATATTGATATAAAATATGATACTGATACCGGATTCCTCTTCTCAGATAACATGTCATGTCAAAGTCTGCTCCTGATACGCAGGCATCTGCCCGGAAAAACGTTTTCTCCATTCCGGATCGCAGATTCATTTCCACCAGATCCAATGCTCTCATCGACAGTTCTTCCTTTGATTTTAAAACCAGCATCATTTGCAGATACTGCTCATAAGAATTTCCCTCTTCTGTCTCCTTCCCTTCCGGAATACTTCTGTTCTTTGCCAGTTCAAGCAGACCATCCAACGTCAGATTCCAGCTCTCCTTACTCTTTACAGCCGGAACCTTCTTCCCTGCCAGAAGCGTCTTAACATCCGTAAGGCTTTCTCCATAAGCCCATGCAAGAAGCAGCGCATGCTTGATCACAGGTCCGATCTCCGGTGAAAGAAACACCGCACTCAGTGTCGTTGCAAGGGTATCCACCTCCATTTGCATGTCCTTATCGGTCAGCAAATATCCATAATTCACTGCAAATCGAAGGATTCGGATTCTCCCGATCACATATTCCAGATTGTCCTTGTCGCTCGCCTTTCCTCCTAACAAATACTCCATCTCATAGTCCAGTACCGTATTCTTTTTCTTATTTGCAGCATTGCCAAACTTATCTATAAGGTATAGATTGAAAAAAATGGTATCTCCGGCTCCATTATCTTTTTCCTTCATGGTTCCGTATCCCTGCCTGAGCTTTCGGTTCGATACAGTCTCTTCTGACTTTACAGCTTTCGATGACAGCGTAAATCCTTCTGGCTGACCAGATTTAACAGTGCTTGCGCCTGTATATCCACAATATCCGCCAATGGATTATTTTCTGCAGGAAGTTCTTCTTTTTCACTTTCCAGCATCTGGTCAAGTTCTTTACTCGTCTCTATATTCTCTTTCCCATATTCATTTGCTTTCAGTTCCTGCTCCTTCCATTCGGATACCTTTCCCGTCAGATTCTCTATCGCCGCAGCTCCTGTCTTCATTTTCTCGTATTCAACCGCCTGCCGCAGAAATTCTTTTCCATTCTGGTCTGTCAGATAACGGATTGCCGCAATCTCTGTTTCTATATTTTCTGCCCCATAAAAGGACAGTCGGTTTAAAATATTTTCTTCAGACATTGTTCCGGATTCATAACTGCCTTCTATTGCAAAAATACCATATCGCTCCAGAAGATCTTTCTGATATTCTGCAAACGCAGATTCCACTGCCCTGCCTGCGTCTGCTCTTCTCTCATTCTTTGCCAGCTGGATCGAAGCGCTTTCCAGCAATGCCCCAACCAGAGTAAGAAGCAGAAGAAAGACCAGGCTTAGAAACGCAGTAATCTCTCCCTTTACCATTTTTTTCATCTCTGTACACACTCATTTCTGAAATAAAATTTTTATTTTAGATTCCTGAACTTTCATTCGTTATTTTTTCAAATATTTTAGTTACAAGTTCATTAAGCTGTTTCTTAAAAATGATAACCAGACCGATAATAACGACCAGTACAAGAATCAATTCTACCGTTGATATCCCGTCTTTTCCGTCAGAATCTTCTGAATTCTGATCCATCCTGTCCACAGCTTCTTTTTACCGCCTTCATTCTCTCACCTCCTACACCTGGATCGACAAAATGCCGGTACAACTACGATCGTAATCACGATGATCAGCATCAAAGCATTGGGATCAAAGTCTGGTTCCTGCCTCTTCTCCCAGCTGTCTCGCCCTGCTCTTTCTGTCCTCCAGTGCCTGTACTGCCTCCATACGAAGCATTTCAGAAATTCCTTTTGCACCCTTTTTCAGATTCTGTGAAAGAAGTGCTCCCATTTTCATATACGGAATCAGATCACATCTTCTTGCAAATCTTTCATAACATTCCATCTCCGGAATCCCACTTTTCATTTCCTGCCAGGTTTTCCAGATTTCTTCATATGCTTCTCTTTTTCTTCCCGTTTTTCCCCTGGTGATCCCATAGTCTTCCGCAATCCTTTTCCACACATTTTTCGCTGTCATTCCGGCACCGGTCAGCATCGTAAACTCTGTGATAATTTCCGGATAATCCAGCATCATCTGCTCTTTTCTCGTCTTCTTCTGATTGTTTTCTTTCTGTATTTCTCTTCCGACAAGCAGAATGCTTATCGCCATTCCGAGCATCAGAATCGGAATCACTTTTGAATCTTTCTCCTCTGTCCAGGCAATTTTTCTTCCGTCCAGACTGGGTGGCAGTGTAAGATATGCTTTCTGCCTCGTAGCACTGTCCTGTAATCTTACCAGTTCCAGAACCCGCTCTTTCGTGGAAAGCGTTTTCTCCTGTCCTGCAAAAATAACAATATCCATCTCACACGGATATACCTTATCTTCATAATGCAGAACTCCGGTAATATTCATCCCAATCCCCTGATTCTCAGGATCTTCTTCCCGGATTTTTTCCTGATCCAGTCTCCCAAGCGAATCCATTACATCATATCTGCTAAGTTCCCAGGAAACCGAAAACGGAAAATCGTCTAATGCTGTTACCAGATCCAGATCTGTCTTTATATGCGACAGATCCTTATTTTCCCCGGAAATCACTTTTGCAAGCTCTTTCCTCGCTTTCTGAAACTCCTTTTCCAGCCGCTTTTCACTGTAAATCTTCGGTGACACACGAATTTCTATATCCTGCTTTTTTTCTCCTTCAACCTGCATAGAAAGCGCCGCTTCTTTTTGTCCTTCCCCGTACCCGTTCCGCTTTATCTGCATGGTTTCAGAGCTTTCCGTCCCTGTCTTCTGCACGATTTCCGACAAAAATGCCAGACTTGTCACCGCCAACATCAAAAAAAATATCTGCCTGAGAAGCCTGTCCCATTTTCTGAAAAGTGATTTCTTCTTGAAATACATCCATGCACAAGCTCCGAGAAAGAAATACATTCCGATACAAAACCACATTTCTATACCTCGATTTCCACAATCTTGCATCCAAGTCTCCAGGCAGCAATGTAAGCTCCAAGACAAATACTCATAAAAGCCGCTCCTGGCAGATTCCCGTATAACCCCGCCATAAATTCCGGAAAGCTCAGACGCATATAACCAATAATTCCCAAAGGAATCACTGACATAATCTGAAATTCCATTTTTTTCGCTGCAATTACGGTATCGATTTCTCTTTTTACTTCCGCTTTATCACCAAGTTGTCTAACCGCATTTTTAATGATCAGAATACTGTCGCCTCCGCTCCTCTTTGCCAGGGAAAATACAGTGACAAATGTATCCACCTCCGGAAGTGCTACCCTTGCAGCAAAATCCTTCCAGGCAGCTTCCGCGGTTACGTTCAGATTCAGCTGCCTTACCATATACGTAAATTCCCGTACAATAAGTGTATGCCTGTCATACATGATCTGCAGGTCTCTCTGTACCTCTTTGATCGCGTTCTCCATAGAGTATCCCACATTCAGCTGCGCTTCCAATGATTGAAGCGCATCCTGGAACTGTCTTTCAAAACGTCTCTTCCCTTTTTCCTCCACTTGACAGATCATCCTTTCGTAATACTTCATTCCCAGAGGAAAAAGCACTGCCATCATCCATAGTCTTGAATAGAACAGCATGGCGATCAGAAACACCAGAAGAATGCTTTCCGTTATCGCCAGGGCATACTCCTTCCGGCTGATACCCTGCCGCCATAAGTTTTTCCGTCCGTGTAAGTGTAGACCTTTTCACCCATTCCCCCTGGATTTTTCCATCCTTACTTCCCGTCTCCTGAAAGGAAAATAACGGTTGAAGCCTGATTTCTCCTTTTTCATATCCCAATACCTCCATGATTTCCAATACTTTCCTGCTCTTGTCCCGAAGGCGTCCCAGATGTACCAGGATATCGATTCCGGAAGCGATCTGACGCATAACTGCTTCCAGCGGAAGTTTAATCCCCATCAGTACCATTGTAGACAGTCTGCTCATCATATCATCCGGACTGTTCGCATGACCGGTACTGATCGACCCGTCATGACCTGTATTAAACGCCTGTAACATATCCAGTGCTTCTTCTCCTCTGACTTCACCGACAATAATCCTCTCCGGTCGCATCCGGAGCGCTGTCCTGATCAGATCACGGATATTGATTTCCCCTGTTCCTTCTACATTTGCATTCCGTGCTTCAAGCCGCACCAGATTGGGAATCCCTGTGATCTGCAGTTCCGCGCTGTCCTCAATGGTAATAATACGTTCTTCTTTCGGAATAAAATCCGACAATACATTCAGAAAGGTTGTCTTTCCTGATCCTGTCCCTCCGCTGATAAAAATGTTATACTTTGCCTTCACGGCCTGGATCAGCATTGCTGCCGCTTCTTTTCCGATAGAACCTGTGTCGATCATCGTCTCCATCGTAATCCTGCTTTTTGGAAACTTTCTGATCGTGACGATCGGTCCATTGAGCGCAACCGGCGGCAGTACCACATTTACTCTGGATCCATCCTCCAGTCTCGCATCTACGATCGGTGTTGCCTCATTGACAACCCTGTTACAGCCTGCTACCATCTGCTGAACCACATCTTCAAGCTTTCCCTTTGAAAGGAACTTTTTATCGGTTTCATAAATCCTTCCGTTACGCTCGATGAAAATCGGCTGCGTTCCATTGATCATAATTTCCGTAATCTCTTCATCCTCGATCAGCTCCTGCAAGATATCCAGCTTCCTGAACGCGTTAAAAAGCTCTCTCCCGAGAATTGCCTTTTCTCCAAGCGGAATGAACTCTTCTTTCGATTTTTCTTCCAGTATCCTGTGGATCAGTTCCAGCAGCTCTTCATCGCTTGCTTCCTTCGACAGATCCATCTGCGCCAGAATTTCTTCATGAAGTTGTTCTGCCCTCCGCATAGAAGAACCTCTTTTCTGTACTTTCTTTTAATAACTCAACTGTTTCTTTTACTGTCTGACGCATATTTTTCCCCCATATTGATATACATGGTACGCGACTCCAGCTCCTGATACCGCAGTACCTTCAACATATGCTGGTACTGCGCAATTTTTGCCATCGCATATACATCCTCCGCACACGGCATGAGAATCTGGTCACACAGCCTTAACAGCTGAAACACATCCTCCATCCCATTTCCGATATCCAGAATGATCACGCTGTATACACTTTGGCTGATCAATCTTTCAAATAGAGTTTTCCATTCCTCTGTATGCACAGCACGAAGATCTGTCCATACTTTCATTGGTGGGATATAGTCCAGATCACCCATTCTTTTTACCATGGATGCAATCCGTATCCCGATATCATCTCTTTCCTGTTTTGCATAGTAAAGAACATTTGCCAGATCAGGAGCATCCTGATCCCGGAAATATCCTCCCATGCCTGCATAGGTTTCCAGATTCAGATACAGCACGTCCTCTGACTGTGCCAGTGCTTTCCCAAGTTTCAGTGAAAAACGTTGTCTTTCCAATTCTGTG
>ENA-OQCS01000432-OQCS01000432.1-human-gut-metagenome-genome-assembly--contig:-NODE-432-length-23371-cov-3.837334_pt1 | contig 23371 bp, 27 predicted proteins | sample MGYA00242757_ERZ504575 | MGnify/ENA primary metagenome ERZ504575 (study PRJEB26092, sample SAMD00036297) | human gut metagenome | host: Homo sapiens | study: EMG produced TPA metagenomics assembly of... | reverse complement strand
CCCATCTCCGGAGACTTCACTTTCTTTGGAGGTATCTACCGGGATGTTTGGCTTACGGCGGTTCCCAACCAACACTTCAACCTGACGAACCACAGCTCGGACGGGCTGTTTATCAGCACGCCGCAAGTGTCTGAAGAACGAGGCATCATTCCATCCGCGGTGAAGTAAAGAACGATGCGAAGGAAAAAGCAACACTGGAACTGACGCACACTATCTACGTCCTGACGGCACCCTGCTACAAACACTCAAGAAGAATATACAGCTAAAAGCCGGAGAAACCTACGCTTCAGCAACGAGGCAACCCCGGTGTTGAAACCTGAATTGTGGACTCCTGAAACGCCCCGCCTCTACCGCGTAGAAACAACCCTGCGCAACCGTAAGACCAAAACCTTGCTGGACCAAAGCAATCATTACACCGCTTTCCGCTGGTTCCGGTTCGACGGAGATGAGGGTTTCTTCCTCAACGGAAAGCCCTATAAACTGCGCGGTATCTGTCGCCATCAAGACCAGAAGCCCATAGGTCCCGCGCTGACAGACGAGATGCACCGGAGAGACTTCCTGCTGATGAAAGAGATGGGAGCCAATTTTATCCGCATCTCCCACTATCCGCAAGACGATGCCCTGCTGGAGATGTGCGACAAGCTGGGTATGCTGGCATGGGAAGAGATTCCCATTATAGACATTGTGCCCAATACGCCGGGTTATGGAGATAACTGCGAACGAAACTTGCGGGAAATGATTCGCCAGCACTACAACCACCCTTCTATCATCACCTGGGGATATATGAACGAAATATTGCTCGTAACCCAACGGAAGTACAAAACCGAAGCGGAACTGAAGCCGGTACTGGAACGCACACTGCACTGGCCAACAGGCTGGAACGGGTACTGAAAGAAGAAGATAGCACCCGCATAAGCACCATGGCATTCCACGGCAGCAACAGCTACAACGAAACCGGATTAAGCAAAATCACCGATATTGTAGGCTGGAACTTATACCAGGGATGGTATGGGGGTGACCTCACGGGCTTTGAGAAGTTCCTGGCACAACAACACCAAAACCATCCCACTCACCCGATGATTGTAAGCGAATATGGTGCAGGTTCGGACAAGCGATTACATTCGCTGCATCCGCGTGCTTTTGACTTCAGCATCGAATACCAGCAGAAGTACCTCGAACACTATTTGCCGGTATTGGAAGATACACCTTATATCTGCGGCGGCACGCACTGGAACTTTATCGACTTCTCTTCTGCCCTGCGAGACGAATCCATGCCACGCATCAACAATAAAGGCTGGTTTATGCCGACCGTACCCCGAAAGATGTATATCACTACTATCAGGCAGCTTGGCGCAAGGACATTCCGGTGCTACATATTGCCAGCCGCGACTGGACAGACCGTGCCGGCGTGCAGCAAGGCAATGCTCCCGTATATCTGCCGGTCAAGATATACACCAACCTTTCTGAGGTAGAGCTGTTTATCGACGGTATTTCATTGGGAAAGCAGAAAACAGAGAACTACACGGCCACCTTCGAAGTTCCATTTTCTAACAGAAATCCTTTCCTATTCGCACAAGGAAACTATCAAGGAAAGACAGTGCAAGACGGGCTGAGAATAAACTTCACTCCCATACCGGCATGCCTGGATGCAAACAACCTGAAAGGGTTGGAACTGGCCGTTAATGTAGGAAGCCAATGCTTCTTCACCTCGGACGAAAGCCAACTGACCTGGCTACCCGACCAGCCTTATGCCGCAGGCAGTTGGGGATACATCGGCGGTAAGGAGGGAACTGCACAAACCGAAATCCAAAACACGGCAGACGGCCCCTTGTTCCAAACCCTCCGGAATGAGATAGAAGGTTATCGCTTCGATGCTCCCCAAGGTGTATATGAAATAGAGCTTCTCTTTACCGATATCTTCCGCCGGAATGCGGGCATTGCCTACCAACTGGACCGGAACGGGCAACAAGAGAACCGGGAAAGCACATTCGGCATTTCCATAAACGGGGAAGTGGTGGAAGAGAGCCTCTCTCCCTGCAAAGAAAGCGGGTACTTCCGTGCTTTGCGAAAGAAATACTACATTACGAACGACAAAGAATACATCGATATACGTTTCCATTCAACAAGCGGTACTTGCTTCCTGAACGGTATCAAACTCAGAAACATTTATTAATCAATAAAATAGAAAACCATGAAACTAAAAGTAGTACAATGGGTGCTTGCTTTATTGCTTCTGGCGCCTTGCACACAAGCACAATCCATCTGGGATGCCACGCACCTTGCCAACGTAAAACAGTCCATCCATGAACCTTTCTACGCAACCGCCTACCAGGCATTGCAAGCGGAGGCCGATAAACTATTGGATGTACAGCCTCTTTCCGTGATGATGAAAGAGAAGGTGCCTGCCAGTGGCAACAAGCACGACTACATGAGCCAGGCCCGCTATTATTGGCCGGACCCCACAAAGCCCGACGGACTGCCTTACGTGAGCCGCGACGGCGAATCGAACCCCGAATTGAACAAGCTCGACCGCAACCGCCTGGGAGCAACCGCCAGCCGCGTCACCACGCTGGCACTGGCTGGTACTTCAGCGGAGAAGAGAAGTATGCCCAAAAGGCAACGGAGCTTATCCGCGTATGGTTCTTCGACAAGGATACACGCATGAATCCCAACCTGGAGTATGCGCAGATGATACCCGGACACAACGGCGGCAAAGGCCGTTGCTACGGCGTGCTGGATAGTTACTCCTTTGTAGAGATGCTGGATGCCGTGAAGTTGTTGGAGCAATCGAAGTCTTTTACGGCCAAAGATTCCAAGCAGCTGCAAGCATGGTTCGGCAAGTTGCTGAACTGGATATTGACCAGCCCGCAGGGACAAGAAGAATCCCGCCAGGCCAACAACCACAGTACGGCCTACGATGCGCAGGTGATAGCCATTGCCCTCTACACCGGCAACCTTAAAGTAGCCCGGGAAGTTATCAACGCCGTTCCTGCCAAGCGCATCTTCACCCAGATAGAACCGGACGGACGGCAGCCGCATGAATTGCGCCGCACGCTTGCCTTCGGTTATTCCCAATACAATCTGACCCATCTACTCGATATCTTCTGCATGGCAGAGAAAATAGGAATCAGGATTGATAATGCCACCTCTCCCGACGGACGCAACTTCTACCGGGCAATGGATTTCCTGGCGCAATATACAGGGAAGGATGTAAAGGAATGGCCTTACCAACAGATTAGCGAATGGGACTACAAACAACAGGAATTCTGTAAAGACCTATATCGTGCCAGCTTGCTCAACCCTGCACGCAAAGACTATCTGAGACTATCCAAAGCCCACAGAGTCATTCAGTGGAAAGACCGCTTCAACTTGCTCTATGTGCAACCCTCCGAAGTGGATAACGCCTATGCCTTTGCCTGCAAACAACTGGAATTTGCCATGCAGTGCGCCGACAAAGCAAAGAAAGAGGAGAAGAATGCTGCCCGGCGTCGCGTCATGCCGCGCAGCATCCATAAAGACGGTTCGCTGGCTATGATACATCCCCACGATTGGTGCTCGGGTTTCTTCCCCGGCTCGTTGTGGCAGGTATATGCCTATACGCATGATGACGATTGGCGCCGGGCTGCCATCTCGTGGACCTGGCCTATTGAAGAAGCCAAGTGGCACAAGGGCACGCACGACCTCGGCTTTATGATGTACGACAGCTTTGGAAAGGCGTATGAACTGACGGGTGAACGCTCTTACAAGGATGTGGTGCTGCAAAGTGCCAAGACTTTGATTACCCGCTACAGCCCGAAGGTGAAAAGCATCCGCTCGTGGGACCACAACCGCGACCGATGGAAATATCCGGTCATCATCGACAATATGATGAACCTGGAAATGCTGTTCCGTGCCACGCAGCTGACGGGCGATTCCATTTACTGGAATGTGGCCGTGAACCATGCCAACACTACACTGAAGAATCATTCCGTCCGGACTACTCCTCTTATCACGTAGTGGACTACCACCCGGAAACAGGTGAAGTCCGCCTGAAGTGTACACACCAGGGAAACTCGGACGACTCCTTCTGGAGCCGCGGACAAGCCTGGGGGATGTACGGCTTTGCCATGTGTTACCGTTTCACCAAAGACCCCGCCTATCTGAAACAATCGGAAGGCATTGCCGACTTCTTCCTCAACCTGCCCAATATGCCGGCAGACGGCGTGCCCTACTGGGATATGAAGATGGATGTCATTAAAGACTGCACCCCCGAGAACATCAACCCGACGTGCCGCGCGACGCTTCTGCCGCCGCACTCATCGCTTCGGGTTTATATGAACTCTGCACCTACGTAGCTCCGGAGAAGGGTAAACAGTATCGCGCCGTTGCCGACAAGATTGTCGATAGCCTCAACAAGCATTACCGGGCAGAACCGGGCACTCACTACGGCTTCCTGCTGCTGCATTCCACGGGACATCATCCGGGAGGAAGCGAAATAGACGTGCCGCTGAACTATGCCGATTACTTCTATCTGGAAGCGTTGGCAAGGAAAGAGGCGCTGGACATGAAATAAAGTTTATTCGCAAGCTGCGGATATGTATCCGGGGCTTGCGAACGCTTATCCGCGCACTGCGAATGTTTATCCGCAAGCTGCGAACAGAGAATTGTCTTAAGAGAAAAGAACTTTTCTCCCTATACCTCAGAACTTTATCCTTAATACCTAACAACTTTTATATATATACCCCGCAGGACGTATATATGTATCATTTTTATAACATACCATGAAAGCACCCCGAATCCTACTTAGTCTATTGTTCAGCAGCCTGTTGTTGCAGGCACACGCACTGATTCCTACCGACCGCAAGCAACGTCTTACGGAGCATTGGGAGTTTATCCGCCAGGATATGGGAAGCATTTGGGAAGTGATGCGCCCTATTACCGGAGCAGGAAAGCCCGAAACCGTTCCCCTCTGGCAGAAAGTCACCCTGCCCCACTGCTTCAATGCGGAAGACGCCGTTGACCCTGATGTGAACTATTATCAAGGCCCCGGCTGGTATCGCACCATGCTCAACATAGAGAATCCCTATACCAACGGACGCACCTGCCTGGAGTTTGAAGGCGCGGGACAGAAGACAGAGGTATATGTCTATACCACCCGAATCGCTTCGCACGTGGTGGTTACGACGAGTGGAAGGCAGACATCACCGAAGCGTGGAAGCATTCGTCGCACGCCGCTCTGCCGGGAGCGTTTCGGCGGAAAGATTCCTATTGCCATTCGCTGCGACAACAGCCGCGACACGGAGATGATTCCTTCCGATATGTCCGACTTCAACCTCTACGGCGGACTCTACCGATATGTCAACCTCGTCTATACGCCTGCCGTCCATTTTGAGCAGATACGGATAGAAGCAACAACCGATGAGAAAGGGAAGCAAGGCAGTATCTCGATAGACATTGCTTTCGGCGGACTATCCGGCAAGGAGAAGAAGGCAAAAGAGTTCTCTCTCCGCGTCTTCTCACCCGAAGGCAAGGAGGTTAATTCCATATCATCCGAGCTTACGGAAATATCCTCGTACCAAATCTCCCTGAAACGCCCGCAGCTGTGGAGCCCCCACTCTCCCGCTCTCTACACCTGCGTGGCAGAACTTATCGACAACGGAGATACCCTGCGCACCACCCAGCACTTCGGCTTCCGCCATTTCCGCTTCGAAGAGAAAGGGCCTTTCTACCTGAACGGCGAACGGCTGCTGCTGCGCGGCACTCACCGCCATGAAGACCATGCCGGAGTAGGCGCTGCCTTGACCGAAGAGATGATGCGCACCGAAATGCAACAAATAAAAGAGATGGGTGCCAACTTTATCCGCCTGGGGCACTATCAGCAGTCCGGCATCATTCTGCGGCTCTGCGACGAGCTGGGACTTCTCGTCTGGGAAGAAATACCCTGGTGCCGCGGCGGTCTGGGCGGAGAGAGCTACAAGAACCAGGCGCGCCGGATGCTCACCAATATGATTGAGCAACATCGCAACCATCCTTCCGTCATCCTGTGGGGGCTGGGCAATGAGAACGACTGGCCGGGCGATTTCCAAACGTTCGAAAAAGACAGCATACGCGCCTTTATGGGCGAGCTGCACGACCTTGCCCATCGCCTCGACCCGACGCGCTCCACAGCCATTCGCCGCTGCGAGTTCTGCAAAGACATTGTGGACGTTTACTCCCCCACCATCTGGGCGGCTGGTATGGCCGCCGCTTCCGCAACTACCGCGAGATGGAGACGGCCGGAATAAACGCCACCACCCGTTTCCTCCATGCCGAATGGGGAGGCGACAGCCATGCCGGGCGCCATATGGAAGTGAACAAGGAGACGGGCAGAAAAGGAATAGATAACTTCGACATCGAAGCCGCAGACCGCAACGGCGACTGGAGCGAAAGTTATATCATCCGCCTCTTCGACTGGCACCTGAAAGAACAAGAGACCATGCCCCGGCTTACGGGGAGCCTCTTCTGGACTTTCAAGGACTTCTCCACTCCGCTGCGCCCGGACAATCCCATCCCTTACGTCAATCAGAAGGGGGTGGTGCAACGAGACGGCACCCCGAAAGAGAGCTATTACGTCTTTCAATCCTATTGGAGCAGCAAACCGATGCTGCACATCTACGGACACTCCTGGCCGGTGCGCTGGGGCAAGCCGGGCGAGCCCAAGGAAATTCTGGTCTATTCCAACTGCCCCGAAGTGGAGTTGTTTGTCAACGGTGTGTCGCAAGGACGGAAGAAGCGCAACAGCCAGGACTTTCCGGCAGCAGGGCTGCGCTGGAATGTGCCATTACGAGAAGGAAACAACAAGATTACCGCCACAGGGTATGACGGCAAGCTGCGCCTCGACGATGAAATTCAGCAGGAGTATCAAACCCGAACCTGGGGCAAACCGTCAAGAATACTTCTGACGCAGACCGCCCAGGATGCGGAAACCATACTTGTGCAGGCTGAACTGATAGACGAAAACGGCATACGTTGCTGGATGCCTGCCAGTTCATAGAATTCGGCTGCACAGACAGTGAAGCGTTACTCCGCAACCAAGGCACCGCGCAAGGCTCACGCCGCATACAAGCTGCTAACGGGCGGGCAAGTATCCGCGTAAACAAGCAGCACGCACCCGTCGTGGTGAGTGCATCTGATAGCAAACGAATCTTAAAAACCGCACTAATTTCCGTTTCCGGCCAGTAAGATAAGTATTTTAGCACTCTATTTAAGCACTGAAAATGATTTAATCCCTAACTTTGCGAAAAAGATTCATTTTATAAACTAATACATAACATTATGAAGAACTTATTCAACATCAAAGACAAAGTAGTAGTAATAACCGGCGGAACGGGAGTATTGGGGAAAGCTATCGCTCTTCATCTGGCGGAAGAAGGAGCGAAAGTGGTAATCTTAGGTCGCAAAGCAGAGGTAGGAAACGCCATCGTCAACGAAATCAAGGCAAACGGTGGAGAAGCCATGTTCCTGACAACCGACGTGATGAACCGTGAACTGCTGGAACAGAACTTGGCTGACATCCTGAAAGCCTATGGCCGCATAGATGCCCTGCTGAATGCAGCCGGCGGAAATATGCCGGGTGCCACCATCGCGCCCACGGGCACTTTCTTCGATTTGAAGATAGAAGAGTTCCAACGGGTGCTTGAATTAAACCTGACCGGTACCGTACTGCCTACACAAGTCTTCCTCAAACCGATGGTGGAACAGAAGACAGGCGCTATTGTCAACTTCTCCAGCATGGCTGCTTTCCGCCCCATGACGCGTGTAGCCGGATATGCTGCCGCAAAAGCCGGTATCTCCAATTTCACAGCCTTCATGGCTACGGAAGTTGCCAAGAAGTTTGGTGAAGGTATTCGTGTAAATGCCATCGCACCCGGATTTTCCTCACAGACAGAACCGTGCCTGCTGACGAACCCGGATGGAAGCTACACGGAACGTGGGCAAGATGTGATTCGCCAAACTCCCTTCGGACGTATGGGCCGTGCAGAAGAGCTTTGCGGAACCATCCAATACCTCATCAGCGATGCTTCCAGCTTTGTCACCGGTACGGTGGCTGTAGTGGACGGAGGGTTCAACGCATTCGCCATGTAAATAGTAAATTGCAAATCATCAAACAATAAATAACATGATTCTTTGTGAACAAACCTGGCGCTGGTACGGTCCCAACGACCCGGTAAGCCTTTGGGACATCAAACAAGCCGGGGCTACCGGCATTGTAAACGCCTTGCATCATATTCCAAACGGGGAAATATGGACAGTAGAGGAAATCAAGAAACGGAAAGAAATGATTGAAGCCGTCGGTCTGCGCTGGTCTGTAGTAGAAAGTGTACCCGTACACGAACATATCAAGACCCAAACCGGAGACTTCCAGAAGTATATCGACAACTATAAAGAGAGCTTGCGTAACCTGGGCAAATGCGGCATTCACATTGTCACCTACAACTTTATGCCCGTACTGGACTGGACACGTACCGACCTCGCCTACGAACTACCCGACGGCAGTCGTGCCCTCCGCTTTGAACGTGCCGCTTTCATCGCCTTCGACCTCTTCCTGCTACGTCGTCCCGGTGCAGAAGGCGAATACACCGATGAAGAAAAGGCCAAAGCCCGTGCCCGCTTCGAACAGATGACAGAGGCAGACAAACAACTGCTTGTACGCAACATGATTGCCGGACTTCCCGGCTCAGAAGAAAGCTTCACCCTGGAACAGTTCCAACAGGAACTGGACCGCTACAAGGGCATCACTCCGGAACGCCTGCGTGCCAACCTGATCTATTTCCTGCAAGAAATCACTCCGGTAGCCGACGAAGCAGGTGTCATGCTCGTTATCCATCCGGACGACCCACCGTGCTCCATCCTCGGCCTGCCACGCATCATGAGCTGTGCTGCCGATTTCCAGGCACTGATTGACGCTGTTCCCAACAAGAGCAACGGTCTTTGCCTCTGCACCGGTTCGCTCGGTGTAAGCAGCGCCAACGATTGTGCAGTCATCATGCAGCAATTTGCCGACCGCATCAACTTTGTCCATCTGCGCAGTACACAACGCGACGCCGAAGGCAATTTCTACGAAGCCAACCACCTGGAAGGAGACGTGGACATGTATCACGTGATGAAAGCCTTCCTTGAACTGCAACAACGCCGTGGTGTCTCTATCCCGATGCGACCCGACCACGGACACCAGATGGTAGACGACTTGAAGAAGAAAACCAATCCCGGCTATTCCTGTATCGGCCGTCTGCGCGGACTGGCAGAGCTTCGTGGACTGGAAATGGGTATAGCCAAATCGCTGTACGAATAAGGCACAAGATATAGCAAGCATAAGGAAAGAACAGGAAGCCCTCCAGTTCCGAAACTTCTAAGTTTCGACGGAGGGCTTCCCTTTTATAAGTTTTCTGCCATCAGCCGCCTCTTCTTAAGGCACTGTCTGCCGACATTTATTTACCTTCTTTTGCAGCAAGCACTTTCCATACAACGGCACTCAGCGCAGCACCCACAAACGGAGCTACAATGAACAGCCACAACTGAGAGAGAGCCTCGCCACCCTGGAACAGTGCCGGACCGATGCTACGGGCAGGATTGACAGAAGTTCCCGTAACAGGAATACAAACAATGTGCACTAATACCAACGTAAGACCAATGGCCAATCCTGCAAGATTACCCGCCCCCTTCTCGGAATCCGTAGAACCTAAGACAACCAGCACAAAGATAAACGTGAACACAGCCTCTGCAATGAATGCCTGCAACATCATTCCGTCAGCAAACCCATTGGAACCGGTAGCCGTAGGACCACCATGAGCGCCCGTAGACACCAATGCATAAAGAATGGCAGAACCGATAACCGCCCCGATAACCTGAAACACCATATACATGGCTGCATCTTTCCCGCTCATCCTGCCGGACAACAGAACGCCCAGGGTAATGGCAGGATTAATATGACAGCCCGAGATTCCTCCGATAGCGTATGCCATCGCCACAACGGACAAGCCGAAAGCAAAAGCCACTCCCAGCGTTCCGACACCTGCACTAACCGCCCCCGCCGCACTTCCGGCAAAGACAGCACTACCACATCCCATCAGGACAAGAATCATTGTCCCGATCATTTCTGTAAAAATAAATATAAAAGATGAAAATCTGCCCAAACACGGCGGTAAAAACTCACCCATTACTACAAAACATCACTGCTTTAACTCTAACATCCAGCATATCTGCATCTTCCTTAGCCAACCCGAAGAAACTCAGAAATATAAGAAAACATATTGGCTTGTAAAGAGTACAAAGAAAGGGTGCAACCTCACGGCCACACCCTCCATCTACACTATCTTTGATAATAACCTAAAAGGAAACTTTATTTTCCTACATCATTTCAATTCAAAAGGAACCGTTCCCTTCACATCGGCTGCCGAAGCTGCTATGACAGCCTCGAACTTGCCCGGCTCGGCCACCCAAGCGTGCTGGGTGTCATCGAAGAAGCTAAGAGCCTCCTTATCAATGGTAAATGTGACTTCCTTTGTTTCGCCCGGAGCCAGTTTCACCTTTTGGAAACCTTTCAGTTCCTTGACGGGACGAGGCAGAGAGGACTTCTTGTCACTGATGTACAGTTGGACAACTTCCTGCCCTTCGCGCGCTCCGGTATTCTTTACAGAAACCTTCACGGTCAGCGTACCGTCGGCCTGCATGGTCTTGCTGTCGGCCGTCGGCTTGCCATATTCGAAAGTGGTATAGCTCAAACCGTGGCCGAAGGGGAACAACGGTTTCACCTTCTTCTGCTTATCGGCCCAACGGTAGCCCACGAAGATGCTTTCATTATACTTGATGTCGATGATGTCCTTGCTCCGTTTGCCGGTATATTCGCCCAAGCTGTGGGCCGGGCAGTCCTCCAGCTTCACGGGGAAGGTGAACGGAAGCTTGCCGCTGGGATTGACATCACCCATGAGGATGGCGGCAAGGGAACTGCCGGCTTCGGAACCCAGATACCAGTCCTGCACGATGGCAGGCACCTCGTTCACCCACGGCATGGCAATGGCGTTGCCGGAGATGTTGACGACAATCAGATTCTTGTTCGCCTCGGCCAGTGCGGAGATAACGGCATCCTGACCGTAGGACAAGCCCAGACCCTTACGGTCGGAGTCCTCGCAGTCCTGGCCGTTGCTCTTGTTCAAGCCGCCGATGAAGATGACATAATCGGCATCCCGGGCCTCTTTCACGGCTTCAGCTATCAGCTCTTCGGGAGTACGGTCATCCTTCAGATTCTGTCCGGTCACCACCCCGTTGTATTCACCGCTTGCATCGCCCACGTAGCCACGGGCATAGACCACCTCGGCCTTGCCGGCCACACGCTGCTTGATGCCGTCCAACGGAGAGAGTTCGCGCTGTACCTTCAGGGAAGAACTACCACCGCCTACGGTCATCATCTTGATGGCATTCTCGCCACTACAAGAATCTTTTTAGCCCGGTTCAGGTCTATCGGGAGCACATTGCCCTTGTTCTGCAACAGTACGATGCCCTCCTCACCGATGCGGCGGGCAGCCTCGTAATGTTCCGGAGAGAGCATGCTTCCCCACGGACGGTCGGGGTTCATCACCGTACGGAAGATAAGGCGCAGAATGCGGCGTACCTTGTCGTCCAGTTCCGTGGTACCTACCTTACCTTCGCGGATGAGGTTCAGATAGGGATTTGCCAGATAATAGTTATCGTATGCGTTGCTGGCACCGTTCGAGAGCCCGTTGGTCCAACTGCCGAATTCCATATCCAGCCCGTTGGTGATGGCTTGCCGGGTATCGTGCGTGCCGCCCCAGTCGGAAATGACTACGCCGTCGAATCCCCATTCGCCCTTCAATATATCGTTCAATGTGTATTGGTTGTGACAAAGATGTTGGCCTTTGTATAGGTTGTAGGCACCCATGATGCTCCACGCTCCGCCTTCCTGCACGGCCATCTTGAAAGCAGGCAGATAGATTTCATAAAGAGCACGGTCGTCCACGATGACGTTGGTGGTGTGGCGGTTCACTTCGTGGTTGTTCAAGGCGAAGTGTTTCACGCAGGCGGCCACGCCGTTCTGCTGCACGCCCCGGATATAGGGCGACACCATCTTTCCGGCCAGATAAGGGTCCTCACCCATATACTCGAAGTTGCGTCCGTTGAGCGGTGTGCGGTAGATATTGACACCGGGGCCCAGCAGGACGGACTTGTTGCGGTAGCGCGCCTCTTCACCGATGCTCTGTCCGTAAAGGAGAGACATTTCGGGGTTCCAGGTTGCCGCCAGACAGGTCAGGGCAGGGAAAGCCACGCAGGAGTCGTTGGTGCATCCGGCTTGTTCCCACTCGTCCCACAACACATCGGGACGTATGCCGTGGGGGCCGTCGTCCGTCCATACATCGGGAATGCCCAGACGGGGCACACCCGCACTGCTGAACTTGCTTTGCGCATGAGTCAACTTCACTTTCTCTTCCAGGGTCAGACGGCTCAAGGCGTCTTCCACTCTTTCTTCAATAGGTTTGCTTGCGTCCAGATAGACGGGCTTCTGCTGCGCCAGAAGAGGCAGCGCGACAGCGGCCAGAACCAAACCGAATAATACTTTTTTCATTGTTGTATAATTAAGTTGTTATATAAGTAAGCAATCATAATCAGTCCGTACCATTGATAATCCCCAACATACAAGGGAATATGACTTAGCCCTACCTACATAGGAACTGAAGTCCTTACACCCGTATAGTGAGTACCCATAACATCCGGATGTTGTTGTCCAAAACATCCCCATGTTTTACCCCAAAACACCCGGATGTTTTATCCCAATACATCCCCATGTTTTACCCTAAAACATCCGGATGTTTTGGATACTCAGTCCTATGGTGTGTACAGCTCAGTCCCTACCTCTTTCATGCTAAGTCCCGGCATCTCATCCTCTGGGACTTGATACGTACTGTTTGCAGCGAGGCAGCACCCGCTACTTCATTCCCAATGACCGGATATAACCCTCCTGAACCACACAATTCTTCAGTTTGCATGCCTCGATAAAGTCCATCATCGCCTTGCGGGACATGGCCTGCGCGGGACGTGCCTCACGGATTTCCTTGTACGTGGCACGCGGTGCTTCGGAGAAATACACGATGTTTGCCCAGTTCTCCGGCGGAGTGATGCCGACGAAAGAAGAACCGTCCATCTTCTTGTAGGGCCAGAAGGTATAGCCGATGTTGTTCTCGCGCATCGTCTGGCAGAAAGCGGCCTGCCATTCGTCCGTATTGTGGCCTATCTCACCCATGTACATGGCAGGTTCACACTGTCGCGGAAGTTGATAATCGTCTGGATGGCAGCTTGGTAGGTTCGCCTCCGTAACGGTGGCAAGTGTACATTATCTTGTCGTCGAACTTGGAGTCCTTGAAAGGCTTGAAATTACCGTTCCATTGCGCACCGCCCAGCAGGATGATGTGGTTGCTGTCCACCTCGCGGATGGCGGCTACACCTTTCTTATATACATCTTCCAGCTTGCCGTTGAGTTCTTCCATGTTCTCGAAGTAAGGGGCAATGGGCTCGTTGAAGAGTTCGTAACCGAGGATGACCGGTTCGTTCTTGTAGCGGTCGGCTATCCGGCGCCAGATGTCACAGTAGAGTTGCTGGCTGACTTCGCTGTCGAACAGCCAGGGATAGCCGTAGCTGTCGTCGATATTGTCGCCCGTCTGTCCGCCGGGAGCGTCGTGCATGTCGAGGATGAGGTACAAGTCCGATTCGCGGCACCACTCTACCAGGCTGTCCACGCGGCAAAGCCGTCTTGGTCGCAGTCAGCCCCATATAGTCCTCGTCGGTAAACAGCTTGTAGTGGAAAGGCAGGCGGATGGTGTTGGCACCCTGCTCCTTGATGAAGCGGATGTCCTCGCGCGTTACATAATTGTCCTTGAATGCTTTCCAGAAGTCGGCCGTAAAGTCCGGTCCCACCAACTGGCAGAACATCTCATTGATGAAACGGCCGGAATTGGTCTTGTTGAACTTGAACATGTATCCTTCCGGATTCAGCCAGTTGCCCAGGTTGGTACCCATGATGAAGAGTTTGGTACCGTCGGGCTTTATCAAGTCCTGACCCTGAATGGTTACGAATGCATCCGAAGTTACTTCTTTTGTCGCTTGTTTCTCACCGCATCCCGCAAGGCCCAAAGACAGCAAGGCGATGGAAATGCTTGTCGCTAATAAATGTTTCATGGCAATAATTTTGGTTATAGTATTAGTTGCGATATTCGCTTTTGCTTCCCCAAAGTTAGGAAAGATAAGAACACCTCGTACCGGCGAATCGGGAATAGGTGGAAGGAGTGAAGAAGCATGAACAAACAAACAACTAATAATCAGAAATATAATCAGAAGAAGAGAAAGGCAGAAAGTGGATTCAAAAAGCCAGTTTGACGTATTGTCAGCGTATCTGCATCAGCCGCATCTCGAAGTCCTCGCGCGAAATGCGGGCCTTGTTCTTCACCTTGGCACGGTAATTATAGATGGTGTTTACGGAATAACGGAGGAATTCTGCAATCTGCGAACTGTCGTCGATGCCCAGACGAATCAGGGCGAAAATGCGGAGTTCCGTATTCAGCAACTCGCCTTTACGGAGCACGATGCGTTCTTCGGGCTGCAGCAAGTCATTGAATTCATCGACAAAATCGGGGAAAAGGTGCAGGAAGGCAGTATCAAAGTTATCATAGAGTTCCTTCAGTCCGGCGTCCAGCACCTCGCGGGAACGCACCATCTTCAGCAGCTCTTCCATCTGCCCGGCAGAGATTTTCTTGTTGACCATCCGCCGGTAGGTATCCAGCCGGTTGATATAAACGGAGCAGAGATTCATGAAACGGCCCACATACTCCTCCTTGATGTTGTTTGAGAGTTGCAGTTGCTCGTTGGCATGCTCCAGCTTGTTCCGTGCGGCAGAGAGTCGCTGCATCTGCCGGTAGATAAAGCCCACTGCCACCACCAACAGCACAATCAAAGCGCTGATGAGCCAGAGGTACAGCCGGAGCCGGTCATTCTGCTTCTCACGCATGGCCTGATAAGTGAGGTCTATCAGTGAAAGGATGCCGGCAGTCTGGAGGCTGCGGCTACGGGCGTTGTATCGGTTGGTTTCGTCCCACGAGAAACGGATGTAACGGTAGGCATGCTCCATATCCCCTTCCTCATAAAGAAGTTCCGCCAGGTTCCAGAGTGAGGCATGGTCTGTGATGCTCAGGCGAATATCGGTCAGTGCAGACAAAGCCAGATAGCGCTTCTCCTCCTCCCGGTTCCCGAGCCGGCGGTAGAGCAATGAGCGCTGATAGGTCACCAGCGCATATTCGGGAGTATTGGGCTTGGCATGTGCCAGACGCGTATCATTGATGCTCAAGGCTTCGTCCGGATGGCCTGCAGCGGCCTCCCGCGTCTCTCTTCGTTCCAGATAGAGGGGGGATGAAGGCAGAAGTACCTGCATCAAAGAATCGTCATAATGGGTAGCCAAAGCCTGATAATGCTTCTTGAAAGAATCGTCCAGCGTATAGAAACTCAGTTCTGTGTAAAGTTTATGACAGGCATTGTAATAGTCCGGCAGCAGATGGGAGGGAAGGGAGGCTTTGTCCGTCTGCCTCAAGAGTTCGGCGGCTTCCTCGTACATGCCTGCCGAAGCCATCAAGTGGCAAGCTCCAGCCTTGTTTCGAGTGCTGCATCCTGCCGGCCATAGCGCTCTGCCCAATCCAGATTGACACGAAGATAATGGATGGCCGAATCGCAGATATATGCCTTATACTCCTTATAAATTTCCCCATTCCATCGAAAAAAAGAGATATTGGCGGTATCGGTATCCAACACTTGGCGCTTCAGCCGGGCAATGCGTCCTTCACGCACGGCGACATAGTGCCGGTGCGCCTCGATAGCCTCATCCAAAGAGGACGTCAGCGCAGTAAAAGAGGGCGTGCCGGCAGCCAAAGCCACACTTGCCATACCACGACGGCAAGAAAACAAAAAATGAACAATCTCCTTTCCATGACCATAAAGTTCATGCAAATATAGCAAGAAATCCTGCAAAGCAGTAGCATCGGAAAGAATAGTTTCCTATATTTGCGTTCAAAACCCCCAAACAAATTATCTATCATGAAAAGCTTAACACTCCAACGGATTGCCGCGGTAGACGTATTCCGCGCACTCACCATGTTCCTCATGCTCTTTGTCAACGACATTCCCGGACTGAAAAACGTGCCCCACTGGCTGATGCATGCAGGATGGACGAAGACATGATGGGATTCTCCGACACCATCTTCCCTGCTTTCCTTTTCTGCATGGGCATGTCCGTATCCTTTGCCATACAAAACCGGTACAAAAAGGGAGACAACACCCTGCAAGTCGTGGCCCATATCTTCTGGCGGACAGTGGCACTGATTGCATGGGACTGTTTTCACTGAACAGCGGAGGCATCGAAGGCGGTCTATCGCACCAATGGTTCTCCATCCTGATGGTCATCGGTTTCTTCCTCACCTGGGGGTATATCCCAAAGCGGAAGGAACGAAAAAGACCCTTTTCACCGCAATGAAAACAGCAGGCGTGCTGCTGCTCGCCTTCCTCGTCATCTACAAGGACATGAACGGGAAACCGTTCCAGATAAGCTGGTGGGGCATCCTCGGACTTATCGGCTGGACGTATGCGGTATGTGCAGGCATCTATCTGTTCACCCGGGAAAGCCTGCGGAAGAATGCCATTGCCTGGTTCGTGGTCGTATTGCTTGCCGTAATCAGCCATTCAGACCTGATACCGGGAGAGTACGGCAGCCGGATTATCCTGCTTCCCTTTATCCCGAGTGACTGGACACTGCATGCCTTCGGTATGTCCGGCGTATTGACCTCCCTGCTCATGCAGCGCTATGCCGACCGGGAACGGCCGGGACGATTCATCGGCATGCTTTGTGCCCTCGGCGTAGGAATGCTTGTCCTTGCCCTCGTCTCACACCCGTTCTGGATTATATCCAAAATACAAGCCACACCGACATGGCTGTTCTATTGCCTCGCCATGTTCTTCCCGCTGTTCGGTTTCTTCTACTGGCTGACGGACGTGAAAGGCAAAACCAACTGGTTCGATATCATCAAACCTGCAGGTACGGCAACGCTGACCTGCTATATTATCCCTTACATCTGGTATGCTGTCCAGCAACTGCTGCATCTGCACTATCCCGAGGCATTGGGAAGCGGTGTACCGGGCTGCTCAAGTCCCTCATGTTCTCGCTTGTCATTGTGGGGCTGACCGGCCTGCTGGTGAAAGGCAAGATTAAACTGAAAGTATAATGTTGAAAGTTCAGACACCCAACGGTGAAGACAAGGTGCTGCTGCATTCGTGCTGCGCACCTTGCTCCTCTGCCATCATCGAGTGCATGCTGGAGAACGGCATACGCCCCACCGTATTCTACTGCAATCCCAACATCTATCCGCAGGCGGAATATGAGATAAGGAAAGAGGAGGCTATCCGCTTCGTAACCTCCAAAAACCTCGATTTCATCGACGCGGACTACGACTATGCACACTGGCTGCACACTATAAAAGGACTGGAAAACGAGCCGGAACGTGGCAGCCGATGCCTAAAGTGCTTCACACTGCGCCTGACAGAGACAGCCCGCTACGCCTCCGAGCATGGTTTCTCCGTATTCACCACTACCCTCGCCTCTTCGCGCTGGAAAAGCCTGGAGCAAATCAATGAAGCCGGACGCCGTGCCGCCGCGCTCTATCCGGATACCCTCTTCTGGGAACAGAATTGGCGGAAAGGCGGGCTCCAGGAGCGGCGCAACCAACTGCTGAAAGAGTATGACTTCTACAACCAGCAGTATTGCGGCTGTGAATTCAGCATGCAACGGTTGGAAAAGAACGAAACGATATAAAATCGGCCGGATTATGTACGATATCGTACTAAACTAGGTACGTTTCCCGTAACTTTGTTTCATGTTAACAATAAGAACTAAAGAAAACATGAAGAAACTGACTTTTACATTATTCATCGCCCTAGCAGTGGCATGCCTCTTTTCAGTTCCCTGCAATGCCAAGGGAAAAGCAAAACACGTAGTTTTCATCGGTCTTGACGGCTGGGGTAGCTACAGTGTTCCCAAAGCAGACATCCCCCACATCAAGCAACTGATGGCAGACGGTTCTTATACATTAGAAAAACGGACTGTACTTCCCTCCTCCAGCGCCGTCAACTGGGCAAGCATGTTTATGGGGGCAGGTCCTGAATTGCACGGATATACGCAATGGGGCTCCAAGACTCCCGAGCTTCCGTCACGCGTACTGAACCAGCACGGCATATTTCCTACCATCTTCCAGCTGCTACGTGATGCCCGGCCGGAAGCGGAAATAGGCTGCCTGTATGAATGGGACGGTATCAAATACCTTGTAGACACTCTTGCCTTAAGCCACTATGCGCAAGCGCCCGACTACAACAAACATCCCGAAGCCTTATGCGGTATGGCAGAAAAGTATATCAAGGAGAAACAACCGACCCTTCTTGCCATTTGCTTTGACAACCCCGACCATGTAGGCCATCAAGCCGGACACAATACTCCTGAATATTACGCCAAACTGAAAGAACTCGACGGTTATGTGAGCCGCATCATCCAGGCCGTTACAGAGGCAGGCATGCTGAAAGAAACAATCTTCGTCGTTACTGCCGACCACGGAGGCATTGAAAAAGGACATGGCGGCAAGACCATGCAGGAAATGCAGACTCCCTTCATCATCTCCGGAAAGAACATTAAGAAAGAAGGCGAATTCCACGAAAGCATGATGCAGTATGACGTTGCCTCCACCATTGCCCACATCTTCGGGCTGAAACAGCCACAAGTATGGATAGGACGTCCTATGTTGCAGGTTTTCAAATAAAAAAAGCGGTCAGCGATAAATGAGCGTCGAAAGATAGTCCTCGGCAAACATCTCGTTCGCCACCTCTAACAGAGCTTCCGAAGTGAGCTGTTCAATGCGATGGAACACGGCTTCGGAAGTTTCGCATTTATTATAATGCAGGAAAGTCTTTCCCATACCCAGCGCATTGTTCTCATTATTATCCGAAGCTACACCGATTTGCCCGATAAGCTGCTTCTTGGCGGCCGCAAGCTGCGAGGAAGTCATCCGGACATCACGCAAGCGTTTCAATTCCTTATATACCAGGCGGGTGCAGTAGTCCAAATCTGCAGGGTCGCAACCGAAGTAGATGCAGAAAGTTCCCGTATCGGTATAGGAAGTCAAGTTGGATTCTACGTTATAGACCAGCCCACGACGTTCACGGAGAGAGACGTTCAAGCGGCTGTTCATGCCCGGGCCACCCAAGACATTGTTCAGCAGGTAAAGTGCGGTGCGCTTGTCATCGTATGCATTATATCCCCGGCTGCCAATCATGACATGTGCCTGGTGAGTATCCTTATGCACTACAAGATGCTCGGGCACATAAAGGGGAGGCGGAGTACGACCATAATGCACCGGTGTTGCCGGTATATCCGCCAGAAGTTTTTTTGCCATAAGCACAACTTTCTTGAAACTCAGATTGCCCAGAACAAAGAAAACCATATTGTTGATGGTAGAAGCGGGCAGTGAATGCGGCAGCATCCTCACTGCGAAACTGCTTTAACTGCTCGGGATTGCCAAGAATGTTGCGTCCCAGGGGATGCCCCCTGAATATCAAGTCCTCAAAATCATCGAAGATTAGCTCGGAAGGGTTGTCTTCGTAGGATTGTATCTCGTCGATAATCACCTCTGTCTCCTTCTCTATCTCGCGTTGCGGAAAGGTGGAGTGGAATACAATATCCACCAGAAGTTCGAAGGCACGGCCGAAATGCTCGGTCAGGAAAGCAGAGTAAATCACCGTCTCTTCCTTGTTGGTGTAAGCGTTGAGGTCGCCGCCACATTCTCCATGCGGTTCAGAATGTGCCATGCCTTGCGCTTGGCGGTACCTTTAAATATAAGGTGCTCCACAAAATGCGCCATACCCTGCTCGTTTTCAAGCTCGTCGCGCGTACCCGCATCTACGGCAAAACCACAATAAGCCACTTGGAGGCTGAGGGTTCGTGAATGATGCGCATGCCATTGGGCAGGATATATTGATTGAAAGTTGGCAGTAAATTTTCTTTTAAGTTCTTCATTCTGACGTTTCAAACTATTTGAGGCGACAAAAATACAATAAAACTTATTGCCGTTTATAGAAAATTGCAGATATTTGCAATTGCTATAATTTTAAGCACATTAATCAAATTAGCACATTAAGTATGATTGCATCCATTCAAGAGCTTTTGCAGAAAGAGGCACAAGCCGTACTGAACATTCCAGTGACGGACGCTTATGAAAGAGCTGTAGACTCATCGTAGAACAAGTGCACCGCAAAAAAGGGAAACTGGTAACTTCGGGCATGGGCAAGGCAGGACAGATAGCCATGAACATCGCTACCACCTTCTGCTCTACCGGTATTCCGTCCGTTTTCCTGCACCCCAGCGAAGCACAGCATGGTGACCTCGGCATCCTCCAGGAGAATGACTTGTTGCTGCTCATCTCCAATTCGGGCAAAACTCGTGAAATCGTGGAGCTGACACAGCTGGCACATAACCTGAACCCAGAACTGAAGTTTATCGTCATCACCGGAAACCCCGACAGCCCCCTGGCACACGAATCCGATGTATGCCTTAGCACCGGGAAACCGCAAGAAGTATGTGTACTGGGCATGACGCCTACGACTTCGACCACCGCCATGACTGTCATCGGCGACATCTTGGTGGTACAGACCATGAAAGAAACAGGATTCACTATTGAAGACTACTCCAAACGCCATCACGGCGGTTACCTCGGAGAAAAATCAAGATCGTTATGCGTAAAGTAATAGGTATAGGAGAAACCATACTGGACATCATATTCCGTGGCGGACAGCCACAGCGGCCGTTCCGGGCGGTTCGGTATTCAACGGCATCGTTTCACTGGGACGTATCGGCGTTCCCATCTGCTTTATCAGTGAAACGGGCAACGACCACGTGGGCAATATCATCCTCAACTTCATGCGCGAGAACAATATTCCCACAGACCATGTCAATGTCTTCCCCGACGGGAAATCCCCCGTATCACTCGCTTTCCTGAACAACCGGAGCGATGCGGAATACATCTTCTACAAAGATTATCCCAAACAACGCCTGGACGTGGAATATCCGCAGATTCAAGAGGACGACATCGTTATAATAGGGTCTTATTATGCCTTAAACCCCGTATTGCGCGACAAGGTATTGGAACTGCTGGAACGCGCGCACGACATGCATGCCATCATCTATTACGACCCCAATTTCCGTTCGTCCCATAAAGAGGAGGCCATCAAGCTGGCTCCCACCATCATCGAGAATCTGGAATACGCCAACATTGTACGCGGCTCGCAGGAGGATTTCTTCTATATGTGGGGCTTGCAGGAGGCCGACAAGATATACAAGGACAAAGTGAAGTTCTACTGCCGCAACTTCCTCTGCACGGCCGGCGCGGAGCAGGTTTCATTGCGTACCGGCACAATTTCCAAAGAATACTCCATTCCTCCGTTGGAAGCGGTCAGCACCATCGGTGCGGGCGACAACTTCAATGCAGGCATCATCTTCGGGCTGCTGAAGTACAATGTACGCTACGAGGACCTCGATACCATGGACGAGGCACTTGGGACAAAATCATCCAATGCGGCATTGAGTTTGCCGCCGAGGTATGCAAGAGTTTCAATAACTCCGTTTCAAAGGAATTTGCAGAAGCACGGAAATACCAACCATAGGCACCCTTACAAAAGGGTGTTCACCACAGATTACACGGCCTGAAAATCCATGCAATCTGTGGTAGGACAGCTTCCGGATTAACAAAATTCTCCTGTTTTTCCTTTCATTTCTGCTTTTTTTTTGCTTTATTTGTCTATTCTTTATACCTTAAGCATTCGCGCTATGAATAGAAAAGGAAACAGACAGCACTCTCCAACCCCTCCTAAGCAGAAATGGCAAAACATCTACCTTGCACTGTGCGTTCTTTTAGGAATGCTCGCCTCTTGCGAAACAGAAGAATCTTTCTATCAACCCCGATTCCCGGCAAACAACATCCCGTTGACCCGGCAAGCGTTATTCAAGCCGGAAAACTTCTTTGCCTACACCGACTCTACCCTGAAAGCCGTGATTTCCGCATTACGCAGAGTAGAAGAAGAAAAGCATTTCACCGCTCCTTTCCTGTTGAAATACGGCATTCCTCTCTGGAACTTCACCTACCAATTGACCGAAGAAGAAGAGACCTGCATCTTCGTTCCCCTCTACCGCCTTGACAAGCCACACTGCATCGATGCCATCTGGCTGTTGCACATCAAAGACGGATGGATGAAATTCCTTCCATTGAAGCGTGATGACGAACTCATAAGAGAAAGCGACCAAGTGTTCATATTCGACTTGTTAAGCTATCTGGTATTTGGCGAAGAGAATGCGCAAGGACTCACATTCAAGCCTCATGCCCAGACCCGTTCGGTAATAACCGTCACCCAATGCTGGGATGTATATACCGGACCTAAAGACCAGCTGGAATACAGCTATACCACTGCGTTAGTCATTCCTATTGGGTAGATGATGCCCTTATAAATAATAGCAACTGGAACAGTGAAGGAGGAGGAAGCGGCGATGTGTGGATTGGAGGAGGAAGTTCAGGAGGTTCCGGCTCTTCATCGGGCACTCCGGCAGGAATATATTCAAGAAAGAGGCCGACCAAGACTCGCTTTTATGGGTAATCACCGAAAACATGACAGCCCGAATCATGGAAGACTGTTTGGGAGGAGACCTATACAGCCAACTGAAAGAGAAAGTCAAAAACAACAAAATCAATCTGGAATTCGATTTCGGCAAAGGGTATTCCTACAATTGGGAAGAGCATACCTTGCACATCGGATTGGAAGAATTGGAAGCAAACAACCTTCTGCATGAAATGTTCCATGTTTTCCAAACCACACAAGAGCCTATATCATCGTTCAAAAGTTCTATGATGAACAGAGAGATAGAAGCGCACTATGCGCAATACCTGTTCTTACAAAGGAGCGCGGAGTGGACGGACAAAAAACAAGATAAATATGCAAAAAGCCAACGCCTAAGAGCAACAACTTCATTGACTAAATATGTAAATCAGCAAGGTCATGTTACAACTTCATTCTTGGATATCTTTGAAACCTATATATCTAATAATGTCGTTAATGCTTTCCGTCAGGAAGGATACGACAATTATCCATTTAAAGAGTATTCGGATATCACCAATATTTTTCCCAACATAAAATTAACAACTAAAAATTGTGACGAATGAAAAGACTATTGCTTATTACACTGCTTATAGGATACATCTACTGTGTAGCACAGGACAAACCT
>ENA-OQCS01000431-OQCS01000431.1-human-gut-metagenome-genome-assembly--contig:-NODE-431-length-23382-cov-4.069232_pt1 | contig 23382 bp, 27 predicted proteins | sample MGYA00242757_ERZ504575 | MGnify/ENA primary metagenome ERZ504575 (study PRJEB26092, sample SAMD00036297) | human gut metagenome | host: Homo sapiens | study: EMG produced TPA metagenomics assembly of... | reverse complement strand
CCTTCTGTTATTTATCTAAAAGCACATTTTTTTTCTATTTTTTCAAAAAAAAGTCTTTATCGATTCACCATGTTTTCATTTTGGCTTGTATTATCATTAAAGATAGACTAAAACATGCCAAATTATGATAAAAGAGTACTTTCATATAGCTCATCTTATTTCCAAGCACCTATCGGTGAAGTAACACCGGAAGAAAGCCGTTTTTTGGATAAATGGCGCAAAGAGAGCAAAAGCCATGAGCAGCTTTTCCAAAAGATTTGTAGTGATGAACATTATGCACAGCACGAAATTCGTAAAATGGAGTTTGATTCGCAGGCTGGATGGAAAGGTGTCGAAACACGTATCAAGAGGATGGAGCTCAGAAGGAGACATTTGAAACTGTTACGGTACGTTGCTCTTTTTATTGCACCAGTGCTGATATTGGTTTTTGCACTTCAGGATATTTCTGTACCCCATGTCATGATGGCAATCAATTATTGGCTGCCCAGCAAATACTGCCGGGTGGAGCCAAAGCTATTCTTACATTGGATAATGGGGAAACGGTTTATCTGGATGAGAATGCCGATGGGCGGCAGTTGCAGTTGGCTGGTAAACAAATACAGATAGATTCAACGACCTTGAACTACAGCGCTGCAGACGGGCAGGTTGTGCAGTCAGCTTTGGTATATAATAAAGTTGAAGTGCCTCAAGGCGGTGAGTATACACTTGTTCTGAATGATGGTACAAAAGTACATCTGAATTCAATGAGCAGTCTACGTTTTCCGCTTACTTTCGAAGCTGGGAAGCGGGAAGTGGAATTGGCGGGAGAAGCTTATTTTGAAGTAAATAAGACCGGTCATCCCTTCACTGTATCGACTCAAGGTATGCAGATTGAGGTGTTGGGAACAACTTCAATATTTCGGCTATCCGGGTGAAGAATATCAGGCGACTCTTGTCAGTGGTTCTGTTAAGGTGGACACCGGGGAGGGACAGAGTCTTGTCTTAAAACCTTCACAGCAGGCATCATTAATTCCCGGGAGCGGGAATATACAAGTGCGTACAGTAGATACTGCCTTCTATACATCATGGGTGAAGGGAAAAATCAATTTTAAAGATCAACGGCTGGAAGATATTATGAGAATCCTTTCAAGGTGGTATAATATTGAAGTGGACTATTCAGACGAAGCGTTAAAGAACCTGCGTTTCGGTTGCTATGTGAACCGTTATGAGGAAATAGCTCCTTTCCTTGAGCTACTGGAAGCGACGGAAAACATACATGTCAAAATCAACGGTAAAACTATTATATTCTATAAATAACCATTTAATAATTTAATTATGACTAAGGAACAGAGCTACACCAGGTTTTGGGAAGGTAGTAAACGTATGTGGATTACATTCCTGTTTTTCAGTTTTATTATGATTGGCTTTGTGCAGGCCGCCAATACGGCGTTTGCCCAGACAACAGTTACTGTAAATGTGCAGGACGCCACTTTAAGTGACGTGTTATGGGAAATTCAACGCCAGACGGATTTTACTTTCATTTATAGTACAAATGACGTAAAGAATGTCAAGGTACGTAATTTGAGGGTCACGAATGGAAAAATCGCAGCAGTGCTGGATGAATGTCTTAAGAATAGCGGATTGGCTTATGTCGTAAAAGACGGGGCCATTGCTATCCGTCCAGCCAATGAAGTGAATGCTGTGAAGGCAGTAGAACAAGCTAATGTTATTTCCGGAACAGTGGTGGATGAGACCGGTGAGCCCGTCATTGGAGCCAATGTTTTGGTCAAAGGTACTACAAACGGCCAGATTACCGATTTGAATGGAGGTTTCTCTATCAAGGTGGAGCATGCATCGGCTACCTTGCTTGTCTCTTATGTTGGCTATGTTCGTCAGGAAGTGAAAGCTACTTCGGGTAAGATATTGAAGATTGTATTGGTGCCGGATGCAAATATGATGGAAGAGGTGGTTGTAACCGGTTACGGTACATTCAAGAAATCTGCTTATGCGGGTTCGGCTGCCAGTGTGAAGAATGAAAAGATTGCCGATGTGCCTTCCGTTTCTTTCCAGGATTTGTTGCAGGGAAATGCTACGGGTGTACAGTTTACTTCTGCTTCCGGCCAGCCGGGTTCTTCAGCTTCTTTGAGTATTCGTGGTATGGGCTCTTTCAATGCCTCCAACTCTCCGCTGTATGTTATTGATGGAGTGCCCGTTACTTCCGGTTCGATAAACTCCATCAGTCGGATGGTGGTCTGGATGCCATGTCAACCGTCAACACTTCGGATATTGAGAATATTACGATTATCAAGGATGCCGCTGCTGCATCACTCTACGGTTCGCGCGCTGCGAATGGTGTGGTTCTGATTACGACGAAGAAAGGTAAAACCGGTAAGGCTTCTATCAGTTTGAAAGCCGATTGGGGATTCAGTGACTTTGCTATGGATTATCGTCCTACTTTAAGCGGAGCAGAACGTCGCGAATACATATACAATGGTATGGTGCTTGGACAACAGCGCAGCGGCAAATCGGATGCGGATGCCATAGCTTATGCTGATAAGAATATCGACAAATATGCTCCGGTTCCCTGGTGCGGCTATACGGATTGGGGAGATTATCTGTTCAAGAAAGGAAACCATTCCAGTTATGAGGCTTCCATATCCGGAGGAACCGACAAATTCAAATACTATTCTTCATTGTCCTATCTCAACCAAGAGGGCATTGTAAAAACATCGGGTCTGGAAAGAATTACCGGACGTTTGAATGTTGATTTTCAGGCTACGGATAAATTGAAATTCGGTGCCAACATCATGTTTACCAATCTGAATCAGGATGTATATAGTGAAGGAACCGGTTATACTGCTCCTTTCTACTCCAGCGTAAGCAAATTGACGCCTTCAGATCCGGTTTACAATGAAGATGGAAGCTATAACCAGGACTTGATTTCGTTGTCAAGAAGAAATCCCGTTCTTGCCCAGGAGTACAATTACCAGCGTGAGTATGTTACCCGTATGTTCAATACGATTAATGCCGAATATGAATTTATCAAGGACTTGAAGTTAAAGTCTATTTTGAGCTATGACTATAACATCAGTAAGGGTAAGGAATGGAAAGACTCCCGTACCTCCGACGGTGAGAAGAATAATGGTGGAGCCGAAAAGGCATATAGTGAATATAACAAGTTGGTGTGGTCAAACCAGTTGACTTACAAGACTACTATCCAAAAGGACCACAATTTAGATGCCCTTGTCGGATATGAAATCGATTCCAAGTACAATGATTTCTTGTCGGGATATGCTACTAACTTCCTGACTCCGATAAAGAATGACATTGCCAACGGGCAGACTTTGGAGAGCATAGATGGTTCTTCCAAGAGGTCAAGAATGGTTTCTTACATCACCCGTCTCAACTATGACTACAAGAACAAGTATTATCTGGGTGGGAGCTATCGTATGGATGGCAGTTCACGCTTGCACAGAGATAATCGCTGGGGAAGTTTCTGGTCTGTTTCAGGAGCATGGCGTATTATCGAAGAGGATTTCATGAAACCCACGTCCAAATGGCTGACCGATTTGAAACTCCGTGCATCCTACGGTGTGAATGGTACGTTGCCCTCCGACTTATACGGCTATATGGGCTTGACGAGCCTTAGTGGCGGCTATATGGAGAATCCCGCATTGATTCAGTCGCAGATTGAAAATAGGGATTTGGAATGGGAAACGAATTACAACTTGAATATCGGTCTGGACTTCGGCTTCTTCAGCCGTTTGAACTTCACTTTGGAGTACTATACCCGTACCACTAAGAACCTTTTGATGGACTGTCCCGTATCTATGACTACCGGTTTCAGTTCCTATCTGATGAATATCGGTGAGGTGAAGAACCAGGGTGTGGAATTGGAAATCAATTCCAAGAACATTGTGTCCAAAGACTTTGACTGGTCTACCTCTTTCACCCTTTCGCACAACAAGAATAAGATTGTGAAACTGGACGGCGAACAGACCCAGATTATCAGCGGCTCGCAGATTCACATGATTGGCAAGTCCTACCGTACATTCTACATGATAGAATTTGCCGGAATCAACCCCGAGACCGGTGCACCTCAGTTCTATACCAACGACGTGGACGAGAATGGAAACTATATCAAGGAAATCACAGAGAATAACAAGGATGCCAAAGCCATTCCTCTGAAGAAACATGCCGAGCCCAATGTGACCGGTGGTCTCTCTAATACTTTGCGTTACAAGTGGTTCGATTTGAGCTTCATGTTCTCTTATCAGTTCGGTGCTTATGGATATGATAACTGGGCACAGAAAACAGAACATGGCGGCAAGGACTTTACTCTTAATATTCCGGCCTATTATCGTGACAATTGGAAGCAACCGGGAGATATCAGTAAATATGAAGTGTTTATAGAGAAGCCGGCGGTACCATGAATGGCGTTACCACTACCCGCCGCTTGCACAGCACGGACTTTATCCGTCTGAAAACGTTGACTTTCGGTGTGACCGTTCCTAAAACATGGACCCGGAAAATCGGCGTAAACAGCCTGCGCCTTTACGCATCTGCCAACAACTTGTGGACTTGGGCCGCTTACGATTTCTATGATCCGGAATCAGTCAGTGCTGGTACAGCCGGCTGGGGAACACCTCCTTTGAAAACAGTAACTTTCGGTCTTAATTTGAATTTCTAACCTCATAATAAAGAAACACAATGAAAGCATTAAAATATATGATGATGGGGATGTTGGTCAGCCTGACCGCCTCCTGTGGCAATGACTGGCTTGATGTTGAATCCAGTACAAAGATTCCGACTGAAACCGCCATACAGAATCTGGATGATGTGGAATATAGCTTGAACGGTATCTACGACGTGATGCGCAGTACCAACTATTACTCGGGCCGTATGATTTATTACGGAGACGTGACGGGTGACGATACGCAGTCCATAAAGACCGGAAAGCGTACCACCAGCTACTATATGCTGGACTATACAAAGGATTCCGGTCCGTCTTCCCACTGGTCTTATGCCTATAAGATTATCCAGAATTGTAATATCATTTTGTCTCAAATAGACGGATTGGATGTCAGTGAGGATGATACGGAATACTTCAACGACCTGAAAGGCCAGACCTTGGCTCTCCGTGGATTTGCCTTGTTCGACCTGACCCGTTTCTTCGGCTATCCGTATGCCAAGGATGGAGGAGCTTCTTTGGGAGTGCCTATTGTGACCGAAGTATCCAATACGGAAAACAAGCCGTCGCGCAATACCGTTGCCCAGTGTTATGAGGCAATCATCAAGGATTTGAAGGAAGGTGCTGACCTGCTGGATGAAGAATTCAACAAGGGTAAGATTAATAAGTGGGCGGCAATGCTGTTGCTGAGTAGAGCCTATTTGTATATGGAAGATAATCAGAATGCCTTGATTACGGCTGAAGCTGCCATTGCGGGAGCGGAAAAGAATAAGTACCGTTTGTGGACCAATGATGAGTATGGCACGATATGGGGAACTGATTTTGCCTCTTCCGATCCGGGAGAAGTCTTGTTTGAGTTGGTGAATCTGACAGTGGACGGCGTTGGCAAAGAAGTGTGGCTTACCTTTGCTGGCAGGCGGGTTATGATGATTATTGCCTGACCAGTTCTTTCTATGAACTGATGCAGGAAGATCCGGATGATGTCAGAAATCAGGCATATACGGTTGTTCCTAAGACAAAGAGAGCTTACATAGCCAAGTATCAGCCGCAGAGCGGCAAGGCTGTGGAAGATTCCAATATTCCAGTACTTCGTCTGTCCGAACTTTATCTGATTGCTGCCGAAGCGGCTGTAAAGCTCAATAACAATGACAAGGCTGTAAAGTATCTGGATGCTATTGTCAGCCGTGCCAATCCGGAAAAGACCGTGCAGGGTAAGACGGTGACGTTGGATGATGTTCTGTTGGAACGCCGTAAAGAGTTGTTCGGTGAAGGACACCGTTTCTTCGACGCCCTTCGTAATCATCAGACTATCGTGCGCAAGGAGTCGACCAAGGAATTCCCGGAAATAGCCGAGACTTCACATCTGAAGATGGTGGATGAGAGCGTATCTTTTGATTGGAACTATTATCGTGTAGTATTGCCCATTCCTAAGGCGGAGATGAATTCCAATCCGAATATGCAGCAGAATCCGACTTATGGTGATTAATTCCAAAAAAGCGAGAATATGAAGTATCAGACTACTATTATAAAGTCTTTTTTACTGTATTTATTCTAACCTTCATCAGTTCCGGCCTAAGTGCCGGAACTCTTGGTTTAGACGGTAAGAAGAAGGATAAGGAGAAGAAGGAGGAATTGTCGGCAGACGGACCTTATGTGATTTATGAACCGGACGGAAAGGTGCGCGTCATAAGCGTTACAGCCCAAGCAGATAGAAGATACGACTTATACAGTACTTCCTCAGGATTTCACCCTTCATGTCACGGACCACAAAGGGCGTTATCCGTTTGATGTGAAGCTGCATCCGGTCAAACGTCCGGAATGGCAATACAGACAACCGGATAAAGTGTTTGTGATGTCTGACCCCCATGGCAAGTTGAATTGCGTGATGAGCTTGCTGCGAGGCAACAATGTCATTGATAAAGACTACCATTGGAGTTTTGGAACCAATCATCTGGTGGTTATCGGTGATATATTTGACCGTGGCAAAGATGTGCCGCAGATATTTTGGCTGTTCTATAAATTGGAGAAGGAGGCGGCGGATGCAGGTGGTCATGTTTCGTTTCTGTTGGGTAACCATGAACCGCTTGTGACGGCAAATGATTTGCGTTATACCAAAGAAAAGTACAAGACATTGGCCCGAAAACTGGGTATGATTATTCGGCATTGTTCGGTCCGGACACAGAACTTGGCAAATGGCTTGGTACCCGTAATACGATGCAGACCATCGGACCTAATCTGTATGTGCACGCAGGTTTGGGAAAGGAGTTTTATGACCGTGACTTGAATATTCCCACAGTGAATGAGGAAATGAGCCGTGCATTGTTCATGAGCAAGAAGGAACGTAAGGCCTTATCGCCTCTCACGGCTTTCCTATATGGTAATAGCGGACCTATCTGGTATCGTGGATTGGTACGGACGGATGCAAAATACCATCCATTGGCACAAGACTCCCTGCAACTGATGTTGAAACGTTATGACGTCGAACATATCATTGTGGGGCATACTATTTTTAAGGATATTTCCACTTTCTATGATGGACGGGTGATTGGAGTGAATGTGGATAACGAGGAAAACCGAAAGAAGAAACGTGGGCGCGCTTTACTGATTGACGGGAATACCTATCTTGTGGTGGGAGATAAAGGAACGATGCGGAAATTGTTCTGAGGCTGTTTTCTTTCTGATTATTTTTTAGGCGTGGAAGTACGTGGATTTCACGGAGAGACAAAGAAAAACTCCGCGTTTTTCGCGTAATCCGCGCCTAAAAAATATCATAATGTAAATATGCGCTCTCGGATAGCCGGGGGAGGGAGTGCCCTCTCAAAGATCGGCGATAACGGCAATGTCCGTAGCATTGTCTACGATATGTGCCGGATGAAACTCTTCCAGTTCTGTGCGAGGACGGAATCCCCAGGTGACTCCGCAGGCAGTGACTCCGGCATTGGCGGCCGTCTGCATATCCACTCCGGAGTCTCCCACATATAGCACGTCTTCACGGGATATCCGGGTGATGTCCAGAATGTCATGCACCACTGTCGGGTCGGGCTTCACGTTGACCCCTTCCCGTTGTCCGAAGACGGCGGTAAAACGTATGTGGGGGAAATAGTGTGAAATCAGTTTCACGGTAGCCGATTGATATTTGTTGGAAGCCACTGCCAATATCATCCCTTTCTCCTGCAACTGTTCCAGCAGTTCGGGGATGCCGGGGTAAGGGCGGCTTTTATCAGCATTGTGCACGTCATAATAAGGCACAAACTCCTTGCGGACGCGCAGGACGTTTTCTTCGCTCTTTTCCCTTCCGGGAGGGCGCGCTCGAACAGTTTGTTGATTCCGTTGCCAACCATGAAGTTATAGTCCGATTCCGGGTGAGTGGGATAGCCGAGCGCTTGCAGGGCATAGTTTGTACTTTGTGCCAAATCGGCTATTGTATTCAGTAAGTTCCGTCCAGGTCAAATATAATCAACTTCTTCATTGCTTTCTCTATTTTTTAGTTTGCTGCAATATAGGGCTTTTTGCGCTCATGTTCAAATGCTGTCTCGGGTTTCATCAGGTATTTGCAGAATAGGAAGCCCTGGCTGATAATCAGTGCATTATTACTGCATTCCTGCTGCATGCGTTTTGCAGTAGTACTGCAGATGGAGTGCAGCGTTACTGCAAATATGTTTGCAGTGATACTGCAACTGCTTTGCAGCGTGACTGCAACTGTATTGCAGTGGTACTGCACAAGCGTTGCAGTAGTTTTGCAGTGGGTGATCGGTGTATTTTTTGCCGTTCTTCCCTTTTCTTTGCACACTTTCGGGCTTTTTATGCAAAACTTCCTATCTTTGCAGCCGAATTTTACTAAAAATAGGTATGAGTTACAATTTGTTGAAAGGAAAAAGAGGCATTATTTTCGGTGCTCTGAATGAGCAGTCCATTGCCTGGAAAGTAGCAGAAAAAGCAGTAGAAGAAGGTGCAGCCATCACTTTGTCGAATACGCCGGTTGCCGTCCGTATGGGCGAAGTGTCCGCTCTTTCGGAGAAACTGAACTGCGAGGTGATTCCCGCAGATGCTACAAGTGTAGAAGATTTGGAAAATGTATTCAAACGCTCTATGGAAGTATTGGGTGGCCCGGTTGACTTCGTGCTGCACTCCATTGGTATGTCTCCCAATGTGCGTAAGAAACGTACATATGATGATTTGGATTACGATATGTTGGAAAAGACGCTGGACATCTCCGCTGTCTCTTTCCACAAGATGATACAAGCTGCCAAGAAACTCAACGCCATTGCCGACTACGGTTCAATTCTGGCTTTGAGTTATGTGGCTGCGCAACGTACGTTCTACGGTTACAACGATATGGCAGATGCAAGGCACTGCTGGAATCCATTGCCCGCAGCTTCGGTTACATCTACGGACGCGAACACCATGTACGTGTCAACACCATTTCCCAGTCTCCCACGATGACCACTGCCGGTTCCGGTGTGAAGGGTATGGACAAATTGTTCGACTTCGCCAACCGCATGTCTCCTCTGGGTAATGCTTCTGCCGATGAGTGTGCGGACTACTGTATCGTGATGTTTTCCGACCTCACCCGCAAGGTCACTATGCAGAACTTGTTCCACGATGGAGGTTTCTCCAGCGTAGGTATGAGCCTTCGCGCCATGGCTACTTACGAGAAGGGACTGGATGAGTATAAGGACGAAAACGGAAATATCATTTACGGCTAATGGAACTCGCACTTTATCTTTTGCCGGTCACCTTGGGCGATACGCCCATTGAAACGGTGTTGCCTCCTTATAATAAGGAGATAATACTGGGAATCCACCATTTCATCGTGGAGGATGTGCGCTCGGCACGCCGTTTTTTGAAAAAGGTGGACAAGGGAATAGATATTGATGCGCTGACATTCTATACGTTGAACAAGCATACGTCGCCCGAAGACATCTCCGGCTATCTGAAGCCGTTGGTGGAGGGGCATCCGATGGGCGTGATCTCCGAAGCCGGTTGTCCGGCTGTGGCCGACCCGGGAGCGGACGTAGTGGCTATTGCACAACGGAAAAACTTGAGAGTGGTCCCCCTGGTGGGACCCTCTTCCATTATCCTTTCCGTCATGGGTTCCGGCTTCAACGGTCAGAGCTTTGCCTTCCATGGTTATCTTCCCATTGAACCGGCAGAGCGTGCCAAAAAGCTGAAAATGCTGGAACAACGCGTCTATAATGAACATCAGACTCAGCTTTTCATTGAAACGCCTTATCGCAATAATAAGATGATAGAGGATATTCTTCATAACTGCCGTCCGCAGACCAAGCTCTGCATTGCGGCGAACATTACTTGTGAAGGGGAGTATATCAAAACCAAGACCGTGAGGGAGTGGCAGGGCAAGACTCCCGACCTTTCTAAGATTCCTTGTATTTTTCTCTTGTATAAATAATAGCTTCCAGGTGCTCGAATTCATATTCCAGGCAACTACTGAAGAAGTTCCGTCCCAGGTTGTGTTCCATTTGCTGGAACGTCCATAGCTTTCCACCCTTGAAATTCTTATTGCATAAGATGGAGTCATCGTCTAGGTCTAGCATGAAGAGATAGACCAGGCGGTTGGTGGCTTCATTCTCAAAATGATACATGAAGTTGAAGTGCAAATGGTCTAATGGGGCGGTGGGAAGCGTTTGTCGTAAAATTCTGTGTGCGCCTTGTTCCAATGTTTCTCCATATATCAGGTAACCCTCCATCAGCAAGTCGATTTTATCTTTCTCGAAAACGTTGCATTTGGGGCGGGGGAGGAGAAACAGCATGCTGTGTGAGGCAACGGCAATCCGGATGACCGGATTGATATAGTCGTTTTTCCGGTTGATGGCCTCTGAGGCGATGGCTTTCCCCATGACATCTCCTTTGGTGTTGACTATCGGTACGAAAACCGTGTGGTTCATCACTATATTGAAATAGAAAATGCCGAACTGATTGAACAGAATGCCTGATATAAAGACGAGGGGAGGCGCCACATAAAACAGAATGTGCGGGTAGTGTCTCCCAAAGGTAACTGACCAGAACCGCCAAGAAGATAATCAGAAAATGCAGCAGGCTTATGATAAGGATTACGCGTGCGGATACGATGGCGGCTTCTGCCCCTTGTGCAAAAAGTTGCTTGCAGCATTTCTGTGTCTGAGACATGTGGTAGTCCAGAAACCTTCTCCTATTGAGGTAGATGATGAACGGGGGGATGATGGCGCTGATTTCCAGCGTGAACGGAAGCATGAAACGGGGACAGTAGTTTACGAGGAATAGGGTTGTTACCGATAATAGCAGTAACATTCCGGTAGTACAGTAAAGTATGATTTGCGGAACATGCGTTCCTCTATGCCTCACCGAATAGATGCTAAACAAGAGTCCTACACCTGCACCGATGTAGATGGACATGTCCTGCGTTATAAACTCGCATAATATGATGGATATTATAACGGGGATGAATCCCAGCGACATATTGAATCTTGATGATAAAATTCTTTGATGGCTCATTATCCGTATTATGATTTTGTCGTTTACATCATAACAACTGGGATATTTAAATGTTTCCTATTTTACTTCTTTTTTGTATAAAATGGATCTGTTTTTCCGCATGATAAGAGGAGCGTACCAATGGAGCGCTTTCCACTTGCTGAAACCCTTTTTTCAATCCTTTCTCTCTGTAGAGTGCAAATTGTTCGGGAGTAATATATGCTGCTACCGGATAATGCTTGTGTGTGGGTTGAAGGTATTGACCTATGGTCAGTATGTGGCAGTCCACCCGGCGGAGGTCGTCCATCAGTTCTTCCACTTCTTCCGGAGTCTCGCCCAATCCCACCATAATGCCGGACTTGGTGGTAGTATTGCTTTCTGCAATTTGCCGCAACACTTCCAGGCTTGTTTTATACTTGGCGGCACTGCGTACGAGGGGGCTGATGCGACGGACAGTCTCCATGTTGTGCGAAATGATTTCCGGTTGTGCATCGATGACTTGTGCCACGAGTTCCTTTCTTCCCTGGAAGTCGGGAATCAGCACTTCGACGGTGGTGTCAGGTTGAGCCGCTTGATTTCCCGGATGGTACGTACCCAGTGTGACGCGCCTAAGTCGGGCAGGTCGTCACGGTCTACGGAGGTGACGATGCATGGGAGAGTTTCATCAAGGCAATGGACTCTGCCACATGTGTAGGCTCATCGGCATCCAGTGGCAAGGGCTTCCCGCTTGCCGTGTTGCAGAACTTACAGCACCGGGTGCAGATATTTCCCCCAATCATGAAGGTTGCGGTGCCTTTCCCCCAACATTCCCCCATATTGGGGCAACGGCCGCTGCTACAGATGGTATGTAGGCAATGCGATTCGACAATGCGTTTGGTCTCGGTATAGCGCTCGTTGGCACCGATGCTTATTTTGAGCCACTCAGGCTTACGTACTCTTTCGGGCATTATTTCAATTCTTTGTTGAAGAAGTTGGTCAACCGCGTGTATAGGTGTAACCGGGTATTTCCTCCGTAGATACTGTGGTTGCGGTTGGTGTAAACCTGCATATCGAACTGTTTGCCGAGTTGTACCAGTTGTTCGGCATATTCGGCACAGTTCTGGAAGTGTACATTGTCGTCTGCCATGCCGTGTACCAGCAGCAGGTTGCCGTGAAGCTTGTCGGCACGGGTAAAGGTGGAACTGGCCTTATAGCTTCGGCGTTTTCTTTCGGTGTGCGCATAAAGCGTTCGCCATAAACGGTGTCGTAGTAGTTCCAGTCGGTAACGGCAGCTACGGCTACTCCGGCCTTGAATACCGGTGTTCCTTCACTCATACTCATAATGGTCATGTATCCACCGTAACTCCATCCCCAGATTCCGATGCGGTTTTTGTCCACATAAGGCTGGTTGCCCATGTAGAGGGCGGTTTCCACCTGGTCTTTGGCTTCCTTGATACCCAGGTTCAGATAGGTGCATTTGGCGAATTCGGCACCCCGTCCTCCGGTGCCACGCCCGTCTACGCAAACCACGATATAGCCTTGTGATGCCATGTAGGTTTCCCAGCTTACACTGAACTTGTCAAGCACTTGCTGTGAACCGGGGCCGCTGTACTGGTACATCAGTACCGGGTATTTCTTGCCGGCAGAGAAGTCGGCAGGTTTCATCATCCAGCCATTCAATGTGGTTCCGTCGGAAGTCTGGAAAGTGAAGAATTCCTTCCGTGGCATGTCATAGCCGCTGATTTCCTGCTTCAATGCCGCATTGTCCATCAGGGTGGCAAGAGTCTTGCCGGTATTGTCGTTCAGCGTAATGACGGTCGGAGTGTCCAGATTGGAATAACGGTTCATATAGTACTTCATGTTCGCACTGAACTGCGCACTGTTTGTTCCGGCTTGTGACGATAGTCTGGTCTTTTTACCTTTCCGGTCAATCTTGTAGATGGCACTGCGCATGGGGCTTTCCTCGTTGCTGCTGAAGTAGAAGCTTCCTTCTTCGGGGTCGTAACCCAGGAACTCCTGCACTTCATATTGTCCGGCTGTCACTTGTTTCAGCAGATTGCCGCCTATGCTATACCAGTACAGATGGTTGTATCCGCTCTTTTCGCTGACAAAACTGAAATTTTCCGGATAGAAGACGATGTTGTCGAATACATTCTCGCGGATATAGGTATCGCTTTCATCACGCAGAGCCAGTTTGGCTACCGTGCTGCGAGGGTCGGCAAAGTATAGGTCGAACCGGTTCTGATGGCGGTTCAGTGTCATGACGGCAAGCTTGTTGGGGTCTTGGGTAAAGCGGATGCGGGGAATATAGCCGTCTGCATCTACCGGCACGTTTATCTTGCGGGTCACTTTCGACTTGATGTCGAAGGTGTGTACGGACACTTTGGAATTTACTTCTCCCGTTTTAGGATATTTGTAAGTATACTCTCCCGGATACTTCTCGAAAGGGGTGAAGTGGGGGGCTTGTCCGGCAAAAAGAGGGAAAGAGTAGGAGGGAACATCTTTCTCGTCGAAGCGGATGAAAGCCAGCATCTGGCTGTCGGCACTGAATTCCAGCGCACGGTTGAAGGAGAACTCCTCTTCGTAAACCCAGTCGGGGATGCCGTTCAGCACCTCGTTCTGTTTCCCGTCTTCCGTCACCTGGCTTTCGCTGTTGCCGTAGAGCAGTTTTACAAGGAAGATGTTGTTGTCGCGTACAAAAGCCACCTGGTTGCCGTCCGGTGAAAATACGGGCACCTGTTGCGGGCCGCCGTCCGAAAGCTTTTCCACAATGTTGTTGATTTTACCGTCCAGATTGCGCTTTAGGCTGTAGATGTAATGCACAGCCGTATAGGAATGACGGTAGATGGGAGTTGTTTCGGTGGCAATGAGCAGCTTACTGCCGTCCGGAGCAAAGCTGTAGCTGTCGAATGTCTTGAACGTGCATTCGCGTGCGGTAGCGGCATCAAACAGCACTTCCACGGGTTTTCCCGTTTTGAAGGAGTACTTGATGATTTGTGTCCTGTCCGCATTCATCTGCGAATAATGTTCCCCGTCTCCCGGGATGGGGATAACGCCGGAAATATTCTTCGGAGTGAACTTGCCCGATACGATTTCTTTCAAATCGAGTGCCTTGCCACTTTGGGCGAAACCTGCCAGCGTACAGAGGCAGAGGAGAAGTGCGATGCTTATCTGTTTCATATCTATCTTTTATGCTTATCTGTTTCCCTATTTTTTCTGGGGAACAAATATACAACAAAGGGAAGATTTATCGAAGCAGTGGGCCGATTTTATTCTTTTTGAACAGAAAAAGCCCGTCCTGCTTCTTGGGGGCGAAGCAGGGACGGGCCTCCGTCACTCATAGATGATGATTGGATGAGATGATGATTGGAATATCTTTCGTTACAAGCACTTGACTTTTCTTTGATATTCTGCAATGGCTGCATCCAGTCGTTCGTGGGCGGTTGTGTCACCCGGAACGTTGTGCGACGGATGGATGTACAAGTGTACGCCACGGTCGGCAAGGATTTCGGCAACGGTAGTGATGGTCATCCATACCATGGTGACGAAACTCAATGTAGACAACGGACCTACCTTGTCGAAGTGGTTCTTCAAAGGTACGGAGGCGTCTACCAGGGGAACGCAGGAATCCACTACGATATCTGCCAACTGGAAGAGGTTCTTTCCGCTGGAGTGGCGGCTGGCTTTGTCGCCCGTTTCGCTGGCCGAACCGTATACGATAACTTTCATGCCGCGCTTCTTGGCTTCCAATGCCATGTCTATATTGACGGCATTGATACCGGTATGTGAGAAAATCCACATACAGTCTTTGGAATCAAAATCATAGTTCTTCATGATTTCCTGGCCGTAGCCTTCTGCCCGTTCCAGGAAGAGGAACTGATGAATACCCATCTGGCCGATAATCTGTGTGAAGAATGTCAGAGGCAATTCGCAAAGTGGGTGGAATCCTACAAAGCTGCCGATACGCGGATACATTTCTTCTACGGGAATTGTTGCGTGGCCGCAACCAAACGTGTGGACCCAACGACCGGCTTCGATGGAATCTGCCATAACAGTGGCTGCTTTTTTGATGTTTTCCAACTGGGTAGCCTCCAGTTTTTCCATAATGCCATGGGCATTCTTTAACCATTCGAGTGCTAACATAACTTTTTTTGTTTTTTAAGAAGTTAATAAATTTATTTGAGTGAGCGTTTATACAAAAGGAACATGACGGCAAGTGAGGCAATCATCAGATAAGGATAAAGCCCGATGCCATTGGTGTATTGGGAAACCATTCCCATCAGGCCGTTCATTGCAGTCTGGCCGACGAGGGCTATGGCAAGCGCCACGCTGAATGCTGTTCCCGATAAGGACGGGTACCGGCTTCCAAGAATGCTGAGTATCACGGGATACGTGGCCGACAGCCCCATACCTACCAGCACCATGCCGACTGCCGCGCGTGCAAACCCCGGCGAGAACATAAGGAAACAGAAGCCTATGGCAGTGAGTGCAAGGCTGTAGGGCAGCACGGTTTCCGGTTTTATCTTCTTGAATATCGCAACCTGCACCATACGTGCCACGGTCAGTCCCGTTACCATGCAGGTCAGTGCAATCAATGCCTGATTGGCCGGAATATCCGTCATCTGCCCAAAGTAACTCGTGGACCAGTTGTTGCAGACACCCTCGATGCCGCTTTGGAAAAAAGAATGAAGCTGAGTAGCAGTAAGCTGCTTTCTTTCAGCAGTCCCAATCCCTCTTTTACCGGGAAACCTTGCGCCTGCTTAGGGGCGGGGAAGCGTACGGGGATGCAGAATATAATGCCCGCAAGCATCACTACGCCAATTCCCAGCAAGATGGTTTCGAATGAATAATGCCTGGAAAGGGAGCCCAGCAACATTGGTATGCCCAATGCGCCCAGTCCGTAGAACATGCCCAGAAAACTGAGGCGTGAGCCTTTTTCGGATTCTCCTGAGATGTCGGATACCAATGCATTGGTTTCTCCGTTGAGGATGCCTCCGCCCAGGCCGATGCCGACGATGGAGCTTGCAGCAGTGGCACGCTTTCAAAGAAGGCAAGTCCTTCCATCCCCAGCAGTACGATGATGCAGCTGGGCACCAGCAGGGCTTTATGTCCGAACCGGTCTACGATGGGACCGAAAATCAGGGAACCGGCCAGCATGCCCAGAGGCAGGAAAGTGACCAGTGAGGTTGTCTGCAACCCGCTCAGATTCAGCTTGGCTATGAGGGATGGCAGCACTGCTCCCAATGTAATCATGGAGACTCCGAAGAAACACATCCCGATGCACGCTGCCGTGAATACGAGATTCTTGTGATAACTGTTACTCATACAAGTGATTTTTGATGGCAAGAAACGCTGCTCCTATCAGTCCGGCATTACCGGACAATTGAGAAGGTACAAATTCCACCTGCTTGATGCTGAGCGGTTGCGCCCATTTGCAGGCTTCCTTGTAAATGTCATCTATAAAGATACCGGCAGGGCCGAATACGCCTCCGCCCCAAATTATCTTCTGCGGGTTGAGCAGGCTGACCAGATTTGCGGAAGCCATGCCCCACATCTCGACAGCTTTGTGCAATACGGAGATGGCAATAGGGTCTTTTTCATTATAGGCACTGAACACATCATAGGCCGATATGCGGCAGATGGGTTTCTGGCGCAGTTTTCCTTTATATGACTTGTTGGCGCGTACGGCATCGCGTACCCGTGCCCCGATACCATTGCCGGAAGCGTAATATTCGAAACATCCGCATGCGTCATACTCTTCCCGGTAGGGAGGTTGCAGGGCCATCCAGCCGGTGGCGCCGATAATGTCGTTGGCTCCGTGCAACACGTGCCCGTCGATGATGATGCCGGCACCGATACCGGTTCCCACGGCAATGAATATGGCACTGTGACATTCTTTGGCGGCACCTTGCCACATCTCTCCATACATATAGCAGGTACGGTCGCTGTCGATGTATATCTCGATGCCCGGAGGCGTTACACTGCGCAGCTCCTCATAGAGGGGGTAGTTGTCCCAGCCCGGTATGTTGGGGGCCCATACCCGGTTGGTTTGGGAGTAAACGATACCGGGGATGCAGACACCTATTCCGTCGACGTGTATACGGCTTCTGCGTGCTACGGTAAGAAGTTTGGCGAGGATATCCGCGGCGAGCTTGCCCACTTCGTGACCGGTTCTTCCTTTCAGGAGCCGTTTGCGGTTAAACATCATGCTTCCGTCCGGAAAGAAAATGGCGCTGGCTATTTTTGTGCCGCCTATGTCCAATGCGATTGTTGCCATGGTGTTATAGTATTTATAGGTTGATTCATTAAGGTTGTATGCAAAGCTATGAATTTATTTCATTCTTGAGGTGTATAAACTGAGGAAATTGTGTGTAAAAAGAGTGTCTAATCACTAAATTGTGTTTAATGTAATTACGCTTGGATGTACTCTTTCTCAACTAATTAGTTATATATCAGTGGATGAAACATTTTTTAGTGCAGGTGGAAATTCTTTGTTTTATGTTCGTTAACAAATCGGGTGGAAAGTATTCTTGTTTTTGCAGGTTCATCCCACGGAAAAATCCTATATTTGCCACTTACATAAGGAATATGTATGGAAACCAAATCTACGCTCTATAATGAGTTCCCTCTTTTTCTGAAGCGATATTTTTCCTATAAGGTACAGAAAATATCGCTGAATGCCGGTTTTACGTGCCCCAACCGGGATGGAAACAAAGGAGTCGGCGGTTGCACCTATTGTAACAACCAGACCTTCAACCCCGATTATTGCCGTACGGAGAAATCCATTACCTGCCAGCTGGAAGAGGGCAAGCAGTTCTTTGCACACAAATATCCGGAGATGAAGTATCTCGCCTATTTCCAGGCCTATACCAACACGTATGGTGAATTGGAAGACTTGAAGCGGAAATACGAGGAGGCCTTGTCGGCAGAGGGTGGTGGGCCTGGTTATCGGCACCCGTCCGGACTGTATGCCCGACAGCCTGCTGGACTATCTGGAGGAGATGAACCGGCATACATTCCTCTTAGTGGAGTACGGCATAGAGAGTACCGACGACAAGACACTTTGCCGCATCAACCGCGGGCATACTTTTCATGCCGCCGCCGATGCGGTGGAAAGAACCGCTTCACGCGGAATCCTGACCGGTGGGCATGTCATACTCGGACTGCCGGGCGAGACGCACGAAAGCATCGTGGCACAAGCCGGTGTATTGTCCCGCCTGCCACTCACTACCTTGAAGATGCACCAGTTGCAACTGATAAGGGGTACCCGCATGGCTCTGGAGTACCGGCAGCATCCTGAAGATTTTCATCTGTTTGATGTGGAGGAATATATCGGCCTCGTGATAGACTATATCGAGCATCTGCGGCCGGACTTGGTGCTGGAGCGTTTCGTCTCCCAGTCTCCTAAGGAACTGCTCATTGCACCCGACTGGGGACTGAAAAATTATGAATTTAATCATCGGGTTCAAAAAAGAATGAAAGAACTCGGTGCATATCAGGGAAAGAAGTATGAAATGTGAGAAAAAAGAATTATTTTTGCCGCAACTTTAAATATGGAATCAATCTAAATAAAGAATAATTATGAACCCAAAAACAGTGATAAAAGGAAAAATCCACTACGTGGGAGTGAATGACCGCAATAAGCATTTGTTTGAAGGTATGTGGCCGTTGCCGTATGGGGTTTCCTACAACTCTTACCTGATAGATGATGAGACGGTCGCTTTGGTCGATACGGTAGACATCTGCTATTTCGAGGTGTATCTGCGCAAGATAAAGAATATCATCGGCGAGCGCCCCATCCAATATCTCATCATCAACCATATGGAGCCGGACCATTCGGGCTCTATCCGTCTGATAAAGCAGCATTACCCCGACATCATCATTGTGGGCAACAAGCAGACTTTCGGCATGATAGAGCTTTTATGGCGTGACGGGCGAACAGTACATGGTGAAGGACGAGGATTTTCTGGCTTTGGGACATCATAAGCTCCGTTTCTATATGACCCCGATGGTGCACTGGCCCGAGACGATGATGACTTTTGACGAAACGGAAGGAGTCCTTTTCGCCGGTGACGGCTTCGGCTGTTTCGGTACGTTGGACGGAGGGTTCCTGGATACCCGCATCAATCTGGACAGATACTGGGACGAGATGGTGCGCTACTATTCCAACATCGTGGGCAAGTACGGCTCTCCGGTGCAGAAGGCACTTGCCAAGCTGGGCGGTCTGCCCATTTCCACCATCTGCTCCACGCACGGGCCGGTGTGGACGGAAAACATAGCCAAGGTTATCGGCATCTACGACAAGTTGAGCCGCTACGCCGCTGACGAAGGTGTGGTCATTGCTTACGGTTCCATGTACGGCAACACGGAGCAGATGGCGGAAGCCATTGCGGCGGAACTTCTGCACAGGGCATCAGGAACATCGTGATGCACAATGTGAGCAAGAGCAATCCTTCTTATATCATTGCCGACATATTCAAGTATCGCGGACTTATCATCGGCAGCCCCACCTACAGCAACCAGATTTATCCTGAGATAGAATCCTTGCTCTCCAAGATTCTGGTACGCGAAGTGAAGGGACGCTATCTGGGATACTTCGGCTCCTTCTGCTGGGCGGGTGCCGCCGTGAAGCGCATGGGCGAGTTTGCCGAAAAGAGCAAGTTCGAGATTGTGGGCGACCCGGTAGAGATGAAGCAGGCCATGAAGGACATTACTTACGAACAATGCGAAAACCTGGCACGTGCCATGGCAGAGCGTTTGAAGAAGGATAGGAAGTAGTTGAAAATTACCCCTAATTTATTAACCTAATAAAACAATCACAATGAGACTAATCATTCAACCGGATTATCAATCCGTATCAAAGTGGGCGGCACATTATGTGGCTGCCAAAATCAAGGCCGCTCATCCGACACCTGAAAAACCGTTTGTATTGGGATGCCCCACCGGTTCTTCTCCGTTGGGCATGTACAAGGAACTTATCGACCTGAACAAGAAAGGCATCGTGTCTTTCCAGAACGTAGTGACTTTCAATATGGACGAGTATGTAGGTTTGCCCAAGGAACATCCCGAAAGCTACTATTCCTTTATGTGGAACAACTTCTTCAGCCATATAGACATCAAGCCGGAGAACACCAATATCCTGAACGGCAACGCTGCCGACCTGGATGCCGAGTGTGCACGCTATGAAGAAAAAATCAAGTCCTACGGCGGCATCGACCTCTTCATGGGCGGTATCGGCCCCGACGGACATATCGCTTTCAACGAGCCGGGTTCTTCCCTTTCGTCACGCACCCGCCAGAAGACATTGACTACCGATACCATCATTGCCAACTCCCGTTTCTTTGACAACGACGTGAACAAGGTGCCAAGACTGCCCTGACCGTCGGTGTCGGTACTGTGCTTAGCGCCCGCGAGGTAATGATTATCGTAAACGGACACAACAAGGCACGTGCCTCTATCATGCAGTCGAGGGTCCCGTGATGCAGATGTGGACTATCAGCGCCTTGCAGATGCACGAAAAGGGTATCATCGTTTGTGACGATGCGGCCACCGAAGAATTGAAGGTGGGTACTTACCGCTACTTCAAGGATATTGAGGCAGAGCACCTGGATGCGGAAAGCTTGCTGAAATAAGCAAACTAATAAAAGTTTTGCAATTCCACCCTCACCACCCTCACCGCTTGTCTGCATCTGCTTGTTCATCGGTGTTTCAGGGGTGAGTGAGAGCAATTTAAAAGGGTGAGGGCAAATTTTGCCCTCACCCTTTTTGTTCTCCTGATTTTGGTTGACTGTTTTCAGGACAGGGCGTTATGTGATGAAAACGGGCTCTGCTCCGCTGTAAGGCTTTGGGTGCCAATGTTAAAGATACCAAATACTCACTGCAAAACCAGTGCATCGTTTTTGCAGTGCCGCTGCAACATAGATGCAGTGCCACTGCAACTGTTTTGCAGTGCTACTGCAACGCCTTTGCAGTGTTACTGCAAAAGATGTGCAGTAGGTTTGCAGTGAGGGCTTGTGATGAAAAAGCCATGGGCGTGCTTTCTTTTTTGCGGAATATGTGCTATCTTTGTCATACTTGTAATTTAAACAGTAGCAGCTATGGAATTGAGTGGCAGACGCTATCCGATAGGGATACAGAATTTTGAGCAACTGCGTACGCGGAATTGTGTGTATGTGGATAAGACGGAGCTGGTGTACAAATTGGTGAATACAGACCAAATTTATTTCTTCAGCCGCCCCCGTCGGTTTGGCAAAAGCTTGCTCGTGTCTACGCTGGAGGCCTATTTCCAGGGGAAAAAGGAACTTTTCGAAGGGCTGGCTATGGAACGTCTGGAGCAGGAATGGGAGGTTTGCCCGGTGCTGCACGTTGATTTCAGCTTGACGAAATATACTGAGCTGCGTGACTTGACGGGGCAATTGAATTTGTTTTTATCTCGTTGGGAAGAAATTTACGGAAAAAAGGAAGAGGAAGAGGGGGCGGCAGAGCGTCTGCAAGGCATCATCTGCGTGCCTACGCCAAGACCGGAAAGCCGGTTGTAGTGCTGATTGACGAGTACGATGCTCCTCTGCTTGACAGTAATTCCGATGCCCTTTTGCAACAACAGCTTCGCAACGAGATGCGCAAGTTCTTCAGTCCTCTCAAGGGGCTGGGGCAATATCTCCGTTTTCTTTTTATCACGGGTATCAGCAAGTTCAGCCAGCTGAGCATCTTCAGCGAACTGAACAATTTGCAAAATATCAGTATGCGCGATGACTTCAGTGCCCTCTGCGGCATCACCGAGGAGGAACTGCTGACGCAGTTGAAACCCGATATTGAGCGGATGGCCGAGGCTAATGATGAGACTTACGAGGAGGCATGCTTGCATTTGAAGCGGCAATATGACGGTTATCATTTCAGTAAGGCTTGTGCGGATATTTACAACCCGTTCAGCCTGTTCAATGCTTTCAATTCCAAAGAATACAAGAACTATTGGTTCTCCACGGGCACGCCTACTTTCCTGATAGATATTCTGCGCCATGCAGACTTCGATGTGCGTGCGCTGGAAGGTGTTGAGGCTACCGATGAGCAGTTTGATGCGCCTACGGAACAGATAACGAGTCCCATCCCGGTGCTCTACCAGAGCGGTTATCTGACCATTAAGGGCTATGACCGTAATTTCCAAATCTATCGTTTGGCCTATCCCAACGGTGAGGTCCGTAAAGTTCATTGAATCCCTGCTTCCCTCTTACGTGCACTTGCCTGCCCAGAACAACACCTTCTACGTCGTCTCTTTCCTTCGCGACTTGATGAAGGGTGATGTGGAGAGCTGCCTGGAGCGTACCCGTTCCTTCTTTGCCTCCATTCCCAATGATTTGGAGAACAAGACCGAAAAGCATTATCAGACCATTTTCTATTTGCTGTTCCGGTTGATGGGACAATATGTGGAGTCGGAAGTGAAGAGTTCCGTAGGCCGTGCGGATGTGGTGGTGCAGTTGCAGGATGTCGTTTATGTCTTCGAGTTCAAATACGACGGTACCCCGGAAGAGGCGTTGGCTCAGATTGACAGCAAGCAGTATGCCATCTTACCGGGCGGACGGCAGGCGTGTGGTCAAGATTGGTGTGAATTTTGACAGTGCCACGCGGACGATTGGCGGGTGGAAAATAGCTAAAGCAGATTAGAAGAAGAAACTGTTTTGATTTTATATCCTTCTTTCTCAAGTCATTTTCCTTTTTTCTTTATATTATTGTTTAACTTTGGCGCTATTAAGCGGATGCCTCTTCGAGTGCATGGGTAGAAATGAATAGGCAACAGAAAGGAAGGAGTAGATGAAACGCTATAAGAAGATTCTTATGATATGGATATGTGCCATTGTAGTGGTGGCAGTGTCTGTGATAGTAGCATTATATGATAATGCCAACCAGGGACAAGATGTGGCTAAGGAGGTTGCTGTAGAAACTCTGCGGAAGGTTGCGGAACGGGTCGTGAATCGGGAATTTGATGGGCTGGGGATGTTCTATGCATCTGGGTCTGATGGTGGTAAGAAGCATACCAAAAGGAAAGCGATATCAGAAGATGGTGAATTTGAAGTGATAATAGATTCATTGAAAGAGGCACAAGGACTATTTCCGTTGGATGTCGTAGGGTTTAAAGCCGATATGTTGAATTATTATGGAAAATTTCCATTGGAAGAGATTTGTCTTGAGTGGAAAGCTGAGATGAATGATCGGTATGGCGGAGCATGTGTGCTCTTTTTCTGAAGGTTAATCCGATGGGAAAGGGCATT
>ENA-OQCS01000429-OQCS01000429.1-human-gut-metagenome-genome-assembly--contig:-NODE-429-length-23406-cov-5.299626_pt1 | contig 23406 bp, 28 predicted proteins | sample MGYA00242757_ERZ504575 | MGnify/ENA primary metagenome ERZ504575 (study PRJEB26092, sample SAMD00036297) | human gut metagenome | host: Homo sapiens | study: EMG produced TPA metagenomics assembly of... | reverse complement strand
GGTAGTGATGACAAAGAAGGTTATTGATAATGCGGCAGTCGGTGATGAGATTGAAATTCTGATCGATAATGAAACCGCAGTGAATAATCTGAGCAGACTTGCAAATAAAACAGGCTGTACGTTTGTATCTGAAAAACTGGGAGACAAAAAGTATCAGGTGAAGATGGCAGTAAAGACTGAACAGACAGGTGGTACCTTGGAAGAAGAGGAATTTGTCTGCGAAGCACCGCATAAAAAAGTGACGGTAGCGGTAATCTCCTCAAATGTTATGGGAAATGGTGATGATGAACTGGGAAAGATTTTGATCAAAGGATTTATCTATGCCCTTTCTCAGATGGAAACACATCCGGATACAATCCTTTTCTATAATGGAGGTGCAAAACTTACAACAGAAGACTCTGAAAGTCTGGAAGATCTGAAAAAGATGGAAGAAGAGGGCGTGGAAATCCTGACCTGTGGTACCTGCCTGAAACATTATGGACTGATGGAGAAACTGATGGTTGGAAAAGTTACCGATATGTATACGATTGCAGAGCGTATGACAGGTGCAGATAAGGTGATTCGTCCGTAAGAAAATGAAGGCCATCATATCTGAGAAAAAAGACAGATATGATGGTATTTTGAACTTTTATTGCAATTTCTGTTCTCTGATATTGTGGTATCTGGCATATCCGGTAAGAATCAGAGTCAGGGCACCATCGCCTGTTACGTTACAGGCTGTCCCAAAACTGTCCTGAAGGGCAAAGATAGTCAGCATCAGAGCTGTAGCAGAATCGCCGAATTTCAGGATACCGGTGATAATACCGAGAGATGCCATAACAGTGCCTCCCGGTACACCCGGAGCACCAATGGCAAAAATTCCAAGCAGGACACAGAAAAGAACCATGGCCCCCGGCGCAGGAACTGCACCATAAAGAATTTTGGAGATTGCCATACAGAAGAATACTTCTGTGAGGACAGAACCACAGAGATGAATATTGGCAAACAGCGGAATACCAAAATCTACCAGATCCTTTCGGAGAGGTTTTGCCTGTGTGCGCATTGGAGGGCGACCGGCAGTGTGGCAGCAGATGACATGGTACCTATGGCTGTGAGGTAGGCGGGACCATAATGTTTCACAACTTCAGAGGATTTTCTCTGGAATAAATTCCTGCAAGTATATATAGAAGAGCTATCCAGATAAAATGTCCAATCAGAACAATGACGATTACCTGAAGGAATACAGGAAGCTGTCTGGTGATTGTTCCTTCGTATGCCAGTGAACAGAAAGTCAGTCCGATGAAGTATGGGAGAATCGGAATAATGACTCTTGATACAATAGCCAGTATGATCTTCTGGAATTCTTCAAGAAAAGAAGAAATCAGACTGGCTTTTGTCCATGCAGATGCAAGTCCCAGCATAATGGCCAGTACAAGTGCACTCATGACAGGCATTATCTGTGGAATGGAAAGTTCAAAAACTACATCCGGCAAAGCTTTGAGATGACTGGCAGTGGAGCTGAAGGACAAATGTGGGATCAGCAGGTATCCGGATAATGCAGAGAATAAAGCAGCTCCCAGTGAGGAAGCATAAGCAATACTGACTGCAACACCTAACATTCTGGAAGCATTGTTTCCGAGTCTGGTAATAGATGGTGCGATAAATCCAATGATGATCAGCGGAACAGAAAAGCTGATCAGCTGACCAAGAATATACTTCGATGTTACAACCACATTCAGTACTGCAGTCGTAATGGCAGATTCATCTATTATATTAAGAAGAAGTCCGATACAGATTCCAAAAGCCACGCCGACAAGCAGTCTGAAGGGCAGACTGTGTAGAAAATAGTTTTTTTTCATAATAATCCCCCTTTTTCTGTCAATTATAATATATAATGATGTCATGGTCAAAAGGTATTTTATATCGAAACAGGAGAGAGCTATGTACAGAAAAATTTATCAAATTTTGGAAGAAACAGGAAAAGTAAAAACAGCAATGGTTTTAAACGGGAATCATAAGGGCGAAAAATGTCTGATAAAAGAAAACCATTGTTTATCATCCGATGAAAATACAGCAGATTTCTGGAAAAAATATGAAGCTGATCTGGCGGAGTGCCAGGAGACAAAAGTTGTTCATATGGGAGATATAGATTTCTTTGTGGAAATTTATGTGAAAAATCCGCAGCTTATCATTTTTGGAGGCGGACATGTTTCGCAGCCTGTTGCAAAAATCGGAAAAATGCTGGGATTTCATGTGACTGTTATGGATGACAGAGAAGATTTTGTGACTTCAGAGAGATTTCCGGATGCCGATCGGCTGATCAAAGGCAGCTATGATGAGCTTTCAGACAAAATACCGACCTATGAAAATGCTTATTATGTGATCGTACAAGAGGTCATTTCGGAGACAGTGCCTGTGCCAGACAGATTCTGAGACGCCCTTATACTTATCTGGGAATGATCGGCAGTAAAAATAAGGTAAAACTGACCAGAGAAAAATTACTCGGAGAAGGTTTCAGCGAAGAACAGCTCAACAGTATCCATGCACCGATTGGATTGCCGATCGGAGGACATATGCCGGCAGAGATTGCTGTAAGTATTGCTGCGGAGATCGTTCAGGAAAAGAACAGGTATGATGTTTCTTATATTGATGGAGCTGTGGAGGATGCTGTCAGGAAAAAAGAAAATGGAATTATGATCACGATCATATCCAAGAGTGGTTCTTCTCCAAGAGGGACAGGAAGTAAAATGTTTATTGATAAAGACGGGAATTCATATGGAAGCATCGGAGGCGGAAATGTAGAATTTCAGGCTTTGAAATATGCACCAGAAGCGCAGCATGGAGAAATCAGAAAATATAATCTGTCTAATCAGGGTGGTGCGAATCTGGGAATGATCTGTGGCGGCGAAGTGGAAGTTCTTTATGAATTGTTGTAGATAAACACAGAATCTACAGCAATTCCGCGAATAGAAGAAAGCAGACAAAGCAGGACAAAACGCATACTTGAATTATCTGTAAGAATCGTGTATATTAATACATAAAGCGAACACAGAAAACACGAGGGGACAGAGCGTGTTTGATAAAGGAGGAAACTACTTATGAAGAAATCACTTTGGCTGGTTCTTGTATTGGGACTTGCATTTGCTGCTCAGGGATGCGGATTTGATCCTACTATTGATTCCAGCGTTATGATCGTTAAAGTAACACCAACACCGGAAGTCACACCTACTCCTGAGGCTTCAGAGGCAACACCAACACCGGAAGCAACACCAACGCCGGCAGCAGAGCAGACAGCCAGTGGTGTAAAAGTAGAAGTGAAATCCGATACCTATTATGCGTCATCAGAATTAAATCTTCGTTCTGATGCAAGTGCAGATGCAGATCTGATTTCAAGTGTGGCAGCAGGAACTCAGCTGAACAGTACAGGTGTATGCGAGAATGGATGGATTCGTGTGGATTATAATGGACAGACCTGTTATGCAAGCGGAGATTTTGTGACAACAACAGCTCCGGCAGCAGACGCAGGTGAGACTGCAGCAGATACATCAGCAGATACGTCTTATGATGAAAGTGCAGAATAATCTGATGATATAAAAGTTTGTATCAGTCCTCTTTGAATATATTTCTATGAGAGGTACAATAAAGGCTTTTTTGGAAAAATGTTGACAGAAATGTATAAGTAAAAGCAGAAGCAGAAGCTGCAGGGGATAATGACCTGTCAGCTTCTGCTTTTTTTGTCTGAAAAATACGATAGAAATCTTTTTTCAGTGTGATGTTTATGAGGATTGCTGTAATACTGTAGAATGTTACTGTGGATAAACAAGTCTGTCCGGCTTGATATCATAAAGAACTTCATCCAGGAATTTTCCGGCCAGATATTTTGCCATAGGCAGATTCATATCCAGATAATTTCCGCAGTCTTTTGCAGATGCTCCCGGAACTTCACCTTCAAAATCACGTATAAATTCAAAAGTCTCGATCATAAGCGGAACGATATCCTTGGACTCATAATCTCCATTTAAAAGAAGATAATTGCCTGTACGGCATCCCATCGGTCCCCAGTAGATCATTTTAGAGCCGAACTCTTTATGATTTCTCAGGAATGTTGCTGCCAGATGCTCGATCGTGTGAAGCTCAGCGGTATTCATCACAGGTTCTTCGTTAGGAGAAGTCATACGGATATCAAAGGTAGTGATCATACTGCCGCCAACCGGATCCTTACGTGAAACATAAATTCCAGGCTGTAATTTGATATGGTCAATGGTAAAACTTGTTATTTTTTCCATTTTGGATTCCTCGCTTTCTTTTGCAGATATATTCTGACTGTTCATCAGTCTGTTGTTCCGGTTTCACTGCAAAAAGGGAAGGTACAGAACTGAACAGCCATATACATTTTAACAGGCAATCAGAAAGAAGTAAACACAGGAAACATTCACAATCTGAACATTTTGTGAAAAGAGTTGTTTTTTTTCTAAGATAGGTTATAATCAGATTGTTGTAAATGATTTCGGAGGTAAAGGAAAATGAAAAGAAAATTACTGGCAGCACTTTGTGTTACAGCTATGTCAGCAGGTTTACTGGCAGGATGTGGCAGCAGTGATAAAACAGAAGAGAGTACAAAAACAGAGGAAACAGTGAAAGAGGAGACTTCTTCTCAGGAAGAGACGGAGACAAAAGTTGCTTCTTCTGACAGTGATAATGTAGCAAGTGAAGAAGAGGCAGAAAAAGCCGGATTTTCTGATGGTTCTGATGAAAAGAGTGATTCTGCTGATACAGATTCTGAAAATAAAGATTCTTCAGACAGCAGTACAACCAGTGTGCTTCTGGATACTTCCAAAGAACTGACAGGAACTCATCACGCAGAGATCGAAGTAAAGGATTATGGCACAATTGATGTGGAACTGGATGCAGATACAGCACCGATCACAGTGACAAATTTCGTGAAACTTGCACAGGAAGGTTTTTATGACGGACTGACATTCCACCGTATCATGGATGGATTCATGATTCAGGGTGGTGATCCCAACGGAGACGGAACAGGTGCTCTGAGGAGAATATTAAGGGTGAATTCAGCAACAATGGAGTAGACAATGATATTTCCCACACAAGAGGAACTATTTCCATGGCAAGAGCCAGTGATCCGGACAGCGCAAGCTCACAGTTCTTTATTGTTCAGGCAGACAGTACATTTCTGGACGGCGATTATGCAGGATTTGGCCATGTGACAGAAGGTATGGATATTGTTGATAAGATCTGCGAGGATGCAAAACCGACAGACGACAATGGAACAATCCCGTCAGATCAGCAGCCGGTTATTGAGAAGATTACCATTACAGATTAAGTAAAACAGAAATCGAAGTATAAGTGCCCGGAGAGCAAACTAAAATTGAAGAAAAGGCATAACAAGAAGCAGCAGGAGAGATATGAAAAATCTTTTCTGCTGCTTTTTGGAACAGATACAGTTAATTTTTAATTATCAGCACTGGTATCGGTGGGTTGTTGGGGCGATTATAATATTCGCTTTTGATTACCAGATATTGATGGGGATCAAGGTTTTTCAGCCAGTCAAGGATCTGATCCCGCTCTTCAAATCCGGAATCGCCGCCACTGTAGATGCAAAGAGAAATCATTCCGCCTTTTTTCAGAAGGGTTAAAGCCTGGGTCAATGCCTGAATGCTGGTTTCACCTCTGGTTGCAAGTGAATGATCTCCACCGGGAAGATAACCAAAATTAAATACAATGCAGCTTACACTGTCTGGTGTGGCATATTCTGCCATATTTGCGTGAGATTCCAGAAGCAGTCGGTAATTTTCCGGAACATGTCCGGCGTTCAGTCTCTTTTGGGTTGCAGTCAGTGCCTGCTCCTGAATATCAAAGGCAAGAACCTTTCCTGATTCTCCGCATAGCTGCGAAAGCAGAAGCGTATCATTTCCGTTTCCCATTGTAGCATCAATACAGAAGTCTCCTTCCTGTACCTGCTGTCTGATAAAAGCTGCGCACCATTGCGTGATCTGATAATTCTTCATATATTCCTATATTCCTCCACAAAGTCATACACCGGATTTATATGTTGATATTAGTACATTATAGTAATCCGGTCTGTCAGTTAAGTCAGGTAGAGTCCAGTGCAAATTATGGATATCTGACTGATTATTATTATAATGCAGGAAATCTTTATAAACAACGGTTAAGTGTAATCTTGCTGAGGTTCACCTGCAATATCCTATTGTCCTGATGTTACTGTTCACATACCTCTATCCCGCGAGGTGTTTGGCATGAATATGCCAAAATCCCGAGACATACAAGCCAAAATTCCATTGCCGCAGGCAATCTGGAATGAATTTTGGCTACGTTACTGTGAACAGTAACGTTCTGATTGTTTCGCAAATAAAACAAATCACTTATTGCATTTTTGATAATAATTAGTCTATAATAAATAGAATTGTAAAAGTCAGAATCCTGTTATCAAAGATGAATTATGATAGATTTTGACATGTAAGTATAAAGACGTAGAAACAGCCAGAAATAATATGGTTCGGAGAAAGAGGTAAAGGAAAATGACACTGGAAGGAAAAACAGTATTACTGGGAGTGACAGGCAGCATTGCAGCGTATAAGATTGCATATCTGGCAAGTGCACTGAAGAAACGTCATGCAGATGTTCATGTGCTGATGACAGAGAACGCTACGAATTTTATCAATCCGATCACTTTTGAAACTCTCACAGGAAATAAATGTCTGGTGGATACCTTTGACGGAATTTTCAGTTTCAGGTAGAGCATGTATCGATTGCAAAGAAAGCAGATGTAGTGATGATCGCACCGGCAAGTGCTAATGTGATCGGAAAACTGGCACATGGATCGCAGATGACATGCTTACTACCACGATCATGGCATGCAAATGTAAGAAATTCATTTCCCCGGCCATGAATACCAATATGTTTGAGAATCCTGTAGTGCAGGATAATTTAAAGATTCTGGAGCATTACGGATATGAAGTGATCGCTCCGGCGTGCGGATATCTGGCATGTGGTGACACAGGAGCAGGAAAAATGCCGGAACCTGAGACATTACTTGCCTATATTGAGCGCGAAGCTGCCTGTGAGAAAAATCTGAAAGGAAAGAAAATCCTTGTAACTGCAGGTCCCACACAGGAATCTATTGATCCTGTTCGTTATCTTACAAATCATTCTTCAGGAAAAATGGGCTATGCTATTGCGAAAGCTGCCATGCTCCGCGGTGCAGATGTCACGCTGATCAGCGGACGTACTTCAATTGAACCTCCCATGTTTGTAAATCTGGTGCCTGTTGTGACTGCAAGGGATATGTATGAAGCTGTAACTTCTGTCAGCAACGAACAGGACATCATTATTAAAGCTGCTGCTGTGGCAGATTACCGCCCTTCCAGGATCAGTGAAGAAAAAGTTAAGAAAAGTGACGGACAGATGTCCATAGAACTGGAAAGAACAGATGATATCCTGAAGTTTCTTGGGGAACACAAACGGCATGGACAGTTTCTCTGCGGATTTTCCATGGAGACACAGAATGTGATCGACAATTCCAGAGCCAAGCTGGCAAAGAAAAATCTGGATATGGTGGCTGCCAACAATGTGAAAGTGGAGGGCGCCGGATTTCAGGGAGATACCAATGTACTGACATTGATCACACAGGATGAGGAAATCTCTCTTCCGCTTATGAGTAAAGAAGACGCAGCTTTTAGGATCCTGGATAAAATTCTTTCGCTGATGCAGGATTCTGTCTGTTAAGGGAACAGGACGATTAAGAAATTGGAGATAAATAATTATGATTTTAGCAATTGACGTTGGAAACACCAACATTGTAGTTGGATGTATTGATGACCGGAAAACATATTTTATAGAACGCCTTTCTACTAACCGTACAAAGACGGAGCTGGAATATGCGTGGATTTAAAGAATGTTCTTGATATCTATCATATAAAAAAAACAGAGATTGAGGGCTGTATTATTTCTTCTGTAGTGCCGCAGATCACAAATATTGTGAAACTTGCCGCAGAGAAAATTCTTAAGAAAAATGCAATTGTTCTCGGACCTGGTGTAAAGACAGGACTGAATATTATGATGGATAATCCGGGACAGCTTGGCGCAGATCAGGTTGCTGATGCAGTGGCAGGAATTTCCAGTTATCCGGTGCCGTTGATCCTTATTGATATGGGAACTGCAACCACAGCGTCTGTTGTCAACAGTAAGAAGCAGTATGTAGGCGGAATGATTCTTCCGGGTGTAGGGGTTTCCCTGGATGCACTTACTGCGAGGCTTCCCAGCTCAGTGGAATCAGTATTGATGCGCCAAGACATGTGATTGGGAAAAACACGATCGAATGTATGAAGAGTGGGGTTCTTTACAGCAATGCAGCAGCTCTGGATGGAATCATTGACAGGATCGAAGAGGAACTGGGGGAGAAGGCAACTGTAGTGGCAACCGGTGGTCTGGCAAAGAAAATCGTTCCTCATTGTAAGAGAGAAATCATTCTGGACGAGGAACTTCTTCTGAGAGGTCTTTTGATCATTTATGAGAAAAATAAATAAGAAGGTATATGCATTCATATCAAAACAGTTCATCAGGCATAAAACTGATGAACTGTTTTGTTTGCAGTAATTTATGGGATTGCTATAAATGCATTATTTTAGAGAATTGCTATAAAAGGCAGAAATAAAATCAATAGGAAGCGGAGCAGTAAAAAGCATGACCTTTCCGGTTATAGGATGAGTAAACTCCAACTGATAAGAATGAAGGGGCTGACGGTTTATCCGACGGTAATCAGGATTATATAAATAATCTCCGGGCAGAGGATGCCCGATATATTTCATATGCACACGTATCTGGTGTGTGCGCCCTGTTTCCAGATGAAGTTCGGCCAGAGAATATTCTTTTCCTGCCGCCAGCCGTTCATAATGAGTTATTGCAGACTCCCCGGTTCCGAAATTTACTTCCCTGGTGATCACGGAGCCTTCCATTCGTGCGATAGGAGCGTTGATCGTTCCGGAGTCAGGAAGAAGCCCGTCTACAAGTGCGAGATAAGTCCTGAGAATCTGACGTTTTTTCATCTGAACTGACAGAATCGCTGCGCTGAGGGGATTTTTGGCAAGAATCAGAGCACCGGTGGTATCCCGGTCCAGCCGGTTGATACAGCGGTAAACAAAATCTTCTCCTTTTTCTGCAAAATACCAGGCAATTCCGTTTGCAAGAGTATTTTCATAATTTCCCGCAGAAGGGTGCACAGGCATATCTGCAGGCTTGTTTATCACAAGGATATCCTCATCTTCATAAATGATATTTAAATCCATCTTTGTACGGATAATGTTTTCTCCTGATTCGGTTTCAGGAACAGTGATGATCAGATGATCCTGCGGTTTAAGCACTGATCGTCCGAAACCACGTTCACCATTGAGAATGATGGTGTTGGGAGTGTTCTTCATTGAGCTTAATATGTGGCGGGAAAACCCCTCTTTTTTTAGAAAGTCCAGAATCGTGACCGGAGTTGTATTTTCGGAGATAATATATCTAAGGATTCTTTGCATATGATCTGTCTGCTTTCTTGATTTGTATAAGATTTAAGAATTGCGGGCTGATATGCCCTGCCTTATTTTTAACAGATTTACTGTATCAGATTTTGAAGAACATAACAAGAACAATTATCAGATTTCCTGAAAAATTACTGTTCACTTTGTTCACAGTAATGTAGCCAAAACTCATTCCAGATTGCCTGCGGCAATGGAATTTTGGCTTGTATGTCTCGGGAACAGTAACCCTGAAAACGTTAAAAAAATACATTTTATTCTATTGCATCACAGAAAATTAAGCGTATAATCAAAAAAAGAAAATAGATTCAGGTGGAAAAAATGAAAGAACAGCAACATATTTTTACAAACAAAATGCTCCGAACCCTGTTGATACCGGTTATTTTTGAACAGGTACTGAATTCCCTGATGGGAACTGTGGATACCATGATGGTCAGCAATGTAGGCTCTGCTGCAATATCCGCGGTATCTCTGGTGGATTCCATCAATGTATTGGTGATCCAGGCGTTCTCAGCGCTGGCAGCAGGCGGTGCAATCCTCTGTTCACAGTACATAGGTCAGAAAAATCATGAAATGGCAAATAAATCAGCAAGACAGGTATTATTTATCATTACTGCCATATCCGTAGCAGTGACTGCTCTGTGCCTGCTGTTTCGTGTGCCGCTGTTAAAACTGATATTCGGAAAAGTAGAATCAGATGTTATGACTGCCTCTCAGGTGTATTTCTTCTATACGGCATTATCCTTCCCATTTATAGCACTTTATGATGCGGGAGCATCCATATTCCGGTCCCAGGGAAATACCAGAGGCCAATGACAGTATCGGTTATTTCAAATGTGATTAATATCGGCGGAAATGCGGCGCTGATCTGGGGATTCAATATGGGAGTGGCAGGAGCTGCCATCGCAACTCTTGCATCCAGAGTCTTTTGTGCTGTAGTGGTACTCTGGCAGCTTCGTATGGACAGACAGCCTATTGTAGTCAGAAATTACAGACAGATCCGTCCGGATGGAAAAATGATCAGAAGAGTTCTGGCTCTGGGAATCCCGTCCGGCATAGAAAACAGCATGTTTCAGCTTGGAAAGCTGGCAATACAGTCTTCCGTATCTACATTGGGAACGGTAGCCATTGCAGCTCAGGCAATGACGAATATCCTTGAGAACCTTAACGGTATTGCAGCTATCGGTGTAGGAATCGGTCTGATGACTGTAGTAGGACAGTGTCTGGGAGCGGGCAGAAGGATGAGGCAGTTTACTATATTAAGAAATTAAGTGTCCTTGCAGAAATCATTGTTGTTGCAAGCTGTCTTTTGGTGTTTGCCTTAACCATTCCGGTCACAAAGCTGGGTGGTATGGAACCGGAAAGTGCAAGAATGTGTTTCCATATGATATCCTGGATAACGGTTGTCAAACCTATTGTATGGACCCTGGCATTTATCCCTGCTTATGGCCTTAGAGCAGCCGGAGATGTAAAATTTTCCATGATCACATCCTGTATCACTATGTGGACATTCCGTTTTTGCCTTTGTGTATATCTGATCCGTTTCAGAGGCTTCGGCCCAATGGCTGTATGGATTGGAATGTTTACTGACTGGACAGTGCGGGGAATCGTATTTTCTCTTCGCTTCCACAGTAGGAAATGGCTGAAGCATAAGGTAGTATAACAAGGTGGTATAGCCATGAAATGCGTTGACTTTTACTGCTCAAAATTATATAATGATTCTCGGAAATAATTCTGGAAAAGCATTACAGGAAGTCAGGTGAAATTCCTGCGCAAGTCCGTTACTGTAACAGCCAGATACTGTCTGCTTTTCATTGTATATAAGAAATATGATCTGCGGCAACCAGAGGATATTTCGGGAAAAGAGCTTTCAGGAGGATTTTGTTGCACACAGAAATCCCTCCTTTTTATGTAGATGTTATATAAATGACATTATAGTAATCTGCAGACAGGATGTGACAACAATGCAGCAAAGGAGATATCATGAAAAACGGACTGGAAGATTACTACGTGATACGTGGCAATAAAAAAATGAGGTTTGGCTATACAACAGGCTCCTGCGCAGCAGCTGCATGTAAGGGTGCTGCAAAGATCCTGCTGGGTGGTGTCATGCAGAAGGATGTCACCTTGATGACTCCTAAGGGAATCCTGCTTACACTGGAACTGAAAGACATCCGGATTGAAGGAAATCAGGTGACCTGTGCAATTCAGAAGGATGCAGGAGATGATCCGGATACTACAAACGGAATACTGGTTTATGCTACGGTGCAGAAAACAAAAGAACCGGGAATCATCCTCGACGGAGGCGTTGGTGTGGGAAGGGTAACAAAAGCCGGACTTTCCCAGAAAATCGGGGAAGCAGCCATCAATCCTGTGCCAAAGGCCATGATTTTGCGTGAAGCTACAGAAATTGCTGAGAAATATGATTATGAGGGCGGACTGAAGATCATCATCTCCGTTCCTGAAGGTGTGGAAATTGCAAAGAAAACCTTTAATCCACGTCTGGGAATTGTGGGAGGAATCTCCATTCTGGGAACTTCCGGGATTGTAGAACCTATGAGTGAAGCTGCTCTTGTACAGAGTATCAATGTAGAGATGAAGCAGCATTTTTCTCAGGGAGAAGAATATCTTCTGGTAACACCGGGAAATTACGGGGCAGATTATCTGCGGGAGCATATGGATCTCCCTTATGAAAAAATATCAAATGCAGCAATTATGTAGGTGAGACCATTGACATGGCAATTGATATGGGAGTTAAGGGAATCCTTTTCATTGCTCATATCGGAAAGTTTGTAAAAGTTGCAGCAGGGATCATGAATACCCATTCCCACAGTGCAGATGCCAGGATGGAAGTGCTGGCATCCAATGCGATCCGGGCAGGAGCATCGTTGGAGTGTGCAAAGGAAATCCTGAATGCATCTACTACAGATGAAGCAATAGACATTCTGGAAAAATATCAGATACTTCAGAAGACCATGAAAGAGATCCTGGACAGGATCCAGTTTTATTTAAATCACAGATCCTATGAGCAGATTCTTCTGGGGGCAGTGATCTTTAATAACACCTACGGGTATCTGGGGCAGACTGCAGACGCAGAGAAGCTGATAACACTGATCAATGCACAGAATAACGAAGCATAGTTACAATAAATTTATAAAGGAGAATGATAGATTATGGTACATTTCGTAGGAGCAGGTCCGGGAGCACCGGATCTTATCACAGTAAGAGGAAAACAGTATCTGGAGGAAGCAGATGTGGTGATCTATGCAGGATCACTGGTAAATCCAAAGCTTCTGGAATACACAAAGGACATCTGCACCATCTACAACAGTGCAAAAATGACACTGGAGGAAGTGATCCATGTGATCGAGAAGGCGGAAGCAGAGGGAAAGACAACTGTCCGACTTCATACCGGAGATCCATGTATTTACGGTGCGATTCGTGAGCAGATGGATATTCTGGATGAGAAAAATATTGCTTATGATTACTGTCCGGGTGTCAGTGCATTCTGCGGTGCTGCAAGTGCCTGAATCTGGAATATACTCTGCCGGATATTTCCCAGAGTGTGATCATTACACGAATGGAAGGCAGAACTCCGGTTCCGTCCAAGGAAAGCATTCAGTCATTTGCGGCTCATCAGGCAACTATGGTTGTATTCTTAAGTACAGGAATGCTGGAAGAGCTGAGCAGACGTCTTATTGAAGGTGGTTATACAGCAGATACACCAGCAGCCATTGTATATAAGGCAACCTGGCCGGAACAGAAGACCTTCGTCTGCACAGTGGGAACACTGGCAAAAACGGCTGCAGAAAATAATATTACAAAAACAGCTCTGATGATCATCGGAGATACAGTTGCAGCAGCACACTATGACCGTTCCAAGCTGTATGATCCGGAGTTTACCACAGAATTTCGTGAAGCTGTGAAATCAAAAACACATCACTCATAGAATCTGGTAACCTTAAGGAATTGCTATCGTTTATGAGATTACTGTAAACAGGAGAAAGAGAAGGAATATAACAGTGAAGGTTGCACTTATATGCTTCAGCCTTACCGGTCAGCAGACCGGGGAGAGATTATGCCGGGGGCTGGAAGCTGCCGGTATGACAGCAGAACTGGATAAAAAAAGTAAATATCTTCCGGATTCCATTCAGATCAGTACCTCTGCATGGGCAGGAGAGAAATTTTCTGATTCAGATGCACTGATTTTTATCGGTGCCACCGGAATTGCCGTCCGCAGCATTGCGCCTTATGTAGCGTCAAAGAAGTCAGACCCTGCGGTGCTGGTCGTAGATGAGTGTGGAAAGTTTGTCATTTCCCTTCTGTCAGGACATCTGGGCGGTGCCAATGAACTGGCGCTAAAAACAGCAGAAATTCTGGAAGCAATACCAGTGGTCACAACAGCCACAGACCTGCATCACCGTTTTGCAGTAGATGTTTTTGCAAAGAAAAATAATTGCAATATCTTTAACATGAAAGCAGCAAAGGAAGTCTCTGCTGCACTTCTGGCAGGAAAGAAGTTGGATTTTACAGTGAGTTTCCGACGGACGGTGAACTGCCGGAGGGGCTGGTCCGGTGTGATGAATATGGGAATCCTGTCAGCAGTATGGATGACAGATCAGAAGAGGAAACACAGAAAAGCTCTGGTTTTAATGGAACAGGGACAGACTGTACGAATATAGACTGCGGAGTTGCAGTTACTGTACATACTTCCTGTAATCCTTTTATTTCTACCACGCAGGTAGTTCCGAAATGTCTGACTCTGGGTATGGGCTGCAGGAAAGACAAGGATGCCCGTGGAATCGCAGAGGCAGCGCAGAAGGTGCTGGACAGATCCGGATTTCATAAAGAAGCATTTGAGCAGATCGCAAGCATCAATCTGAAGAAAGAAGAAAAGGGAATCCTGTCATTGTCACAGGACTGGCAGATTCCTTTTGTGACTTATACAGAAGAAGAATTAAAACAGGTGCCTGGAGAATTTACTCCCTCACCTTTTGTAAAAAAGATCACAGGTGTGGACAATGTCTGTGAGAGAAGTGCAGTCCTTGCCAGTGGAAATGGCAGGTTGCTGCAGAGAAAAACAGGAGAAAATGGTGTGACCACAGCAGTGGCTGCCAGGGAATGGAGGATACATTTTGAGTAAAATATATGTAATCGGAATCGGACCGGGAGCTTATGACCAGATGACAGGAAAAGCGATCCGCGCCATGAATGAAAGTGATGCGATCATCGGATATACCGTATATGTAGACCTGGTGAAGGAATATTTTCCGGGAAAAGAGTTTATGACTACACCTATGAAAAAGGAAGTGGACCGCTGTGTCCTTGCTTTTGAAGAGGCAAAGAAAGGTAAGATTGTTTCCATGATCTGCAGCGGTGATGCCGGGGTTTACGGTATGGCAGGTCTGATGTATGAGGTTGGTGTCAATTATCCGGAAACAGAACTGGAAATCATTCCGGGTGTGACAGCTGCAACAGGCGGAGCTGCTGTTCTGGGTGCACCTCTGATCCATGACTTCTGTCTGATCAGCTTAAGTGACCTTCTCACACCATGGGAAAAGATAGAGGCAAGACTTCTGGCAGCAGCTCAGGCAGATTTTGTTGTATGCCTTTACAATCCGTCAAGTAAAAAACGTCATGATTACCTGCAGAAAGCCTGTGATCTGATGATGAAATACAAATCACCGGATACCATCTGCGGAACAGTTTCCAATATTGCAAGAGAAGGCGAAGAAGCTCATGTAATGACATTAAAGGAACTGAGAGATACACAGGTGGATATGTTTACCACAGTATTTATCGGTAATTCTCAGACAAAGGAAATCAACAATAAGATGGTAACACCGAGGGGATATAGGAATGTATAAAGTTCTTGTTTTTGCGGGAACAACAGAAGGATACGAAATCTGCCGGTTTCTGGCAGATCACAGGTACAGACAAAGGGATTTGTTGCCACAGAGTATGGCAGCAAATCCCTTACAGAAAATGAATTTCTTACTGTTCAGACCGGAAGACTGGATGCAGCAGCCATGGAGGAGACCTTTTTACAGGAGAAACCGGAAATGGTGCTGGATGCTACTCATCCTTATGCTGCTGAGGTGACTGTAAATATCAGGACAGCCTGTGAGAATACGCAGACAGCATATTACAGGGTGCTGAGAGAGGCTGGGGAACATGAGGACAGGGCAGTATATGTGGACAGTGTTCAGGCTGCTGCAGATTATCTGGATCAGACACAGGGAAATGTATTGCTGACAACAGGAAGCAAGGAACTGGCCGGTTTCACAGGCATGAAGGATTATCAGAACCGTCTTTATGCAAGAGTCCTTTCTCTGCCCAATGTGATGAAAGCCTGTGCAGAGCTGGGATTTGAGGGGAAACATCTGATAGGAATGCAGGGGCCTTTTTCCAGAGAGCTGAATGCTGCAATGCTCAGACAGTATGACTGCAGATATCTGGTCACAAAGGATACAGGAAAAGCAGGTGGATTTCAGGATAAGATCGATGCTGCCTGGAATGTGATGCAGTTCCTGTGATCATCGGGCGTCCTCTGAAGGAGGAAGGAATGTCTGAGAGAGAATGTAAGAGATTTCTTACAGAGCATTTCAGCTTAGCTCACAGACCGCATATTACATTGCTGGGAATTGGAATGGGAAGTCAAAAACTTCTCACTGTCCAAGGTAAGAACAGCCTGGATCAGGCGGATCTTCTGATCGGTGCCAGGAGGATGGTGGATTCGGTGAAACGTCCGGGACAGGATGTGTTCGTGGAATATAGAAGCCAGGAGATCAGGGATTATATTGATGCACACCCGGAGTATGACAATATTGTAATCGTCCTTTCCGGAGATGTGGGATTCTACAGCGGGGCCAGAAAACTTCTGGAAGTACTGTGTCAGGACAGTGCGGATCTGAGAGTACAGAGAAAGAACGGATCAGAGAAGAGTGAGGAAGAACGGGATAGTTCAGCACAAAATAATACAGAGATAGAGATTCAGTGTGGGATTTCCTCAGTTGTATATTTTATGTCCCAAATAGGATTGTCCTGGGATGATGCCAAAATCGTCAGTGCACATGGAAGAGGCTGTAATCTTATCTCACATATCTGTTATGCAGAAAAAGTCTTTTCCATACTTGGAACTTCAGACGGTGTAGCAGTTCTGGCAGAGAAACTGGTAAAATACGGGATGGGTGATGTGCTCCTTTATGTGGGAGAAAATCTGTCTTATGAAAATGAGAAGATTTTTGTAAAACCAGCCAGTGAACTGACAGAATATAAGGGTGATCCTTTGTCCGTCATCTGTGCAGTAAATGAAAATGCAGGAACACGTCTGGAGACGCATGGGATCAGAGATGAAGAATTTATCAGAGGCAAAGCGCCTATGACAAAGGAAGAGGTGCGTACGGTATCCCTTTCCAAACTGCGACTGACTGCTGATTCCGTCTGCTATGATGTGGGTGCAGGAACAGGCTCACTGTCAGTAGAGATGGCACTTCGTGCTCATCAGGGACAGGTCTGGGCAATCGAGAAAAAGGAAGATGCAGTTGAACTGATCCACCGGAATAAGTTGAAATTTGCAGCGGATAATCTGGAGATCGTGGAAGGACTTGCACCGGAGGCTCTGAAAGATCTTCCGGCACCAACCCATGCTTTTATCGGAGGCTCGTCAGGAAATCTGAAAGAGATCGTGAAGCTGTTACTTGAAAAGAACCCTCAGGTCCGGATCGTGATCAACTGTATCACTCTTGAAACTGTGTCTGAAGCATTGGAAACAGCGAAAGAGTTTGGATTTGAAGAAAATGAAATCGTGCAGCTAAGTGCGGCACGTTCAAAGGCAATCGGACGTTATCATATGATGATGGGCGAGAATCCTATTTATATTATTACACTTCAGAATCCCGGGAAATAACAAATGATGCAGATATCAGGGATTACAAATTAACAGTTAAGGAAATACAGATTAACAGTTAATAGATTGGAATGCCCTGAAATTGTTGAAAAAATATAGGACAGAAACAGAGGAGAACAGGGATGGATATTCCAAGAATACTTCTTGCAGCAGGAGCCAGCGGCAGTGGCAAAACTCTGATTACCTGCGGACTTCTGCAGGCACTGGTCAATCGAAAAATGAAAGTGGCATCTTTTAAATGCGGACCGGATTATATAGATCCCATGTTTCATTCCAGAGTCATCGGGACGAAATCCAGAAATCTGGACACCTTTTTTACAGATGCCGAGACTACCCGATACCTGCTTGGAAAAAATGCAGCAGACTGCGATATTGCAGTGATGGAAGGTGTTATGGGCTATTATGACGGCGTGGGTGGAATATCCACGAAAGCAAGCGCCTATGACCTGGCAGATACCACAGATACTCCGGTCATCCTTGTGGTAAACAGCAGAGGAATGAGTATTTCCCTGGCAGCTTATATCAAAGGTTTTATGGAGTACAAAGAGAAAAGCCATATCAAAGGCGTGATCTTTAACCAGATGTCTCCCATGCTTTATCCCAGAATGAAGAAGCTGGTGGAAGAACAGCTTGAGGTGGAGGTTCTTGGATATGTGCCAAAGGTAGAGGACTGTGTGATCGAGAGCCGTCATCTGGGTCTTGTGCTTCCTGAGGAGATTTCTGATCTGAAGGAACGTTTGCAGAAGCTTGCCGGAATATTGGAAGATACACTGGAGATTGACAGGATTCTTGCACTTGCCCAAAATGCAGAGGATCTGCAGGTGCCGGAATCTCTGATACAGAAAGACAAGACATATGGATATTGTCTGCCACAGAAGTTGCGTATCGGAGTGGCAAAGGATGAAGCCTTTTGTTTCTTTTATGAAGACAATTTCCGTCTCCTTCAGGAAATGGGGGCAGAGCTGGTTGATTTCTCGCCAATTCATGATAAACATCTTCCTGCAGATCTGGATGGGATTCTTCTTTATGGCGGTTATCCGGAATTAAATGGAGAGGCACTGGAACGCAATGCATCCATGAAAGAAGAGATTGCACAGGCAGTTAAACAGGGCATGCCATGTATGGCAGAATGCGGAGGCTTTATGTATCTTCATGAACAGATGGAGGACATGAACGGAGTGTTCCGGAAAACCTGCGGAGTGATTCCCGGAAAATGTTTCCGTACTCCCAGACTGACCAGATTTGGATATATCACATTAACCGCCGGGAAACCTGTTTTTGGCAGAAGTGCAGAGGAAATCGGTGAGATTCCGGCCCATGAATTCCACTATTTTGATTCTGAGAACTGTGGAAGTGATTTCCATGCAGCGAAGCCTATGAGCAAAAGAGGATGGGACTGTATGCACAGCAGCAGTAACCTGCTGGCAGGATATCCTCATATCTATTATTATGGAAATCCCCAGATTCCCAGGGCTTTTCTCATGAAATGTCTGGAATATCATAACAAGGAGTTTTAAAAATATGTTACATTACAGTATGCCTGCCCTTGCTGCAGGCTTCATACTTGATCTTATGATAGGAGATCCCAGATGGCTGTATCATCCGGTGTGTCTGATCGGAAATCTGATCGCATTTCTGGAAAAAATACTCCGAAAGATTTTTCCAAAAACAGATAAGGGTGAACTGGCTGCAGGTACAGTGGAAGTGATCCTTGTCTGTCTGTTAAGCGGTGGAATCCCATTTTTGATCCTGCACATTCTCTATGGAATCTCAGTATGGGCGGGATTTGCACTGGAGACCTTCTGGTGTTATCAGCTTCTGGCAACCAAATCTCTGAAAACAGAGAGCATGAAAGTCTATGACAGACTGAAAAACGGAACTCTGGATGAGGCCCGTTATGCAGTATCTATGATCGTAGGCCGTGATACCCAGTCATTGACAGAGGAGGGTGTTACAAAGGCGGCAGTAGAGACTGTGGCAGAGAATGCTTCAGACGGTGTTATAGCACCGATGCTTTATATGGCAATCGGCGGAGTGTGGCTGATGTTTCTTTACAAAGGAATCAATACCATGGATTCCATGCTGGGTTATAAGAATGATAAATATCTGTATTTTGGCCGTTGCGCTGCAAAACTGGATGATGTGGCCAATTATATTCCAGCCAGACTTTCAGGATGGCTGATGGTGGCAGCCTCTGCATTTGTAAAAATGGATGTGAAAAATGCAGCCAAGATCTACCGCAGAGACAGAAGAAATCACGCCAGCCCCAACTCTGCACAGACAGAGGCAGCAATGGCAGGTGCGCTGGAGGTACAGCTTGCAGGCAATGCTTATTATTTCGGAAAGCTTTATGAGAAACCAACCATAGGAGATGGAATCCGCCCTGTGGAGGTGGAGGATATCAGACGATCCAACCGTCTGCTTTATGCAACAGCGATCCTGGGGGCTGTGATATTCCTTCTGATCGGAAGCGCGGTGCGCATCTGTTTCTTTTTATAATTCCGGTAACAGTGTGCTGATAAGTTGATTTTTGTAATAATCTTGCAGGATAACAGCTTGTTGGTTCAATAGTGGATTGCTGAATAGTTATTAATATAAAACATGTATAGTAAGACAGGAGACAACTGATGACAAAACATATACATGGCGGTGATGTTTATAAATATGATCACTGTCTGGATTTCTCCGCAAACTGTAATCCGCTGGGAACACCGCAGAGTGTAAAGCAGGCGATCATAGACAGTGTAGAGGACCTGAGTGATTATCCCCGTGTAGGATGCGGACCTCTGAAAGCGGCAATCGCAGATTATGAACATACAAAAAAAGAATATCTGATCTGCGGGAATGGAGCCGCAGACCTTATTTTTTCCCTCAGCAGGGCATTGAATCCAAAGAAGGCCCTTCTTCCTGCTCCTACCTTTGCGGAGTATGAACAGGCACTGGTCAGTGTTGGCTGTGAGATCAGCAGATATTATCTGAAAGAGGAAAATGATTTCTGTATACAGAAAGATTATCCGGATGTTCTGAAAAGAGAAAAGCCGGATATTATTTTCCTGTGTAATCCCAATAATCCTACAGGGATCACCATACCTCAGGACCTTCTGGAAGAAATTCTGGAAACCTGTGCCATGCAGGGAATATTTATGGTAGTAGATGAGTGCTTCCTGGATTTTGTAAAAGATCCGGAGAAACATACGCTGAAGGAAAAACTGGCAAAATATCCCGGACTTTTTATTCTTAAGGCATTTACCAAAAGATATGCGATCCCCGGTGTGCGGCTGGGCTATGGATTCTGTTCGGACGGGGAAGTACTTGACCGGATGGAGGCAGTCACCCAGCCTGGAATGTGTCTACCATGGCACAGCAGGCAGGAATGACAGCACTGAAGGAAGCAGAATATGTGGAAGCAGGACGGCAGATCATTTTCCGTGAATCTGCATGGATGAAGGAAAAGATGAGACAGCTTGGGCTGACGGTATATCCTTCTGAAGCAAATTATATATTCTTTTACGGACCTGAGGATCTCTTTGAAAGATGTGTTGCAAAGGGAATCCTGATCCGGGACTGCAGTAACTATCCGGGGCTGAAAAAGGGATATTACCGTGTGGCAGTGAAGCTGCATGAACAGAATGAAAAGCTGATAGAGGTACTGGAAGAAGTGCTTTTATAAGTATTTAACCGAATCAAGTAAGTCCCCTGCTTCAATTGCGAAAAGCAATACTTCTATGTAACGACTTTGATACTTCAGATGTTCCATTCTTTCATTTTCCCTGAAAAAATTCTTCTTCATTTCTTTTTCTGCCTGAAAGCTTTTGATAACAGGAAATCTCTGAAGAATGTCTCTTACAATACTCACAAACTCACCGTTTCCATCAGAAACTTTCCTTTCAGCCTCCGCCATTTTATTTGCAATCGGAAACGATGCTGCAATCGGCAGAACAGACAGTATCAACCCAAATACCGTCAGTATCGGACTATACCATAACATCAGCAGCAATGCTCCCACAAAACTGACCGTCAGATCAATCATTTCCAGAACACTGTCAAAATAATACATTTCTATCATTTTTGCATCATTTGTATACATGGAAAGATACTGGCTGGTATTTTTCTTTGCGAAAGACGAAAGATTTTTATCAATCATTTTACAAAATATCTTTTTGTTTATAACACAACATCGCCTGATATAAATATTTTGGTCGTGCCACTCGATAAATCACGTACGCGCTATAAATATCAAAAATGTTATCATTGCAATTATACCAACCTGCAAAATCGTCATTGAGCTGTCTCCTGATACAATGTCAATGATCGTCTGCAGCAGCCATGAAATCACAATATTATAAATACTTAAAATCAACATCGCAATTCCTGCCATCACAAGCCATTTTCTGCTTTGACAAACAATTTCTTTCAAATACCGTTTACGTATTCTCTGAATCTCAATTTCTTTTTTCATTCTCTGCTCCTTCTATTTGCACTGTCTTTGCTCGCCACAGCCTCCCGAAAAGCCTGATCATGCTCGACCAGAAGCATCGTCGGGGAGAATTCCCGGATCAGCTGTTCAATCTGCATCCTGGAATACAGATCCACAAAATTCAGCGGTTCATCCCACACATATAAGTGTGCCTGTTCGCAGAGACTTTGCGATCAGCACCTTTTCTTCTGACCACCGGAAAAATCCTGTATTTCCTTTTCAACTGAATCCTCTCAAAATCCAGTTTCCGCAGGATTGCTTTGAATAAAGCTTCCTCGATCTGGTTCTTTTTCGCAAAATCAGAAAGTGTCCCCTGCAAATGTGACGCATCCTGTGTACATAAGAAATGACAAGTCCAGATCCCATCGTGATCGTCCCTGTATGCTCCAAAGCTTCTCCCACCACGAATTTGAGCAGACTGCTTTTGCCGCTTCCATTGCTTCCTTCTAATACCACCCGCTCTCCACGACGGATAGAAAAGGACACCGGACAGCTGACCGGATTTCCCCCATAACAAACTGCCGCATCCAAAAACGTAACCAGTGTATCCGAACGGTATTGCAACGGAAGCAGTTTTAACTCCTCTGCCGCTCCCTGTTTTTCAAAAGACCTGACTTCTGCTCGATTGCTTTTGCTGTCTTGCCTCGATCGACTTGGCACGTTTCATCATTTCGCGGTACTTATGTCCGATATACCCCTTATCCGCTGCCCCGGTTTGGATGCTTCCACTCGATCTGACCATCCTTGTGTACGTTTTGCTGACTGCGAAAGCCTTCGGATATCCTTTTTTAAAGATTCATTCTGCGCTTCTTCCAGTCGCTGCTGTTGTTCAAAATTTTGAAGAAACGCAGAAAAAAGTACCGCTCTGTACTTCAATATTACTTCGATTCAAAGATAAAATATGATCCACACACCATCCAGGAAACACCTGTCATGGGACACCAGAATAAATCCCTTCTTTTTTCTCAAATACTCCGATACAATCTGTCTGCCATGTGTATCCAGATGATTGGTCGGCTCATCGATCAACAGAAATGTCCTCATTCAAAACAGTGCTGCAAGAAGGACTTCGTCTGTTCTCCGTTGGAAAGTGTCTCAAAAGGACGCCAAAGCACTTCTTCATCCACTTCCAGAGCGTAAGTTCCTTCCGTATCTGCCACTCTTCTGCCTGCGGACACACCTCATTCAGTACTTCCATCGTCCACTTTTTTGTATCTTTTACCAAATACGGAAAATAATCAAACCGGACTGATTTATAATTTTCCCTCGATACTCATACTGATCCATCAAAAAGATTTAAAAACGTCGTCTTTCCTCTGCCGTTTCTCCCCACAAATCCCAGTTTCCAGTCTGTGTCGATCTGAAAACTCACATTTTCAAAAATAGGATCATAACCGGACGGATAAGAAAACGTAAGATTTTCTACTTTTATCATCGACATTGCTCCCTGCCTCCTAACATCAAAAAAAGCTGCAAGAAAGTCA
>ENA-OQCS01000428-OQCS01000428.1-human-gut-metagenome-genome-assembly--contig:-NODE-428-length-23408-cov-3.469739_pt1 | contig 23408 bp, 27 predicted proteins | sample MGYA00242757_ERZ504575 | MGnify/ENA primary metagenome ERZ504575 (study PRJEB26092, sample SAMD00036297) | human gut metagenome | host: Homo sapiens | study: EMG produced TPA metagenomics assembly of... | reverse complement strand
GCATCAAAAACTTTGTAAAATTCATCAATAATACAAAATAATTCTGTAACTTTGTCCTTGGTAATCTCCATAATGATATCTTTTTATGTTTGTAACTAATTGGATTTCAACTACAAAGATACAAAAAATATCGGAGATTACCAACTTTTTAGGCACTATTTCTTATCCCGAACTGAGGTAAAAATAAAATGTTTTGTAAAATAAGGCATTCGGAATACCCTGAAATATGTAAAATAAGGCATTCTAAAATCCAGAAACTTGTAAAATAAGGCGTTCTGTGTAGTTAAAAACTTGTAAAATAAGGCATTCCTTATTATTTTTTCTTATCTTTGCATCCAGAAAAAGTAAGTGTTATTATGCTGGATAAGAGAAACTTAGAACAGATTCTTTCTGATCAGCAGGAAGAACTGGAGATACGTAGAGGCGAAACTTTGTGTCATCGACCAGAAGAGGCGCAGATAGACTTGGGCAGTACGCAGGCTCAGGTCGTGATAGGTGTGCGCCGTAGCGGCAAATCTACTCTATGCTTCCAGGCATTGGAGAAAGCAGGTGTGAAATACGCTTATGTAGATTTTGACGATGAGCGGTTGGCTAACATACAGGCAGAAGATTTGAACGATGTTCTGGAAGTACTGTATAAGATATATGGTGATTTCAATTATCTGTTTCTTGACGAGATACAGAATATCGAGGGCTGGCACCTTTTCGTGAATCGCATGCTTCGCAGGCGGATGCATGTCATTGTAACAGGTTCTAATGCCAAACTTCTGAGCAGCGACCTGGCTACTCATCTCTCGGGGCGCTGCAAGGAGATACCTTTGTTTCCATTCTCCTTTTATGAGTATTGTCTGATGAAAGAGGTGGATACGGAAGGAATGACTACCAAGGTACAGGCGTTCAGGAGAGCAGCCTTTGATCATTATCTGAAACAGGGAGGATTTCCTGAACTGCTCGTTATCGGCGAACACCAGAATTATGTGAAGAATCTGGTAAGCAATATTCTGCAGAGAGATATCGAACAGCGTTTCAAGATAACCTATCAGCCACCTTCGAGCAGTTGGCTCATCATTTGCTCAATGTGGCTCCGGTTATCGTGTCTTCTTCGGAACTGTCGGCTACACTGGGGGTAAAATCGGAGCATACCATCAAGAATTATATCGGCTATATGAAGCAGGCTTATCTGCTGCTGGGGCTTCAGAAGTATTCTGCCAAGAGCAAGATGAGGATAACCCAGGAGAAGGTGTATCCGATAGATGTGGCTTTGATGGATCAGCGAGATAATGCTCTGGCGGGAGAGGACCTGGGATGGAGATTGGAAACCATCGTCTATCTGCAGCTGGTTAGAACTTATAAGCCGCAGGGGTATGATATCTATTACCTGAGCGACCGCTCGGGAGAATGCGATTTCGTGGTTTGCAAAAACAATCAGGTGAAACAAGCCATTCAGGTATCGTATGACATTTCTTCACCCAAGACTCGCAAACGGGAGATTGAGGGATTGCTTCTGGCTCATCGCAAGACGCAATGCGCCGACTTGCTGCTGCTCACCGACCATGAGTACAACCAAGTTACCGAAAAAGGTCTTGACATCAAGATACGACCGGTATATGATTGGGTTGTGGAAATGGGGAAGAGAAAAAATTGAAAAATAGAGAAAAATAATAATCGCAATATAAGAAATGAATAAATTAAAAGCATTATTGGGCTTCGACCCGAAGACTACTACGGTCAAGACGGAATTGATAGCTGGTATGACTACCTTCTTGACCATGTGTTACATCCTGGCAGTAAACCCTACCATCCTTGCCACCACAGGTATGGACAAGGGGGCTCTCTTTACTGCCACAGCCATCGCTTCTGCCATTGCCACCTTCCTGCTGGCTTTCATGGCAAAGCTGCCTTTCGCCCAGGCTCCCAGCATGGGACTGAATGCCTTCTTCGCCTTCACCCTTTGTCAGGCAATGGGCTTGACCTGGCAGCAGGCTTTGGCAGTATTGCTCGTAGAGGGTATCATCTTCCTTGCCATCACCTTCCTCAATATCCGTGACAAGATATTGGAATGTATTCCGAAGAATCTCCGCTTTGCCATATCGGCAGGTATCGGTATGTTTATCGCCTTTATCGGTTTGAAGAATGCGGGCATCATTACTGCCAATGCTGATACTTTCGTGCAGCTCGGCAAGTTTACGCCAGTCAGCATTCTGGGTCTCATCAGTATCCTGCTCTGCGGCTGTCTGATGGCGAGAAGAGTGAAGGCTCCCTGTTCATCGCCATCATCATCTCTACCTTGATAGGTATTCCGATGGGCGTAACCCAGTTCTCTGACAACTGGATGCCGGTATCTACCCCTCACAGCATTGCTCCAATCTTCTGCCAGTTTGATTTCACGGGCTTCTTTACCCCAAAGATGTTCATGGTGGTATTCTCCCTGTTGCTTGTCAACATCTTCGATACCATCGGAACGGTGCTGGGATTGGTTTCCAAACTCGGTGTCAAGGAGAATGAGAAGGGAGAGATTCCTGGTGTGAAGGAGGCGATGATGAGCGATGCCATCGGTACCACGGCGGGAGCCTTGCTGGGCAGCTCTACCATTACCACTTATGTGGAGAGTGCTTCGGGAGTTGCCGAGGGCGGTAAGTCGGGCTTGACATCTTTCTTTGTGGGTTTGATGTTTATCCTGAGCATTTTCCTGGCTCCTATCTTCCTGCTGATTCCGAGTGCAGCCACCAGTGGTGCCCTGGTAATGGTGGGTGTATTGATGATTGATTCGTTCAAGAAGATTGAGTTGGAGGATATTTCCGAGTCATTCCCTGCTTTCATCACAATGATTACGATGGTGCTCTGCTACAGCATCGCCGATGGCATCTGCCTCGGCATCCTGAGTTATGTGCTCATCAAGATGATGGTGGGTAAGTTCAAGGATCTGAATCTTACGCTCTATATTCTGAGCATCTTCCTGCTCTTCAATTATGTTTTCAGCTAAATGAAGCGATAGATAAAAACGAGGCGGCAACCTGCATCACGCAGATTGCGCCTTCTTCTTTTCTAACTAACTTTCTTATCAACTATTCAAAAAATGTATCAATATATTGGGTATATCCAGGGCTGATGCCCTGGATGTAGCTTGTTTCTTATTTCAATCTTTCTACTTCAAACGGATGATGTTCAGCGAGCTGGCAGGAATCTCTACCGTAGCACCATTCTTCTCTGTAGTTACGTAGTTTTCTACAGGATAGATGTTGGTAGGATTGTCGATGGTGTTCTCCTCCAGACCGTTCTTGGCAGAAAGGCGGATGAGCTTGCCATCCTTGATCTCCTTGCCCTGAAGATTGATCTTCGCTGTGGTGTGCTCGGTGCTGGTGTTGGCAATCTTCAGGATTACCTCGCCAGTCTGCTCATCAAACGTTGCTGTTGAGAAGATGCCAGGAAGGGTGTTTGCCTTCAACTTGGTAGCGAATACCTCCTTGCCATCCAACTTGGCGAAGATGCTGTCGCCTACTACCTTCAGCTCGATATCGTACCACTTGCCGGTTTCAATCTTGCCTGGGCAGGTAGCCACCTGACTCTTGGCACCATTCACGATAGACTCCACACCGTGCTGGGTGTTGTTCCAGCCACCAAGGTTCAACCAGCAGTAGTTGTTCTTATCCACGTAGTTGAAGATGATGAGGAAACCCTCGTTTCCGGCATCCTTCTTCGCACGTACCTTATATATATAACCGTTGCTGGTAATCTCGCCTGGGTTCAGACGGATGCAGCTCTCCTCGTTGCTGGTCTGCTTGATGAGGCTGCCCTCAGTCTTCCACTGTCCATGGATGTCGGTAGGCAGTTCCTGCAAGGTCATTGGCAGCGCTTGCCGTTCTCATCGCTGTAGCCCTTGTCTTCGAAAGATACCTGGGTGCCCCAAGTTCCCATTCCCACACGGCAGATGGCTGGCTTCACCTGGGTCTGCTCATATTTGTATGGATTCTCCTGGTTCACCTTCAATACACGGGTACCGATGTTGTTCGCCATCACGTTCTGAACGTAGTAGGATGGAGTTCCGAATACCTTATCAGATGTATATTGAATCATATCCGGTGCCCACATACGGTTGTTGAGGTTGGCGAAGATAGGAGCGTAGGATGCCATGGTCACAATATCAGAGTTGTTCTCGATGCCCATCATATAGACAGCCTCACCGAGCGCTGCATCGAGCGAACCCATATTGCCGAAGCCCTGGGTTACGGCATATTCACCTACATAGATCTCGCTGCCCTTGCGGTTGTAGTTGTCATACTTGTTGAAGTTCTCGGCAAACCAGGCTGGGTTGCGGTAGTAGTGCTCGTCGAGCAGCTCTACGCTTTCGTTGCTTTCCCACTTAGGGTTATCATCGCCCCAAGCCACCACGTTGCCGATGAGGTGCATCTTAGGATATTTCGCCAATACGGCATCCTTGAACTTCTTGAAGCGCTCGTAGTAGTGGTCGCTCTGTGCGGCAGGGTCTGGCTGGTTGTTCTCATTACCAATCTCCAGATACTCGATGTTGTATGGCTCCGGATGACCGTTCTTGGCACGCAGGGCACCATACTTGGAGGTAACAGGACCATTGGCATACTCCAGGGCATTCATGCACTCGTCAATCCAAGGCTGGATGCTATCCACCGGAGTCATACCGCCGTGCCACAAACCTACGTTTACTACATAGAGAGGCTTGGCGTTCAAATCCTCAGCCAACTGCAGATACTCATCGAATCCCATACCGTCGCTGGTGCGGTAGCGCCAGTTCACGTTCTTATGTCCCGGACGCTCCTCGATAGGACCGATGGTCTTCTCCCAGTGGAATGCATTCTCTGGAGACTCCTGTCCCTCTACGTAGCAACCGCCTGGGAAGCGGACGAACTTAGGATGGATGTTATAGAGCAGCTGAGCCAAATCAGGCGCAAGCCGTTCTCGCGATTCTTGAAGTAGGAGGGAAGAGGCTAACCACGTCGAGAACGATGGTACCCTTGCCGTCGGCTACGAGTTCAAACTGTGCTTTCGCATCGTTGGCATTGGCTGTAAGTTCAGCTGTATATTTGGTCCACTTCTTGCCTACCTTGGCATTGAGGGATGTTTCAGCATACACCTTGTCGCCCTTTGCGTTGGTGAGTCGAGCCTTCAACTCCGCCCTTGTAGCTACCCTTTGCCCAGAAAGAGAGCTTGTAGGTTCTGCCCTGTACGGCATTGATGCCCCAGAAGCCTTCGTTGATGAGAGAGGCTGTGGCAGCAGGTTTGGCAGCAATGGTAAGCTGGAGAGCCTTGCCCTGTGCCTTGTTGAGCAGACCCTTGTTGATGAGTTGTGTCTGGATTTTTGCACCTTCCTGTGCGGAAGTTTTCCAGGTAGGGATGTTCTTTTCATCATCTTCGAAGGAGCGGTTGCTGATGAGTTCGGCATAGAGACCGCCATCGGCAGCATGTTGATATCCTCGAAGAAGATACCATATAAATTAGATGAAACCTTGACGCCTGGGTTAGAGGCATCTACGTTGATGGTTACCTGGGCATTGGCTGCCAATGTTGTGGCGAGCACAGCCGAGAGCAAAAATGTCTTTTCTTATTCATTGTTTATTCTTTAGGCTTGTTTTTATTTTGTTGCTTGTTATTTGCTGGTAGCATGAAGCCGCAGCTTTTGGAAGTTACTTCCTGCTGCGATTCATACACAGCCGCAAAAGTACACAAAATACACGGAAAAGAGGTGGACAAAACGGAGAATATAGTGTAAAAGGTGATTTTCTGCTGAAAATCCACCTTTTTATCCTCTGTGAGGGTGTATCATTATTCATCGGATTACGCACGGAAAATCTATGAAGTAATCCCCCAATCCAATATGCCTTTTCCTTCCTCGTAGAGAGCCTGTTTCACTTCCTGATTAGGGAAACCGAGGAAGTAGCCAAATTCATCGCTGCTTTTGATGGTAAGGTAGCCCGTCTGATAGAGGAAAAGCTCGGCACCACCATTGATTACATCAGAACTCTCAAGCGTCTTGCGTAAGATTGGACAATGTTCGAAATTACGTAAGCGAAGCTCCATATTATCCACAAACTTCGGCAGCATGGAGGTAGCGCCTGATGAAACCCAGAAACAGCTCAGGTCTTGTGTATCAAGTGCATTGAGGAGACTGAAAGGATTGTAGATGTCCACCATATTTCTGCGACTGAAATGGTAGCCGTTGTAGTAATCCTTCAGATTATCATGGGTTTGCTGCAAAGTCCAGCCGTTCACTTCTGCCATTCTTTCCAGTTCCGGCTTGAAGTTCTGTCCGATTTCTTCTTCTGTGATGCCGCAGATGGCAGCATATTCTGGAAGGAAACTGATATTGGTCAGGTTGTTGAGAACCGAGAAGAGAGAAATCTGCGTAAACTTGGTAATGCCCGTGATGAAGACGAAACGCTGGTAGCATCGTCAGCCTTCAGAATGGCAAAAACGCTTCTATATACGTCTGTGCAACCCTCATGCTCAGGAGTTTTCCAGGAGTGCTGGAGAGGAGAGTCGTATTCATCGATGAGAATGGCAACATTAGCTCCTGTTTGCTTATAGGCGGTTGATGATGAGGTCGAAGCGGTTTCCCAGTGAATCTGTTGGTTTAATATGGATGCCATATAATTGCTCATAAACATCAAAAGTCCGATCCAGATATGCCTTAACTTCATTTGCAGTCGCTCCCCCTCGGCTCATGTCAAGTCGAATTACCGGGTACTGTTTCCAATCTTTTTCCAGCTCCATGATTTTCAGTCCTTCGAAGAGATCTTTTCTTCCTTCGAAGTAAGCCTGGAGCGTATCAATAAGCACAGATTTTCCGAATCGGCGAGGACGGCTCAAGTAATTATACTTAAAACCTTGGTTCGCCAATTTCCAAATCATGTCAGTTTTATCAACATAGAGGTATCCTTCCTCTCTGATAACATTGAAAGATTGTATACCTACCGGCAGCTTTCTGTATTCATTGTTTGCTATAATCATTTCTCCTATTCCTTTCTTTAGCCGCAAAGATACGGCATTTTTTTTGAATCGTGCAAGTTTTGGCAATTAAAAAGATGTAAATCGTTTCCGATAGGGGGATTGCAAATCCCCAGGTTTGATAAGTCGAACCTTTTTATACGACGGATTGCAAATCCGTCGAAACTGCAAGACTGAACTGTACTATCGCTGTGCCTTGTAAGTACTATCGCTGTGCCTTGTAAGTATTATCGTTGCTGCATCGATTTAACGTAAATAGTCTTCGGAGTAACCTTTACTTGTTGCCAGAAGGACTAATAGTATAAGCCGGAAAAGCCTATCTTTCCATCCGCACAACAGCTGATATGCGCTCGCCCAACACCTGTTGTGCAAGTGGAAATCAGCTGGTGGGCGGATATTTATTTTAAATCTTCCTATCTTCCGTGAGGCGTCCCAGCGAATTTGTAATCCGCTGTAACTTGTAACGATTATCCGCCAATTTCAAAAACACTCTTCACTCTTCACCGGAGTGGCGTAAGTATTTGTGTATGAGTTGCTTTGGTAGGGTGAAGAGTGCGCTCGACTCTTCACCACTCTTCACCCCAGATTTTTTCGCTAGCGGTAAGCGGCTCCGCGTTTATACCTTGCATAATTCAAAAACAGTAACAGCTGATTAAACAAATGCTGCTACTGCTTTTTCCATCGGCCAGGAAGTAAGTCTCTATATTTCTCCAGTGGGGTATTCGGTTGCCATTCAATGGTCTTTTCTATGACATCGCTAATGTATTCAAACAGATTGATGCCATTCAACTTGCATGAAATAGCTATAGAATATAGGATAGCTCCCCGTCTTGCTCCTTCGTGCGAGCCAAAGAACATAGAGTTTCTTCTTGATAGTGATATGTACCTCTGGATTCTCTCAATGTAGTTGTTATCGAGAGCCGTATCACCTCTTTTGAAGATGTCACAAATCAGCTTGTTTGCCGTAGCTTTCCTTAACGTAAACCCATTGTCGGCAAAGTATTTGGTAATTCGCTCTACCGGCATGGAAAAGATGTATCGCATCTGCAGGAGACCTGCTGTAAAGGAAGGTGAATAGGAAGAATTCAACAACAGAGCCGGCGGAGTCTTCCCCGGATACATGATACTTCCATCCGTATAAGTGTTGATGTGATACACGGTCTTGATGAACTTGATGGGTTCCATGCTGTAACGTATGCAGGTACGAGTCCCGAAGAGACGCAACGTCTTCAAAAGCTCGGCATCCATGACTGGATCTATCGTAACATGCACTTCTTTCATTTCGTAATGCATGTCACGCTTGGCTCCGTTGTTTTTGCGGGCCTTTCTTTTTTCGGCCTGCTCTGTTTTCTTCTTGTCAAATTCCTCCTGGTTCATCGAGGCTTGTGGATTCTTTTCCTGACGTTCAGACTTCTTGCCTGAAACGAGCTTGCCGAGTGCCTTGTTTTGACGATTCGCTTTGTCAATGGAGATTCCTTTCTGGACGAGTAGTTCTTCTAATGACTTTATACGTTTAATGAGTTCGTTGACCTGTAGGGTCAGCGAACTCACTGTAGTATTAGCTTGCTGAAGTTGTTCGTTGGCAAGCTGAAGTTGTTCCTTCAAAAGTACTATAATTTTGTCCTTTGTCATAGTGCAAAGGTACGAATAAATGAGAAGTCTACAATGGTATAAATGCGGAGCCGCTTACCGATGAATAAAACTATCCAGGTGAAGAGTGGGTGAAGAGTGGGTGAAGAGTTGAGCCAACTCTTCACCTCTCGGAATCCCTGTGTTTATCGGGGTTTCAGGCGATTTGGTGAAGAGTGAAGAGTAAAAAAGAGAGTGTTTTTTTCTCTCCCGACGTATCGTTTTGTGCCTGGCAATGGCAAGATATTGCCTGGTAAAGGGCAATATCTTGCGTAGTGAGGCAATAAGCGCTGGAAGCGTCTTTACTATCCGTCAGTACTATCTGGGGGGCTATTTCAGAACTTCCATCGCCTTCTTCAGACCTCTATCCACAGCCGAAGCATCGTTCTGGTAGAGCTTCTCCTTTTCCTCTCCGGTCATCTCGTCGAGCAGATAATCGGGGGTGATTCCCACACTTTCCAGCAGGTTGCCCTGTGCATCCTTGGTAAGCGAGAACGGCATGTAGAAGTAGAGATAGCTCGTTACATTTCCTATCCAACCGCCATTGCTGGCTTCGTTGTCGGAAGTGAGCATCGCCTGCGCTCCGTAACTGTTTCTGCCTATCGTCTTCACGTGGTCGCCCTGACTCTTCAGGATGAGGGTTGTCACCTCCGACATGCTGGCGCTGTAGTTGTCGAGCAGGATGGCGGTAGGGATGTTTCTGCCCAGGCTCTTCGGCGTTACCGTAATCTTCTGCGGAATCCAAGGCGTATAACTGTATGGATTATTGTCCTCTTTTTTGCGCACGTAGGCATAGACGGCAGATTGGGTGATGAGATAGTCGGTAAGCAGACGGGTGTCTATCACGCTTCCGCCTCCGTTGCCACGGAAGTCGAGAATCAGCTTCTTGATCTCGCCCTTAGCCAGAGGCTCCAGGAACAGGCGGCGGTAACCTTCTACGCAGAGATGATTGTAGGTAAACTTCAGGTCGCTCCAGTAGCATAGAGTTCCCGCTCATGCCAGAGGTAATCGGCAAGTGCCTGACAATACCAGTTGGCAAAACCGGAGGCTGAAAGCATCTGCTGATAACGGGCATCGCCCTGCAGCTTCTGTCGGATCTGTTCGCCCATGCCGCTTGCATCAGCAGTAATAGACAACAGTTTGAGGAGTCCCGGTGCCACCTCGTAAGCCTCGCTGGCGAGAGCATAGAGACCGGAATAATCTCTCTGGTTGCTGTAGGCCGCCATCTTCTCGCAGGCTTGGGCTGCATCATCCGAAGCCAGATAGCTATCCATATCGGCAAGCAACTGCGCTGCCTGCTGCTCAGCCTTCTCTCGCTTTCCTGCATCTGTAATCAGTTCCTTCGCCTTGTCTGTTATCTTGGAAGCATCCAGATGATAGGTGCTGGCGGCATTGCCAGGAAGATAGGACTTCTGATACTCGTGGAAACAGTTTTCGTAGAGGCAAACTTGTTGAAGCCGAGGTAATAGGTGCCCGGCTGCTCCTTCAGGTAACCGCCCATGATGCAGAAACCATCTGAGGTAATCTCGCCGAAGGCTGTACCATCCAGGTTGAGCTGGTCGCGGGTATGGTTCCAGTGAGCATTCAGTGGGAAATACTCGGTCTTGTTGCGGAGCGTGCTGTTGAATCTCACCGTTTCCGTAGAAGAGTGGGAGACGGGCAGGGTAATCTTGACATAGAAATGCTGGTCGATGATCTTGTCGATGATTTCCTGGAAATACTGCTTTGCCTTGGCGTTGTCTTCCAGAATCTCCTGCTGGGTGAAAGCGGAGGTATGCTGGAAGGTCTTCAGGGCATCAAACTTGGGTTTGTATTCCTTGTACACCTGGTCCCAGGTCTGCGAAGATACGGCAGACTGCTCGTTGAGGGTGCAGTAGCGCTGGTTCATCACGCTCCAGAAACCTGGAACAGGTCGCCATACGACTTGACATCGGTATCGGAATAATCGGAAATCGATTTCTCGTTGGCATCATTGTCTGCCACACAACTGGTAAGCGACATCCCCGTGGTGGTTGTCGCCAGGAGGAAGGCGAAGAGGCATCGCATTCCACCTTTTATATATAAAGGGATTCTCATATTTTAAAATGAATTTTTAAAGCTTCTGCCCTTTCAGGGCGTATGGGGCTAGACTTATAGGCAGCTGAGGCTGTGATGAGGCTGGAGTTGCGCCGGGCAGTCTTGCTGGTGCTGGCTTTCTCCTGGTAGATATGCGAGAAGCCGTACTGGAACTGATAGCCCACGCTGGCATCTATCTTGCCGAAGGAATAACCTATCTTGATGCCTGCTTCGCCGCCAAAGAGACTGCGGCGGAGATGGTTCTCATTCTTCCTGAATCGTAGGTGGTATTATAGCGGATGTAGGAACCATCGCCCTTGTACCCCTCCATGATGTTCATCGGATACATACCCTTGGTATGCATGGAGGTGAAGTACTCGTAATAGATGCCTACCTGCGGCTTGATCCACAATCCCTTCTCGTGGTAAGGATTATGGAGGAGATAGTAGCCACATGGAGTGGGATGCTGATGAAGTTGTTGTTGTATCGGGTGTTCCAGGAGTCACCGCCCAGGTTCTGGTACAGGTAGTCGCGCTGAACGAAGCGGATGCCCGCTCCTACCGCCAGCTGATCTACGATATTGTATTCGGCACCGATGGCAGCCGTGAAACCCGGTCGCACCTTATAATAAGTCTCCGACAAGCCCGATACATCCGTATCAAGCACACTGCAACTGACACCAGCTTCTGCCTCCACCTTCCAGCGGTAGGAGCTCTGTTGTGCCAGAATGCCCTGGCAGCAGAAGCCAAGGGCTATGGATAAATATACCTTTCTCATTTCTTTTCAAAAATCTTGCAAGCCTTATTTCCTGCGATATAAGCTACGTATGCTTTAATTTGATAGTGAGGATAGGCTTTCTGCATATCTGCGGCATAAGCCTTTACCTGTTGGGCATCTTCTAGGTGTGCCTCTTCCAATTGATCAACAATGCCTGCGTCTTTAGACTTGTAATATTTAAACTCAATGATGCGGCAGTCGTTGTGGAATGATGTGCCAGGAATGCCGGTCAGCACTAAGTCAGCACGACCTGACGGCAAGTTCTGTTCGATGGCGAATGTATAGCAATTGCTCAAGTAGCGGCTCAGTAACTCGAAAAATGAACAGCGAATGAAATTCTCGTTCATCTTGTCAAAGGCCTGGGCGGGAAGCTGACCTAAGTATTCCTTAACATAGTTATGGAATAATGGCTCCAGTTCTCTGTCTCTGGCAAAAGCCTCGTATGCAGGAACAAACTTACGGACATTGTCACTGATACTATTCAATTCGTTGTAGTAACTCATATATACGCTCTTGGTCGTCAAGTTTGGCAAGGCCATTTTGTAATTGCCCTTCAGGGTGGTCATACCCAAGTAGTAGAGGCTGATAGGTAGAACTCTGGGAGAAGAACTTTTGCTTGTTGAACTTGCTGCGTAAATCGGCTTGTGAATAGTACAATTCTCCATCCATCAACAGGCTGTCGAGCATTTCTTTGGCATTGTCAAGCGTGATGGTCAATCTTCTTATCCAACTAGTGTCAGTGCGCAGGTTCTCATCTACCATTTCCATAGGGATGCCGCCTTTCAGTTCTGCAAAGTTCTTGAGGAAGTAAGTCAGAATGGTAGAGTTGAACAACGGTTCTGCATTTGGCAAAAAGTGGTAACCGTCATAATTGTTGAGTATCAGAGTCCATAATTCCTCGAAAGAGGCTTGAGGACCATATTTATTGATGACATACTTCAGATATTGGGCTGCTTCCTCATGGGTAAAGCCCAATAGGTTGGTAAATTCAGGCTTCAGTGTCAACATTTCTGCGATGTTGTAGCCACTGGTTAAGTCATCCATGGTGACAGGCAGTACTCCTGTGCAGAAGCAGGTACGGATGGTTCCTTCGCCAATGCCAGCCTTGATAACCTTGAAGAAAGTTCGTAGAAAACTTTCCCCTGTGGTCAGGTCCTGATACAGCGAGTCCTTATAGACAACTAGTAGCTGGTTGGTAAAGTTGTCGTATTCATCTATTAATATATAAAGAGGTGGAAGATTATGGGAAGAGATAAACTCGCATACTTCAACCAGCATGTTGGAGCATTGCCATCCTCTCTGAACCTGAAATCTCCAAAAAGGTCTCTGTTGCGTTCCACCAATGTACGGAGTGGACTGCAATTCACGGCATTGAAGTTCTTCTCGATGTCTTCCTTCTTGCTGGCAACGGAAGTTGTAGAAAAGTCATATCTTACAACGAGATATTGGTTGTGCTCGTTTGTTGGGTGCTCGCCAATCCAAGTTCCACCAAACAAATCCTTGAATTGTGTTGCCATATTACGGTCGTAATAGTGAGCCAACATGGAAACGAGCAGACTCTTTCCGAATCTGCGAGGACGGAGAAAAACTGGTGCTTTGTAACGCTCAAGCAGTGGAATATAGTTGGTCTTGTCCACATAATAATATCCCTTGTGGCGAATCTCTGCAAAGTTCGCCACAGCGTATGGAACGGTAATATCTGCCTGTGAGTATGTCATGGTCTAATTTTGTTTAATATAGTAATACCAGTCCGGCAAAAGCCGAGTAGAGTATCATGCGGATGGGATTGATCTTCATCACCTTCACGCCGATAAAGGTGGCAAAGAAGAGGGCGATGGAGATATAGAAATGCCAGGGATTGGCTGGCGTAGAGAAGTTCTCACCATTTATCAGGAGTAAGGCTGCGGCACCTACCAGACCGACAATGGCTGGGCGAAGACCGATGAAGATGCTCTGGACGGCTGAGGTCTTCATATACTTGTACAGCATCTTGCTGATAAGAATCATCAAAACCAAGGATGGGAGAACCAAAGCAAAGGTTGCCATGGCACTTCCGAGTACAGCCATCATGCCACTCATACCGGCATTATGGACAGCTGTATAGCCACAATAGGTAGCGGTGTTGATACCGATAGGTCCCGGTGTCATCTGAGAAATAGCAACCACATCGGTAAACTCCTTCATCGTCATCCAATGATACTGCGTAACAACCTGTCCCTGAATCAGGGATATCATGGAATAGCCACCTCCGAATCCGAAGATGCCTATCTGAAGGAATACGATGAAAAGCTGAAGAAATATCATATATTATTCTGTTGGTTGAATGAATTGACCATAGATGTAGCCACCTACGGCAGCTGCGATAATCACCCAGATTGGGTTGACGCCCAAAAGCCAGATCAGAAGGGCGGATAGAATAGGTATCCAGCAGTTGACGAGCGAAATCCTGGCGCTCTTGGCTAGCGAGAGCGTAGGTACGGCTATCAATGCCACGACGGCAGGACGGATGCCGGCAAACAGGGCTGCCACCACCTTGTTGTCTTCAAACTGATGGAAAAACATGCTATCGCCAGGATAATAAGAAACGATGGCAACGAAAGCGCCGAAGGTGCAGACGATGGCTCCCGGTGTCTTTGCCAACTTATATCCGAGCAGGGAACTCATGTTGATGGCCAAGGCGCCGGACAAACCTGGGTAGTAGCAATGGCATCCAAGAATTCCTCCTTCGTCATCCAATGATGCTTGTCGACGACTTCGGATTCTATAATAGGAATCATGCATAGCCACCACCAAAGGTGACTATGCCAATCTTCATAAATGTTTTGAATAATGTAAGATAACTTACGCTATTATTCATTTTTACCTTTTTATTTTTTACTTTTTCAAAGCTCTTTCTTCAATCCACTGACGTGCATTGACAAATGCCTCAATCCAAGGAGTAACCTCGTCGTTGCGGCGATCAGCTGGATACCAGGCGTTCTGCCATGGGAAGATGGCACGCTCCAAGTGTGGCATCATAGCCAAGTGGCGACCATCTGCAGAGCAGATACCTGCTACATTGTAGTCACTGCCGTTAGGATTACCTGGATACTCAGCGTAGTTGTACTTCGCAATGATGTTGTAGTGATCCTCTGGCTCTGGCAAGTAGAAACGACCCTCGCCGTGAGCTACCCAGATACCGAGCTTATCACCGCTCAGGCTACCGAACATCACACTGTCGTTCTGAGGAATGGTCAGACCGAGGAATGTACTCTCGAACTTCTTGGATGTGTTGTGGCAGAGGTGTGAACGATGCTTGTGCTCAGGATTGATGAGGTTCAACTCAACCATCAGCTGGCAACCGTTGCAGATACCGAGTGAAAGGGTATCCTCACGGGCATAGAACTTATCGAGTGCTCCTTAGCCTTAGGATTGTAGAGGAATGCACCAGCCCAACCCTTGGCAGAACCGAGAACGTCGGAGTTAGAGAAACCACCGCAGAATACGATAAGTTCACATCTTCCAGAGTCTCACGGCCAGAAATCAAGTCGGTCATCATCACGTCCTTTACATCGAAGTCAGCGAGATACATTGAGTAAGCCATCTCACGCTCACCATTGGTACCCTTCTCACGGATGATGGCTGCCTTGATGCCAGATGGCTTGCGGCGGTTGGCATCGAGACCATAGCTAGAGAGTGTGCCCTTGAAGCCGTAGCCGAAGTTCATCTCGATAGGCTGCTTCTTATAGTTGGTGTAGCGCTTCTTAGCCATACCATTCATACTCTGCTTGCGGTCGAGGAGGTAAGATGTCTTATACCAGTCGTCGCGCAATGCATCGATATCGAACTCGTGCTCGAAGCCTTCCTTCTTGATGATAATCTTGCGGAGCTCTGGAGCTGGATAACCAATCTTGGCATAACCGATACCGTTCTCATCGAAGAATGCCTTCAACTCGTCCTTGTGAGCATCGCTTACCTGGATGACAACACCTGGTTCTCAGCGAAGAGTGTCTTGATGATGTCGGCATCTGCGATGTCGTGGAGGTTGATCTTCATACCACCCTCTACGTTGGCGAATGTCATCTCGAGGAGAGTTGTAATCAAAACCGCCGGCGCTGATATCGTGACCAGCCATTACCCAACCGCGTTGATGAGCTCCTGTACGGCATTGAAGCAGTCAACGAAGTACTCTGGGTTCTTCACGGTAGGAACATCGCTGCCCACCTTGCCCAGGCTCTGTGCGAAGGCTGAACCACCGAGACGCTGCTCGTCGAAGCTGAAGTCGATGTGGTAGAGGCTAGAGTTCTTGTCGTTAACGAGAACTGGGCTAACCACCTTCTTGATATCTGAAACCTCACCGCCGGCACTTACGATAACGGTACCAGGAGCGATGATCTTCTCGCCGTTAGGATACTGCTGGGTCAATGAGAGAGAGTCCTTACCTGTTGGTACGTTTACGTGGATGGCGCAGCAGAAGTCTGACAATGCCTTCACACCCTCATACAGACGGGCATCCTCACCCTTCTGGCTGCGGCAAGGCCACATCCAGTTAGCTGAAAGGCTGATGCTGTCCATGCCATCTGCCAATGGAGCCCAGATAATATTGGTCAATGACTCTGCTACAGAGAGTACAGAACCTGCCTTAGGATCGGCAAGACCAGCCTGAGGAGCATGACCCATTGCTGTTACGATACCCTTCTCGCCACGATAGTCGAGTGCTACGACACCACAGTCAGAAAGTGGCAACTGAATCTGACCCTGTCCCTGCTGACGGGCAATCTTACCTGTTACGGAACGGTCAACCTTGTTGGTCAACCAGTCCTTACAAGCTACAGCCTCCATCTGGAGAACACGCTGCAAGTACTTGTCGAGGTTGTCTGCAGAATAAGTTACATCTTCATATTTACGCTCTACGGTCTCATCTACCATCACAGTCTTAGGAGTATGACCGAACATCTGGGCTACATCGAGGTCGAATGGCTTCACACCATCAGCCTGCTTGAAGCTGAAGTGAGCATCGCCAGTAGTCTCACCAACCACGTACATTGGAGCACGCTCACGGTCGGCAATCTTCTGAACCTCGCTGATATACTTCTCGTCGATGAGCAAGCCCATACGCTCCTGACTCTCGTTGGCGATGATTTCCTTGGCGCTCAAAGTCTTGTCGCCGATAGGCAACTTAGACATATCGATTTCGCCACCGCACTCTTCTACCAATCTGAGAGACAGTTCAAGTGACCGGCAGAACCGTGGTCGTGGATGCTGACTACTGGGTTCTCATCGTTCTCAACGAGTGCACGAACCAGGTTGTAGGCACGCTTCTGCATCTCAGGGTTGGCACGCTGGATAGCGTTCAACTCGATACCGTTGCTGTAACGGCCTGTATCTACAGAAGAAACAGAACCACCACCAAGACCGATGCGATAGTTATCACCACCTACTACGACAACCTTGTTGCCCTTCTGTGGCTCACCCTTCTTATAGTCACGCTTCTTGCCGTAGCCTACACCACCAGCAAGCATGATTACCTTATCGTATGCATATTTCTCGCCGTTTTCCTCGTGCTCGAAAGTAAGCACAGAACCGGTGATGAGAGGCTGACCGAACTTGTTACCGAAGTCTGATGCACCGTTGGAAGCCTTGATCAGAATCTGCTCTGGAGTCTGATAGAGCCACTTACGCACTGGCATGATGTCTTCCCAGTCGCGCTCAGCATCGCTCTTGCCGTTGTCATCCTTCAAGCGAGGATAAGCAGTCATGTAGCAGGCAGTACCTGCGATAGGCCATGAACCTACACCACCACCCATACGGTCGCGGATCTCACCACCTGTACCGGTAGCAGCACCATTGAAAGGCTCTACGGTAGTAGGGAAGTTGTGGGTCTCAGCCTTCAGCGAGATGACACTCTCGATATCCTTCACCTGGAAGAAATCGCTGGTAGTCGGATCGGCTGGAGCAAACTGCTCGATAACAGGACCCTGAGAGAAAGCCACATTATCCTTATAGGCAGAGAGAATCTTGTTAGGGTTCTCGTTGGTGGTCTTCTTGATCATGCTGAAAAGAGAAGACTCCATCTCCTTGCCGTCGATGATAAACTGGCCGCCGAAGATCTTGTGGCGGCAGTGCTCTGAGTTAATCTGTGCGAAACCGAAGATTTCGCTGTCGGTGAGAGGACGTCCGTTTTCTTTCTCCAGCTTGTGGAGATAAGCCATTTCGTCCTCGCTGAGGGCAAGACCCTCTTCCTCGTTGTACTTTTCGAGGTCATCGACGTACTTGATAGGTTCTGGCTCGTGGTTCACGGTGAACACATCCTGTCCGATACCGTTGTACATACGCTGGAGCATAGGGTCGTGCTCAGCGTCCTCGCTATCCACAGGGAAGTACTCCTCGATACGCGAAATGCCGTCAAGACTCATGTTCTGAGTTATCTCAACGGCATTCGTACTCCAAGGAGTAATCATTTCACGGCGTGGGCCAACATAGAAGCCTGCAACTGCTGGGCGTCCTCTAAAGTTGCGTCACCATAAAGCCAACAAAGTTCATTGATTTCGTCCTGAGATGGTTTGTGGTCAATCTCGGTCGCAATCACACTCTTAGATGGAGTTCTGAAAAAAGAATCATACTATTTCTCTTTTTATATTGTTAATGTATTAATTCTACCTTGACAAAAGCCTACATATTATATATGCTTTTGCTTTCCGACTGCAAAGGTAATACAAAATTCTGATTTCTCCGCAAAGAATACGCATTTATTTTCTTTTTTAGTTAAAAAGGTGAAAAATAGTGATTTAGTGGTTAAAATTTTATAAATGGATTAGACAAATAAGGTTTATTGGAGTCTTATCAGTAACTTTGCACCCAGAAAGAGACGTATAAAGCGTTTTTATATGGAGGGCGTAACTGCCGTCTATATAATAACATAGTGATTAAAAAACAATAACAGAAAATTTAAAAATCGAAAGCAAATATGAAACAGACTAAAATTTTTGTAATGGCAATGATGGCTGTAGCCCTGATGGCTACTAGCTGTGCTAGTAAGAAGGATCTCCAGAATTGTCAATCTGAAAATAGAGAATTGACTGCCAATTATCAGGCAACCAAGGAGAAGTTGGCTGCTGCTGAGGCTAGCCTTGCTGCTGCGCAGGAGCAGTTGAGCAGTACCAAGAAGGATTATGCCAAGTTGCAGAACTCGCTGGACAAGAGTCTGACCAATGCCAATCAGAACAACATCAGCATTGAGAAGCTCGTTGACCAGATTAATGAGAGCAACCAGTATATCCGTCACCTGGTAGAGGTGAAGAGTAAGAGCGATTCGCTCAACATGGTTCTTACCAACAACCTGACCCGTTCTCTCAGCCGAGAGGAGATGAAGGAGGTTGACGTTCAGGTGATGAAGGGTGTGGTTTACATCTCTCTGGCTGACAACATGCTCTATCAGAGCGGTAGCTACGAGGTAAACAGCCGTGCCAAGGAAACTTTGAGCAAGATTGCAAAGATCATCCAGGACTACAAGGATTACGATGTACTCATCGAGGGTAACACCGATAACGTGCCTGTAAGCACTACCAGTGCCAAGATGAAGAACATCCGCAACAACTGGGACCTCTCTGCTCTCCGTGCTTCTTCAGTAGTTCAGTATCTCCAGGACAACTTCGGTGTTAGTCCTAAGCGTATGACTGCTGGTGGTCGTGGTGAGTACAATCCTGTAACTACCAATGATACTGAGGTGGGCAAGATGCGTAACCGTCGTACACAGATCATCATCACTCCTAAGCTCGACCAGTTTATGGACTTGATCGACAAGGCTCCAGAGGATTCTCAGAAGTAATCTGAATAGAAAATATACAAGAAGGCACCAATGGGTTTATGCTCATTGGTGCCTTTTTTAGTATAAATATGCATAAATTATAGAATATGGCTTGGAAAAAAGCGCGTTTTATTGTCATTTTGACAGAAAATATCTTAATTCTCTTTCTTTTGTCGAATCTTTTTCGTAATTTGCAGGCAAATTATTAATTATACATGAATTGTTATGGAAAAGATTAAGATGACGACTCCATTGGTAGAGATGGATGGTGATGAGATGACAAGAATTCTCTGGAAGATGATCAAGGATGAACTGATTCTTCCTTTTGTAGATTTGAAAACTGAGTATTATGATCTGGGCTTGCCTTATCGTGACCAGACCAACGACCAGGTGACCATCGACTCTGCTGAGGCTGCAAGAAATATGGTGTAGCAGTAAGTGTGCTACCATCACTCCTAATGCCCAGCGTATGGATGAGTATAAGCTTCATAAAATGTGGAAGAGCCCTAATGGTACTATCCGTAGCATTATGGATGGTACTGTGTTCCGTGCACCTATCATCATCCAAGCATCCATCCTTGTGTGAAGAATTGGGAGAAGCCTATCACCATCGCCCGTCATGCATACGGAGATGTATATAAGAGTGTGGAAATCCGTGCCGATGAACCGGGAGTAGCCAAACTCGTGTTTGAGGGTAAGAGCGGAAAGAAGCAGGAGGTGGAAATCCACAACTTCGATGGTGCAGGCGTTATCCAGGGTATGCACAATACCGACAAGAGTATCCGCAGCTTTGCTCACAGCTGCTTCAAGTTTGCCATCGATACCAAGCAGGATCTCTGGTTTGCTACCAAGGATACTATCTCAAGACTTACGATGCGCAGTTCCGTAAGATCTTCGAAGAGGTTTACGAGAGTGACTACAAGGAGAAGTTTGCTGAACTCGGCATAGAATACTTCTATACATTGATTGATGATGCGGTGGCTCGTGTAATCCGTAGCAAGGGTGGATTCATCTGGGCATGCAAGAACTATGATGGTGATGTGATGAGCGATATGCTCAGTACTGCTTTCGGTTCTCTGGCAATGATGACCTCTGTATTGGTCTCTCCAGAAGGAAAGTATGAGTATGAGGCTGCGCATGGTACCGTTACCCGTCACTACTATCGCTATCTGAAGGGTGAGGATACCTCTACCAACAATGGCAACCATCTTGCATGGAGTGGAGCCTTGAGAAAGCGTGGTGAGATGGATGGACTTCAGGATCTCCAGAACTTCGGCGACCAGCTGGAGGCTGCTTGCTTCGATACCTTGAATGATGGTATCGCTACCAAGGATCTCGTCAACCTGATGGAAGGTGTTGAGGCTAAGCCTGTCAACTCAGCCGGCTTCATCGCTGCTATCCGTGAGCGCCTGGAGAAGAGATTGGCATAGTCCTCTCTCTTCTTCAGAAAGATAAAAACAAAGCCCTGCAGTACTTCTCGTTTATGTAGAAGTATTGCAGGGTTTTATTTGTTAGAAAAGCGATTTGTTTAGTTATATGGTGTAGCCAATATAATTACACTGAGTTAAAAAGTGTAACATTATGCTGGACTTGTCATTTTTTGCAAAAAACTCGTTGTTGTTACAAAATTGTAATCTAATGTAACGCTTATTACGAGATAAAAAATGTATTTTTGCACCATAATTTCGAATTTATAAAAATAGATTATGGAAAAGGCGGATAAAAGAATTCTTGTTGTTGATGATGAACAGGATTTGTGTGAAATCTTGAGTTTCAATATCCAGATAGAAGGATATCATGTGGATACAGCCAATTCTGCCGAAGAGGCTTTGGAAATGGATATTGCATCCTATGATCTGTTGCTGCTGGATGTGATGATGGGAGGTATGAGTGGATTCCAACTGGCTAAGAAGTTGAAGGAGAACCCGATGACTGCCCATGTGCCAATCATTTTCCTTACCGCTCGGGATACGGAGAATGATACGTTGACGGGATTCAACCTGGGTGCTGATGATTATATTTCCAAGCCATTCTCCATCCGTGAGGTGATGGTACGCATTCGTGCCGTATTGCGCCGTACCGCAGAACAGAATGGTAGTGCTGATGAACCTAAGGTGATTGGCTATCAGGGGCTGGTGCTGGATCTTGATAAGAAAACGGTTAGCATTGATGGCGAAACTGTTCCTTTTACCAAGACTGAGTTTGAATTGCTCCATCTCTTGTTGGAAGAAAAGGGCAGAGTCTTCTCCCGTCAGGAATTGATTGACAGGGTGTGGCCTAAGGATGTAATGGTACTCGATCGTACCGTGGATGTGAACATTACCCGTATGCGTAAAAAGGTTGGACGATTTGCAAAGTGCATCGTGACTCGTCTCGGTTTCGGATATTATTTCGATGCCTGATTGGTTTGACTTTGATTTACAGATAATTGTGAAGTTTAATGTTCAGTTTTTAAAGTTCAATGCTTAAAACAAATACTGTAGGTAGAAAATTGTACTTTAGTGTGCTGGCGGTGTTCCTAGTGTTCGCTGTCAGCTTTATCGTGTTTCAGCAAACACGAGAGAAGCAGTATAAGATTAGTACCCTTACCTTGAAACTTGCCAACTATAACGAATTGTTGGTGGAGGATCTCGCTCTATCTTCTTCAAATGGTATTCTATTGTCGGATACGGTGAATCTGGTGGATAGTGTCAAGGTAGCTGAGGCTAAACTTGAGGATTTTGTTCAGGAACACGAAAGTAAAGACTTGAGAGTGACTCTTATCAAGCCTGATGGTAAGGTTATCTATGATAATATGGGTAAGGATTTTCGCAAGTTTTCCAATCATGCAAAAAGAGCGGAGATTGCGGAGGCACTTCAGGATGGAATGGGAACCAGTGTAGAACGCCAGTCTTCTACCCTCAAGCACGATTATTTCTATGTGGCATCCTATTTTCCTAAAAGTCAGCTAGTTGTGCGTACGGCGTTGCCATATAACGATGATTTGGCAAAGTCGCTTCAGGCTGATCAGCATTATATCTGGTTTGCTCTTGTTGCCGTCATCATTCTTACGCTTGTGCTCTATCGTTTCACCAGTCGTCTGGGTAGTAATATTTCCAAACTCCGTATATTTGCCTATAAGGCAGATCATAATGAAAGCCTGGAGGTAGAAGATTTGGCAAGCTTCCCGGGGGATGAATTGGGAGAAATTGCTGAAAGAATCATCAAGATGTATAAGCGCGTGCAGACTACCCGAAAAGAACAGGATATCCTGAAAAGACAACTTACTCAGAATATCGCTCATGAGTTGAAAACTCCTGTGGCTAGTATTCGGGGATATCTGGAGACGATTCTGGATAACCCGCATATCAATGAGGCGACCAAGGCGCAATTCCTGCAACGCTGCTTTGCCCAAAGTGAGCGGTTGACCTCCTTGCTTCACGACATCTCTACGCTTAACCGTTTGGATGATGGTTCTGATATGATAGATTTTGAAGCGGTAGATATTACCCGGTTGGTGACTGATATTACCCGTGAGACAGCGTTGGCTCGACAGGAAAGGAAAATGACTTTTGATAATCGGATGCCGGAACATATCGTGGTGAAGGGAAACCGAAGTCTGATATATAGTATTTTCCGCAATCTTACAGATAATGCCATTGCTTATGCTGGAGAGGGGCGCAAGATGACCTTGGAGGCGAAGGAACAGGGAAATAAATGGCATTTCATTTTCCGGGATAATGGTCAGGGAGTACCACCGGAGCATCTGGCCCGTTTGTTTGAGCGCTTTTATCGGGTGGATAAGGGGCGTAGCCGCAAAATGGGTGGTACTGGCCTCGGGCTTGCCATTGTAAAGAATGCCGTTCTCCTGCATGGAGGTACTATTCGGGTAAGTAATTTGCCGGAAGGCGGTCTCAAGTTTGAGTTTACCCTTAAAAAATAAGCAAAAATATTTGAATACAATATATAATATGCGCGCGCGAGAGCGTGCGCATATATGCGTATGTATGCGCGCCCCAGTGTGCGCATGTATATTATAAGGTGCTGAGTATCTGATAGTTTATTTAAGTGTTTATAACTGTTAAAAAGTGGCGTTTTTTGAAACTTTTTCCTCAAAACATTTGGTGGAATGAAAAATAGTTAGTACTTTTGCACTCGCTTTTGAGAAATCAAGTATTACTCTAAGCAACTAAAGAAAGAGTTC
>ENA-OQCS01000427-OQCS01000427.1-human-gut-metagenome-genome-assembly--contig:-NODE-427-length-23425-cov-3.033651_pt1 | contig 23425 bp, 32 predicted proteins | sample MGYA00242757_ERZ504575 | MGnify/ENA primary metagenome ERZ504575 (study PRJEB26092, sample SAMD00036297) | human gut metagenome | host: Homo sapiens | study: EMG produced TPA metagenomics assembly of... | reverse complement strand
AGTATTTTCCATAAACAAATAGAATTGCCTTGTCATTTGTTTCTTCACAACTACTTGCATCTAAATTTCTTAAATGAGGTTGTTCATTATTTATAACAACTTTTTCTAGTTTCATATTTCTTTCTTGTAAAAATTGTTGGATATCAATATCTTTTAACGATTCAGGAACAAGAACAAAACATTGGTCTGTCTCTAAATTAATATTGAGTTTTTTCCGCTTATATCAATCATTGGAAATTGTTTTAAATATTGATAATTTAGAATATATTCATCAACATTTTCCCTAAACGGTTGCCACATAAAAGAAATAGCACCATTTTTTTCTAGCAAGTCATAATAATACTGATATTCTTGAATACTTGAATTTATTTTTCCATCAAAAACATCATTTAAACTATAATTAAAATCCTGATAATGATAATCCATCGTATAGATATTTATATAATCTTCTATTCCTTGATAATTAGACTTAACATACTGTAAATTTTGAAAATCATTGATAAGTATTTGATTATATTGAACTATCAAAGGCATTAGAAGCAACATAAATATAAGTTTTGCTATATAATTTATATTTAAGAAAATCTTTAGGCTTTTATTTCCATATAAACCATCCAGCTTAAAATGTATAGATAAATAAATTGTCATAATAATCAATATTACAATAAGGCTTACGATTTCTAGTAAACTGATTACAAATAAACTGAAAAGCATTTTATTTGTAAAAACATTGATTTTTCCTACAAAGACAAACAAATAAAACAACAGGAACTAAAACTGAGAATACCATTCCTAATAAAAATGTCTTCAAATATAAATCTTTAACAATCTCTATTACGCTTACACCATTTAAAAAATAAATCATATGTGTTTTTTATTTTTGTTATCCATCCTATGATAATCAATAAAAATACAATAACGCAAATAACAAACATAGTCATATTAATACTTACATGATTATTATCACTTCATGTTCATCTGTTTCCATCTTTTCATTTCTTTTTTATTGGATATTTTATATCTAATTCTTTTAAAATGATGAAATCATTTTATTATTTCCACTAAAATAATAATCCCCTACTACATCATGATTATTATACAAATATGATATTGGTTTTATATTTAAAAATATATTTTTACCCATTGAAAACAATGAAATTGCATTTTTATTTTTGTCTAAATTAGAATAATATTTTTTTTGCTTTAAATCACCGAAATCAATATCTTTATCTACGATAATATCACATAGATCATGAATATTTTCATGGGAATAAATATAATACTGATATATTTCTCTTTTTTCATCAAAATCAGATTTTACGACAGTAACTTTATATTTATCAGCCAATGTAGATAAGTCATTTATAAAGTCTTTATTATTTTCATAATTAGTCTGTTCAAAAGTAACTATATTATTAAATTTATTATTTATCGAATCGATTCCATATAAATTATCCTCATGCGTTGTTTGATACTTATTATAAATATCATAAAACAAGAAAGATGAAACGATAATAATAATCCCTGTAAATATTTTTTTCATAAAAATCTATGATTCTACTCTTATTTTATGAGTATGTGCTACTTTTGATCTAACAGTTACTTTTGATTTGACATAAGAACTCGTAAGACTTTGTGGACCAACAAATTCCCCACCATTTACAACGCTTACATAAGCACAAAAATATTGATTTCCATTTCGTACAGTTCTTTTTGTCCAATGATTTCCTGATTTATCAGTCGAATTAGTTTGAGTCCATCCTCCTGAATAAGTTGAAAAAGAATCAGATTGATAAAAACCTGGACAGTCCTTACCATCTGCATGATTTTTTACACCTGTATCACGAAATGCGAAAACAGAACCTGAAGCTAACATAACCATACTTAATACTAGTGAAGCAATACTTTTTTTCAACATAATTATTTCCTCCTTTATTTATTTTAGGTAAGCGCTTTCCTTAATTACAGTCTAGCATAAATAAATCATATGTCAACAAATACTTATTTTATATAGGTATTGAATTAAATATGTTATAGATATATAATCTAAATAGGTGATAATGATATGGCAAAAAATACAAAAGGCTTTTTCAAAATGGAAATGTTATTATTAAAAATAATAAGCGAAGGTGATTGTTATGGATATCAAATAGTACAAACTTTAGATAAAATCTCTAATGGAACAATACATATTGCTGAGGGAACAATGTACCCTATTTTATATAGATTATTAGATGAAGGTTTAATCAGTGATGAAAAAGACTTGTTGGTAAAAGACAAACAAGAATTTATTATCATATTGAAGAAAAAGGTATTGTACATATGCAGAAACTATATGAAGAATATTTAACAATGATTAATAGTATTGAAAGAATTATGGAGAATAAATATGAAAGTGAATAGAAATGTAAATAAATATATCAAAGATTGTAAACATTTTTTCCCATTTTTATCAAAAAACGAAAAAAATCTTTTTAAAAAGATTAAAAACAAATATTATTGAAAATATCGATTCTGATAATATAACTTATGATGATTTATGTAATGAATTTGGTTATCCTTCTGATATTATTATTTCCTATTTTGAAGATCAAGATGCAAATTATTTAATCAAACAATCACGAATAAGAAATATGTTAAAAAAAGCAGTCATTCTTTGTACTGTAGCAATCCTAGTATGCTGTTTATGGCGTGGAATACTTATTTATAAAAGCTATCGTGATTCTGAAAATTCAAAAATCAAAAATATAGAGTATACAATTGAAGAGGAGAATTAATTATGAAAAAAATTATTACAATACTAACAATCTTAAGCAGTATTTTATGCTTATCATTTCCTGTGTCTGCATTAGAACAAAAAAAAAGAAATTATTCAATTAGATAATGGATACTATCTTGAAACAATTATAGAAGAAACTCCTACAACAAGAGCATCTAATCAAAAAACAGCTAAAAAAACAGGAAATTACAAAAATGCTCAAGGAACAACAATGTTTAGTGTAACTGTAACTGGCACTTTCACATACACAGGTTCTTCATCAACATGTACAAAGTCTATTGCCAGTGCTACATCTAAAAATGCAAATTGGAAAATTTCTTCAAAAAGTGCTTCCAAATCAGGAAATAAAGCTACTGCAAAAGCAACAGCAAAAAGATATGTAGATGGAACAGCAGTAGAAACACAAAATTGTACTGTTACATTAACTTGTAGTTCAAACGGTTCTTTATCTTAAAAACATTATTTTAGGATAAAATATAATTTTCATCAACTTAACTTTTTACTTCTTATTCAATCATATTATCTATTTTGCTATACATAAATAATAAAAGCTTCTTGATATAAAAAAATATGAGCCAAGTTGGCTCATATTTTTATTTTTCTTCACACGTTTACGTATTTTAAATCTAATAGAGTTATTTAATATTTTTTATTTATTAGTATAAAAATACGTCCAAGACTTCTCAAAATATTACACTATTAGTATAATTTATATGTAATGTTAATAACAAAAAAAGGTAATAAAACATGATAATATTTTTTTACATTGTAATATTTATAATTGCAATTATTTATTTTGCACATGAGTTTTTAAAAAAAACTAAAATAAAACATATAATAAAAACATCTCATTAGAGATGTTATCATCACTTGGAGCGGGTGATGGGAATCGAACCCACGTAGTCAGCTTGGAAGGCTGAAGTTCTACCATTGAACTACACCCGCAAGTATGGTGCCCGAAACCGGACTCGAACCGGTACAGCTGTTACACCGGCAGATTTTGAGTCTGCTGCGTCTACCAATTTCGCCATTCGGGCTTGTGTGCCTTATCATTATAACAAGACCTTTATTATAAAACAAGCAAAAAATAAAAAAAGAGTATTCCCTACTCTAATTTATCTTTAAAATCATTCCATTTTTCTTCTGTGAATTTTTTTACACGATCAATCCCATTTTCTACATCATCTACAGCATCTTGAAAAACACCTTCCCCATTTCCATAATAATGCATCATCAATGTTTTCGTTTTCTTTCCTAATTCTAAAATTTCTTTTTCTTCACTTGATAACTTTTGATCTGTATTTTTTTCTATATACTCTAATCGACTCGCAGCTTCATAAACTTTTTTAGCTTCTTCTTGATTATCTTGAGTAATTCCTTCTTTGATTTTATCATAACCATCTAAAATTGTTTGTGTTAAGGCTTTAACATCTTGTTTAGAAGTATCATTTTCAACATCTTGATCTATTTGATCAAAATCATCCTTTACATCATCCCAAGCAATTTCTACGTTTCCTTTAAAACCACTATCAGTTGTTTGATTTCTACATCCTGTTAAAGTAAAAGTACAAGTTATTAAAAGTATCAAAGTTATAATATATCTTTTCATTTTATTCCTTCTTTCATTTCTAGTATGTCCTTGATATTTTATTTCATACTTTTATTGAAGAAAAAGCATGTTTTCGATAAAATATAAAAAAAAAGAGGAATGCTTATGACAAATAAAGAAAGATTTATAGAATTATATAAAACAAATATAAAAAGACCTGGAAGTGAAAAACTTCTTGAATATTTATTATCTCCACATTCTGATTTCTTTGAAGCACCTGCCAGTGCACGATTTCATGGAAGCTATGATGGTGGATTACTTGAACATAGTTTAAATGTATATGATTGTTTGAAAGATTATCTTCAAAGAGAAAGAGTGAAAGATACATATCAAATGAATTATAGTGAAGAAACAATTGCGATTGTTTCATTATTACATGATTTATGTAAAATTAATTGTTATAAAAAGGGAACACGTAATGTTAAAAAAGATGGTCAATGGATTCAAGTACCAAACTATGAATATGATGATCAATTGCCTTATGGTCATGGTGAAAAAAGTGTTTATATGATTAGTGGTTATATGCGTCTTACAAGAGAAGAAGCTTTTGCGATTAGATATCATATGGGCTTTTCTGGAAATGAAGATGCTAGAAATGTTGGAAAAGCTTTTGAAATGTTTCCTATTGCTTTTGCATTAAGTGTTGCCGATATGGAAGCAACTTATTTTATTGAGGGGAAAAAATAATGAATGAATTATTTATTAAACGAATGAAAGAATTATTAAAAGATGATTTTGATGCTTTTATTAATTCTTTAAATGAAAATGAAGTTAAAGGATTTTATTTAAATCCTTTAAAAAGGATGTTTTAAATCATTTAAATCATCAATATATAGAAAAACATCCTTATGTAGATGGTGGTTATTATTTTGATTATCTTCATTATCCACTAGGGAAAAGTCCTTATTTTATGTGTGGACTTTATTATATCCAAGAACCAAGTGCTATGAGCGTAGCCGCTTGTTTAGATATTAAAGAAAATGATTATGTTTTAGATATGTGTGGTGCTCCTGGAGGTAAGACGTGTTATGTTGCCAGCCGTCTTTCTAATGAAGGATTAATGATTGCTAATGATATTTCTAAATTACGTGCTTCTATTTTATCAAGTAATATTGAAAGATTTGGTTTAAAAAATACAATTGTGACGAATTGTGATCCTTTAAAAATGAAGTTTGAAGTTTCTTTGATAAAATCATTTTAGATGCTCCTTGTTCTGGAGAAGGTATGTTTAGAAAAGATAAAGAAGCAATTGATACTTGGTCAATGCAAAAGATAAATGAGTGTGCTTATATTCAAAGAAACTTAATTGATCAAGCATATAAGATGCTTAAAAAAGATGGCATTTTAATTTATTCTACATGTACTTATTCTTTAGATGAAAATGAAAAACAAGTTGAATATATGATCAATGAATTAGGTATGAAATTACTTCCAATTAATAAAAAAGAAGGAATGTCTGATGGTTTTATTGAAGGAACCATTAGAATGTATCCTCACATTAATCGTGGTGAAGGACAATTTATAGCCATGTTACAAAAAACAACAGAAACAGCTATTTCAAAAGAAAAAATTTTAAAACCAAATTTAAAGAAAGAACAGCTACAACTTGTTCAAAAGTTTTATCAAGAAAACTTAAATATTCCTGTACCACCTTATCTTTATCAATCAAATAATCATGTCTATGCTATTTTAAATCATTTTCCTGAACTTCCAATCAAAGTTTTAAGAATGGTCTTTATTTAGGAGAATGTAAAAAAGGAAGATTTGAACCAAGTTTTTCACTTGCTCTTACTTTAAATAAAGAAGATGTTAAAAGATCTTATAATTTTAAATGTGATAGTCAAGAAGTAAAAGATTATCTTTCTGGTTTAACCTTGAAAGGAAATAATCAAAAAGGCTATGGTGTTATTTTTGTAGATGGTTATCCACTTTCTTTCTATAAAGAAAGTAATAATCAAGTTAAAAATTTATATCCTAAAGGACTTAGACGATGAAAAGATATTTAGAAATTGAAAAAATCGTATATCAAGAACTTGAAAAAAACTGTTTTGGAAACAAAAAAAGACAAGGCTATCGTCATCTATTTGGCGTTTCAACCTTATGTATTGCCTATAGTCAGTATGTACAATTAGACTGTGAACTATGCGCTATTATGGGACTTTTACATGATTATTCCGTTTATAAAAACAATACCTCATTTAATCACGCTCAACTTTCAAGTGAACTTGCTAGAAAGATGTTAGAAGAAGTTTATTGTTTGAAAATGAAGAAATAGATATTATCGTTCAAGCTATTAAAAATCATTCAACTAAAAATAAAGTTCATGATCAATATAGTGAACTACTTAAAATGTGTGATGTTTTAGAAACTTATTATCATGATCCTGATTGTATTTTTGATGAATATCATCAAAAATATATTAAAAAAGCATCATTACTTCTTAACAAATAAAGAACCTTAATGGTTCTTTATTTCAGACTGTTGACAAATAAAAAAACAACAGTCTTTTCTTTTGTAAAATAAAAAGACATTAAAAATAGAAATTTTAAGTATCTTTATAATACAATTATTCTACTATAAGAAACAATTGTATCTAATTACAACAATTCCTCAACTATAACATTTGAGGAATTAATTAGTAGGAAATCAATATTCTCTTTTTTAGTTAGAATTTATAACAAAAAAGGATGTTACGATTTAAATTATTTCGTAACATTCCCTTTATTTTAATTCTTCTAATATAATTTTAGCAATCTTTTTGTTATGAATAATATAACTGCTATGATCTTCTCCTTCGAGAATTCTAAACTCACAGTTTTTAATATGATGTGAAATACGTTCAATATGATCTAATTTAATTAAATCATCACTTCCTGCAAGCAGTAATGTTTTAGCTTCTATTTGATGAAGTTGTTGATTAGAAATATGAGGTTCTTCTAACATCATTCTAATTAAAGGATTTTTTGTTTTTTGATATTGTTCCTTCATTTCTTGATAAACTTCTAATATAACACCATTGGGTTTAACATTGACTCCTGCAAGAATTAAATGATCTACAAGTTTTGGATAAAGACTTCCTATTAATAAACCAATAATTGCTCCATCACTACTTCCCATTAAAGAAACATCTTTTAATTCAAGTAGTTCAATCATTTCTTGAATATCCTTTGCCATATCTAGATAATGATATTCTAGAACTTTATCACTTTGACCATGTCTCTAGAATCAACAGCATAAACAGTATAATGCTTTTTTAATAATTCTATAGCTTCATCAAAAATACGATGATCTTCTTCATTTCCATGAAGTAAAATTAAAGGTTTCCCTGTTCCTTGTTTTTCATAAAACAAGCGCACACCATTTACATGTATAAACATTAACAATACTCATCCATACACGCTTGAATTCTACTTTGAACAAGAGCAGCAATTTCAGGTGTTTTTAAATCTTTATATTCATCATATTCAATTGGTTTTAAATAATGAATTTGTGCTTTTACGGGTTTAATTGTATTGTTATCAAATACTTGATAACAATCAATCATTGCTACTGGAACAATTGGACAATGAGATTTTAAAGCAATTTTAAAGGTTCCACCTTTAAATTCACCTATTTTATTACCTTGCTTAGAACGTGTTCCTTCTGGATAAATAACATAATTCATACCAGCTTCTATTTCTTTAGAAACGTTTTTAACCATTTTGGCACCATCTCTAATATTACTACGATCTAAAGCATAATAGTCTAATGTTTTAACAACATCTTTAATTAAAATTGTAGATGCTAATTCTTTTTTTAATACAAATTTAGCTGTTTTATCATGTGTTTTAAAAACAGCCACAATATCAAATAATCCTTGATGATTAGGAGTAATAAGATATCCATTTTCTTGAGGAAGATTTTCTAAACCATAACATTCTAAATCTACTCTTGCTTTTTTAACAATTTCATCAGCAACATTATGTATAAATTGATATCCTTCATCAATTGTTGGATATTTTTCTTTATTTTGATATTGTTTTAATTTATAAAACCACCAATAAGGTATTTTAAAAATACATCTTAAGACAACTAAAATAATTCTTTTCATATCATCATCCCTTTTTATAGATTTGTAAGACAAATGTTTCCATTTGTGTTTCTTTTTCTAATTGAAAATTATATCGTCAAAACTTGGAAAATAGGTTTCACCTTCATGTTTTCCTGGTATTCTAGAAATCATTAGTTCATCTACATAAGGAAGTGCTTGCTTATAAATAGAAGCCCCTCCACAAATAAATAAATCTTCCTTTTTATTTTTATATTCTTGAATCGTTTCTACTAAATCATGTCTTACTTCTACACGTTCATCATCTAATTCACCACGGGTTACAACAATTGTTTTTCTATGAGGAAGGGGTCTTCCTATTGCCATGTATGTTGTTTTTCCCATTAAAATTGTTTGATGAAGTGTTGTTTTTTTAAAATGTTGTAAATCTTCTTTATTATGCCAAGGCATTCCATTAGAAGAGTCTTTTTTACCAATTAATAAATCATCGTCTGTTGCTACAATAATAGAAATCATTAGACACTCACCTTTCCAACAAGTCTACCATGAGATTGATAATTTTCAATTTTAATATCATCTATTGTAAAATCAAAAATAGATTTAACTTTTGGATTTAAAACAAGTTGACATTTAGGATAAGGAGTTCTAGAAATTTGTTCCTTAACAACATCAAAATGATCTTTATAAATATGAGCATCTCCTATAGTATGCACAAATTCTTTTGGTTTGTACCCACATACTTGAGCAAGCATTGCTGTAAATAAAGCGTAAGATGCAATATTAAATGGTACTCCTAAAAATGTATCTGCACTTCTTTGATATAATTGACAACTTAAATATTTTTTATCATTGCTTACATAAAATTGTAAGAAAGCATGACATGGTGGAAGTGCCATTTCATCAACTTCTGCTGGATTCCAGGCACAAATAATATGTCTTCTTGAAAATGGATTATTTTTTAATGAATCAACAAGTTTTGCTACTTGATCAACACCTTCATTATTAAAATTACGCCATTGTCTACCATAAACTGGTCCTAATTCACCATATTTAACAACAAATGGATCATCTGCTGGTAATTCTTTGATTTTAGCAACAAATTCTTCTAAAGTTTCTCCATGAAAATCTTCACTTTTCTTAAAAGCTTCATAAGGCCATTCATTCCAAATCTTCACATTTCTATCAACAAGATATTTTATATTAGTATCTCCTTTAATAAACCATAATAATTCTTCAGCAATAGGTCTTAAAAACATTTTCTTTGTTGTAAGTAAAGGAAAACCATCTGTTAAATCATAACGTGTTTGATAACCAAAAACACTACGTGTTCCTGTTCCTGTACGATCATCTCTATCTTGACCGTTTTCTAATATATATTGACACATATCTAAATATTGTTTCATTTCATTCACCTCTTTGTCAATTATATAGAAAATCATTTCAATTGTCATCTACAAAAAAGAGGATTTCTCCTCTTAATCATATCTATGTCGATATTCTTCCATCATTCCTTTAAAGATTTCACCATTTGTAGGTGGTGTAAAGGTTACAGCATTTGCTCCTGCTTGAATAACTTCTCTAACTGTTTCTTCTGTTGGTCCACCAGTAGCAATAATAGGGAAATTAGGATCAATTTCTCTTAATTTTTTAACAATTTTAACAGTATCTTTTCCTCCAGATACATTTATAATATTTGCTTTCGTATGTAACATTCTTTTTTCTAAATCTTCATTTAAAGAAACAATTGTTAAAACAACAGGAATATCAATATCATCTGCTAGATTTTGAACAAATTCAGTTGTTGTTGGTGCATTTAAAACAACAGCTGTTGCTCCATGTAACTCTGCATCTAAAGCAATCGATTCAACACGTTTACCGGCAGTTGTTCCACCACCAACACCAACAAAAACAGGTCTTTGAGCAACTGAAATAATTGCTTCTGTAATTTGAATTGTTGGTGTAAAAGGATAAACCGCAATAACAGCATCCGCATTACAATTAGCAATCACCGCTACATCTGTTGAAAAAACCAATGATTTAATTCTTTTTCCATTAATTAAAACTCCTGTAGCTTCACGATAAACTTCAGGTACAAGAATTGTATGACTTCTAAGTTGGGTATTGATTTTAGGTATTGCTTTATTCATAAAATCCTCCTTAATGTTTTTGAATATAATGATATGTTGCTCCAATTAAATTCGCATCATTTCCAAATTGACATACTTTAATATTTGGTCGTACATGTGCATGCGTTAATTGAGAAAAAATAATATCTAATTGTTCATTGACTTTATCTAATAAATCACTTCTTGATGAAATAGCTCCACCAATAATAATCATGCTTGGATCATAAGCATATTGTAAATTATAAATACCCATTGCAAGAGTACGATAATATTCATCAACATATTTTTTATAAACTTCATTATTATCCGCTTGATCAAAAACTTCTTTACCATCTAAAGTATGATAATCAACGCCTAGTTCCTTAGCCACTCTTTTAGTTACCGCAACAGTTGATCCATCATCTGACCATGTATAATATTTCTTTTCATCTTGATCATATCTCATAATCATATAACCAAATTCTCCACCATGTAATGCATTTCCATGATGAACATGACGATCTTTAATAACTGCTCCACCAATTCCTGTTCCACTAACAATAAAACAGCAATCATTTTCATGACATGCAACACCTTTCCATACTTCTGCAAGGGCTGCACAGTTAGCATCATTTTCAAATTCAACATCTTTATTTAAACGTTGTTTTAAATCTTCTTTAATATTTGGACCATGAATATAATCGATAGCACTTGAACCATAAATAATACCACCATCACTATCAACAGCTCCTGGCATTGATAAAGCAATTCCTTCTACATCTTGATATTCATGAGCTACATTTTCTATTTCTTGATACATTTTTTCTAATGTATCTGGTGTTTTAAATTTATTTGATGAAGACACTCCTCCTTCTTCATTTACAACAGCATATTTGACAGATGTTCCCCCAACATCAAACGCTAAATATTTTTTCATAAGCCTCTCCTTTCGTTTCTTACATTATTATAGTACATTTTTTTGAACAAATCATTAACATCCTTATTTTATAAACACCTTATTCCATTCATCACAATTTCTTTCCAATAATTCAAAATCAACCGTTGCTAATTTTATATAATTATAAGAAGATTTTCTTTTTTTCAGTTTATAAACAATTTGTGCTCGTCTCAATATATCCTCTTGATTTTTAAAACTTCTTAAAACCTGAACTTGATTTATTAATAATCTCTTATACTTTAAATCTTTTTCTAAAAAAATATTAAACTCATGATAACATCCTTCAGGAACAGGAATCATATTATTAAATAATAACTTTCCTAGATATGATTCAACCGTTGGATTTCCATTAAATATTCTTTTAATAGTTGGAACTCGTGTAAATTGAACTTTTTATGACCATCTTGATCATTATAATAATCTCTTTTATCAGGTGAAGATAAGGGAACAAAATACTTATAACCATTTATTAATACTTTTATAGCAATAAACTTTCTTTGATGATTTCCACTATTATGTATTAAAACTTTTGAATCTGCTTTGTATAAATATTCCATATATTGACTATCAATTTCATATAATTTCATAAATATAGCTCCTTTTAGATAATAAAAAACGAAGAGGTTATCTCTTCGTATAAGTATTTGATTTCTTATAAGAAATCTATGATTTTTTAGCTCCCACTATTTGGCAGGGAATCTCCTGATTTTTTAGCTCCCACTATTTGGCAGGGAATCTCCTGATTTTTGAAGACAGTTTCTCCACTGTTATAATAGCAATTTTTGTCTCAAAATACAATTGATTTATTAAGATTATTCATCTATTTTTAATACATGGATTCCATGGTATTGACAATAAGTGAACTACTCCGACTTATACTTCGTTTAGAAGTCGGAGCTTCTTGCTTCAACCACGACTGCCTCTAATGACAATACATTATAGGTCTTACACAGTGTCCACAAGCGTATAAGTTTGGCTCGTCCCAAGCCTACTTTTATAATTTATCTATAAGGACTGAAGAATCCTCAATCCTTCTGTAAGTATGTTGATTGCTGCATTATGGTCTCTGTCTCCAGTATAGCCACAATCACATGTATAAACTCGGTCTTTTAGGTCGAGTTTTTTACACTTCCACAGCAATGACAGATTTGGCTAGAAGGGTACCACTTATCAATTTTTACGAAATATTTACCTCTTTCTTTAAGCTTGTACTCAAGCATATTAAGAAACATTCCATAGCCATTATCGAATGTCGCTTTTCCATTGCCAAAACCTTTATTTCCAATAGCTTTCATATCTAAGTCTTCGACACATACGATATCATACTGATTGGCTATCTCAGTAGATTTCTTATGAAGACTGTCGAGACGTTGATTCGCTATTTTTCTATAGATTCTGTTTACTTTTCTCATTTGTTTAAAATAGTTGCTTGATTTTGTTTCATTCTTTTTAGAACCTGCTTTTCGTGAAAGTCTTCTTTGTTGTTTAGCAAGCTTCTTATGACTTTCTCGATAGTATTTATGAACTCCTGCTTTATTCCCATTACTGTCCATATAAAGTCCATCGGATTTATAGTCAAGTCCAATAGCGTTTGTACTTGATTTGGAAACAAATGGAATGTCTTCCTGTTCATATTCAAAAAGAACGGAAGCAAAATAGTTACCGACACTATCTTGAGAGACAGTAACAGATTTAAGCTTCCAATCATCTTTAGGCAGCTTATGAATAACAGCTTTGACCATTCCAACTTTAGGAAGCTTTATGACATTTTTACCAATAAGAATATTGTTGTTGGTAATTTGTTGTATACGACTTTTTAGATTTTCTTTTGCTTTTGAATTTAGGGAAATGATTTTGTTTTTTAAAAAATCTGTCATAGGCGTCTGCTAAATGAAAAACGGCATTTGAAACAGCAAATTTATCTATTTCTTTGAGAAAATCATAATCTTTTTTTTAATGTACGAGTAGCGAACTCATTTGATTTAAGCTTAGAAAGATGGGATTCTCCATCTTTGTATCTTTGTTTTTGCAGGGCAAGTAATTGGTTATAGACAAAACGACAGCAACCAAAAGTTTTTGCAAACATGACTTTTTGTTCATCATTTGGATAGAGTCTATATTTAATTGCCTTGTTACTTTTGTTTGCTTTTGACATATATTTTACCTTCCTTGCGTTTGAATATATTCCTTAATAATATCTACGGTCACCCCACCTGTAGATATCAAACAATAGCTTTGTGACCAGAACATATCCTTCCATAAATGTTTCTTGATTTCTGGATATTCTTTTTTTATAAGTCTACTGCTTGCTGATTTATAAGCATTGATAAATTTAGAAATCTCACTATTAGGCTGTCCTCTGAACAGTACATGAACATGGTCTTTATCGTGATTCCATTCTTCCAACGAAATATTATAATTAAGGCATATGTTTTTAAATATCTCTTTAAGCCGTAATGAGATAGCATCATCAATAACATTATTCCTGTATTTGACACACATAATTAAATGATAATTAAGCATGAACACTGAATGATTATTAGTATCAAGTTCCATAGCAATATCCTTTCTAAAATCAAGTACGACTGAATGCCTTTTATACTTAAAATATATCACAGCTGCACATCTAAAACAACATCTCTTATAAAAACTATAAAAGGAGCTAGATCCTCCCTACGCTTCGCTTAGAGGAAGGGGATTGCGCTCCTATTTTTGTTCAATAACAAATCATTTTCATTTAAATAATGATTTAATATCTTCTTTGCTTGTAATTCTCCTTCTTTCCCTGCAATTCTTTTTGGTCTTCACCATTTGATAAACTTAAAAGTAAAATTATGAATAATATAATTACAAAAAAGATAATCACTATTATCTGCATTATGTATCACCTCTTATCCATTATAACAAAGAGAGAAGAACCAAATCTTCTCTCTTTTACTTTCTAACGAACATATTTTTTCATTACAATCATATAAATTCCTAATAAGCTTATACCTAGTAAAGCCATTGGTACAATACTATTTGTATTATCTCCTGTTGTTACAGCCTTTTTACTTTCTACTTTTGTTTCTTTTTTAGAAGCTGTTTCTTCTTTCTTTGTTTCAGTTTTCACATTTTCTAACTTAGCAATCTTTTCTGTTTCTAACACTTCTTTACATACTGTACATTCTTTATGTTTTGATCCTTCTTTAGCTACTGTTGGTTGTTGATCAATGATCCAATCACTTGATATATGTTCTCCTTTAGAATCCTTATCTTCATAATATTTATTGATTGTTTTTGATGTTTTTCCACATCTTGAACATACATACCAATATGTATCGTGTTCCTTACAATTAGTTGCTTTTTCTCTTAAAAAATTGTGGATTCTTAACTTCTATATAAGCATGTCCTAAATGAGTACCTGTTGCTGCAAATGCTTCTGTACCTTTTGCTCCACAAATACAACTCTTATAATATCTAGCAGGTGTCATACAAGTAGCTGGAGTCGCTAAATATTCACTACTTTCAACTTCTTGATTATACACATGATTTCCTTTATCTGAAACTTCATTACATCCTGGAACTGTGCATGAATGCCAATGATTATTAGAATCTTTATGCCAATCTTTAGAGAATACATGATTTCCTACTTCTGCAGATTCATAATACTTATCTTGTGCATTTTCATTATCTTTAGCACTTACATCACATCTTGAACATGCATACCAATATACATCATGTTCTTGACAGTTACTTCCTTGAGATTTTAAGTATTTTGCATCTTTTATTTGTTTTGTATATTCATGTCCTAATTTTGTATCTTTATCTTCAAATGTTTCTGTAGTACTTACTTGACCACAAGCACAGCTTTTATAATAGATAGCATTTGTTGTACATGTTGCTTTATCTTTTAAAGTACTTACTCCATTGACTTCTTTTAATTTTTGATCAAAAGTATGTTCTTCCCAAACTGCTTTAATTTCCTTATTTTGATCATCTTTAGTAAATACTCTTTTATCTCCTACTTTATAAACAGTATTGTCTACTTGCCAGCCTTTAAAATGTTTTCCATTTGGAGCAACATATTCACATTTTGGGAAAGTAAATTCCTTATCTAATTCAACAGTTGGATTAGCCATTGTTCCTGTTCCACCATTAGAACCATATTTGATTTTTAATTGGAATACTAATGCATCAATTGAATCATTGATGGCTTTTGCCATAGCATCTACTTCATCTTGTTCTGTTATATTTTTACTACGTACAACTGTTTTAATAGCATCTTCTACCTTTGAAAAATCTTTATAGTTATCTTTATTAAGTGTATTTGCTTTTTCAATAGCTTTATCTACTTCTGTATAATCTGCAGCTTTATATTTTAATTGATTAATTGCTTTATTAATAGCATCTGCATAGCCTTTAACTGTATCTTGTTGTGTAATATCTAAGTCATATTTTACATCTTTTAATACATCTTCTAATGCTTGTACTGTTTCATCTGTATACAGAGTTAGATCACTTGGTATTCTTTTCTTTGCTTCAGTTACTTTTGTATAATCTGCGCCGGCATATGTCATACTTAATAATTTATTTAAAACACTATTAAATATTGCTTTAGCCTCATTTGAGCTTTTAGCTCCCATATAATAAGCACTATTTTCTGCTCTAGTTCCTAAGTTTTGATAACTTTGAGCATCTGAGTAATTACTAGAAACTCCATGCATATAAGCGTTAAACTTTTCCGCATCTGACCAACTACCACTTCCTACATGTCCAGTAATAGATGGATCAGTTAAAGAAAACATTCCAAATGTATAAACTTCTGCATCTTTTTTTATTTCCTTTGATGTTGTAATAGCTTTATTAGCGACATCATCATCAAAATTACTCAAGTCGTCGGCTGACCATCCGTTACAAAAAAAACAATTCTTTTAGCATATTTTCTACTTTCATCATTTTTACTTTGTTCAATTTGTTTTAGCGCTAATTCCATTGCATAATCTGAACGTGTTGCCCCTGCAGGACTAATGCTGTTTACAACATCTTTTAATTGTTCTTTGTTTTCATTTGTGGCAGTAAAGAAATCATTCATAATTTGCGTATAATTATATTTATATCTATTTTCAGTATAGGTATCATTCCCTACTTTATCTGATTTATCTCCAGCAAATTTAATAATCGAAATTCTACTTTGTTTATTTACCTGATTTATCTTTGAATTATTTTCAGCAAAGCCCTCAATAAATTGATTAATTGAATCTTTTAAAATTGCAATCCTTTTAGTACTATCAGTTGAAGTTATAGGATCTTCCATACTCCCTGAAACATCTAAAACCAAGACAATATCAAGTGGTATATTATTCTTTTGATTAGCCGCAAATACATTGACTGGCATTTGTGCAAAGAACATCATTAATGTCAGTATACATGCTATCACTTTCTTATATATTTTCATTTTCCCTATCCCCTTTCTTTGAATATTATTCATTTCCTCCTATACTTTTATTTTACTTTTTTTAATTGTTATTTTTTATAATTGGCGCGAAATGTCGTTTTTAGGGTGTGAAATGTATATAAGAAGTGTTTTTATTTTGATAAAATAGTATTAGGTGATGTATATGAATATAGCAATATGTGATGATGATCTTTTATATATGAATCAAGTTAAAGAAATGATAGAAAAATGGGGAAAGGAACATCATGAAGATGTTTCTATTTATCTTTTTAATCATGGGGATGCTTTAATTAATAGTTATCAAAAAAGTCATATCGAAGTTATTTTATTAGATATTATGATGCCTTTATTAAATGGTATGGAAACAGCTCATGAAATTAGAAAAAATGATTCTGTCGTTAAAATTATTTTTTTAACCTCTTCTCCTGAATTTGCCTTAGAATCTTATGATGTTAAAGCAAGTGGATATCTTTTAAAACCTACAACTTATGAAAAACTATGCTCTCTTTTAAATGATTGTAAACAAGCATTTCATTATGAACCTGAATCTATTATTGTTAAAACAGATAAAGGATATCGTAAAATTTATTATCATTTGATTGAATGTGTTGAAGCACAAAATAAAAAAGTTTTATTTTGTTTAAATGATGGTGAATGTCTAGAAGTTTTAGATACTTTTGTTCATTGTAGTAATGAATTAACTACAATGATGCATTTTATAAATGTCATCGAAGTTACTTAGTTCATATGCCTGCTATTGATCATTTTAATTCTATAGAAATTGAAACAAAAACACACAAGAAAGTTCCCATCGCAAGAAGTTATGCTAAATCTTTTAAAGAAGCTTATTTTGAATATATGTTTAAAGAAGGTGATTAACATATGATTTATACTATTTTAGAATCTATTCGTTATACTTTAACTTTATTATTCGGTATCTTTGTTTCTGCACTATTTCTAGATATTAGAATCAATAAAAGAATGTCATTTGTCTTTTTCTATTCTTTTATATTGATTTAGTATTACAAGGTATTTTCTATTTTACTAAAGATTTATCGGCTGTTATTTCTTTATATCCTTTTATTACCCATTTACCACTTTTATTATTTTTTGTTTTAATTTTCAAAAAACGATTATTTCCAAGTTTAATTGCTATAACAAGTGCTTATTTATGTTGTCAAATAAGTAACTGGACAACAATCTTTGTTTCCTCTTTTATTAAGAATATAGATAATATAACCTATTCTTTAACACTCATTATTTCTTTTGTTTTCATTATTAAATTTGTTTATTTACCTATTTCTCAATTATTAAAAAAACAATCACGTGAACTTATTTCTTTTGGTATCATTCCAATTTTCTATTATATATTTGATTATCTTTCTACCGTTTATACAAAGCTTCTTTATATTGGGAATAAAATAACTGTAGAATTTACACCATTTCTTTTATGTATCTGTTATTTTGTATTCTGTACCGTTTATTTTAAACAATATGAAGAAAAGCAAAAAATAGAAACGACCAATAAGGTTATTTATATGAAACAAGCACAATCAAAAAAGAAAATGAAGCTGATGGAAGAAAATGAAAAAAGATTATTTTAATGAGACATGATATGCGTCATTTTTTAAACAATATACTAAACGATCTTAAAAATAATCAAAATGAACATGCTATCGAATATATTCATACTTTATTTGATGCCATCGATCAAACTGTAAGAAAGAAATATTGTTTAATGATACTGTTAATATGATTATGACATCTTATGAAAATAGAATGAAAGATGAAAATATTGATTTTCATTATCATTTAGATATTCCTCAACAATTGTCTATTAGTGATATCGATTTAACTTCTATTCTATCTAATGGTTTAGAAAATGCTTTTAAAGCTGTTATGTTATTAGAAAATGAACGTTTTATAGAATTAAATATGCAAGAAAAATGTGGTAAGTTACTTATATCTATTGAAAATAATTACTTAAATGAACCTATTTTTGTAGATGGTATTCCTATATCTAAAGAAAAAGATCATGGCTTTGGAACTCAAAGTATTGCTTATACAGTTGAAAAGCTCCATGGAAATTGTCAATTTTCTACTCATCAACACCATTTTAAATTAAGAGTTGTCATTTAAAAAGATTACAGGTTAAGCACCTTGTAATCCTTTTACATCTTGATCAGTAATTCTTTTACCATCTTCAATTTTATTAATAACATTAATAATACCGTTCAAAGATTTTTTATTAGGTTTCATTGTATAACATTTTTTACCCTTCATAGAATATGTTTTATATGAAATTTCTGGATCTCCCGTAAGTTGAACATTGTACATTTTCCATTTAGACATATCATCTAATTGCGTTTGAACAAGTGATTTTATATCTTCAGATGACATATTAGTTTCAAAACATCCTTCTACTGCTTGTAAAATATTTGAATAGTTTGTAATGATTTTAGGAGAAACAGCTTTATTGATCATGGCTTTAAGTAATCTTTGTTGGTTTCTTCCTCGATCAAAATCACCACTTGGTAAAGCATATCTTTCTCTTACAAAACATAAAGCTTTATCTCCATCCATTTGATTAATTCCTTTATTAATATGATAATGCCCATGTAATGTTGTAAATTCATAAGGTGAATCAATTGTTACTCCACCTAAAGCATCAATGATATTAGTAATTCCACTAAAGTTTGTCTTAGCATAATAATTCACTTTTAAATCCAAGAAATCTTCTATAGAAGAAATTGTCTCGTTAATACCATACATAGCTGAATGCGTTAATTTATCCATTTTTCCATTTTTATGCAAGGTAATTTGTGTATCTCTAGGAATAGATACAATTAATATTTGTTTTTGAATTGGGGAAACACAGACAGCAAGATTAACATCAGCTCTTGAAATTGCTGAAACTGTCCCATAAGTATCTATTCCTGTCATATAAACAATAAATGGATTTTTAGTCACATTTGTTTCTTGTGTCACAGAATTTAATTTTTCTTGAATTTCTACTTTATATAAACTCTTTAGATTTTCATCAATGCCTTCATGATTTGCTTCTAATAAAGCCATATAAGCATTATCAGCAACAATAACATCAATGTCTCCATCCATGACAGCATCTCCTAATAAAGAATAATCTTTATAATCTTTTGTTTGAAAATCTTTGTTTGCTTTATTTTCTATTTTAGCAATTGCTGATGTAATATTCTTTGAGCCTTTTTCACTAGCAATTCCAATTTCTGTATTACCTTTTACATCACTTAAACTTTTAATAGCACTCTCTTTTTTACATACATACAAATAACTCTTGTTTGTGTAAAAGAACCTGTAATATTAGATAAAAAATTATTTCCTTTAAAAGCCATTACCGAAACAAATCCTAAAGCAATGCTAAGTATTAAAGATAATAGCTTTCCAAAATCAATCTAGCATATTTATTTTCTCGCTTTTTCTTTTTAATACCTGATTTAATAAGCAATGAACTTAACATCCATAACAAAAAAATAATACCACATAAAATCAAATAATATTTCATTGGTAACATCTTTAATATATAAATACATCCTAAAAAATGATAGAAACGATAAATTGTATTAATAATAAAATACGTCTAGAAAACAACTTAGACATAAAACTTCTTTTCTTTTTTTAACCATTAAAACACCCTCTTAACATGCAAATATTTTAGCACATTGGACATACTTATTCAATTCAAGCTCATTTACAATTAACAACAAAAACTAGATTTCTCTAGTTTTCCATTTTTTCTTTTACAGGATCAATCCCTTTTCTTTGTAAAATCGCATGTACTACATTTCTTTTACCACTTTCACTTCCTGCAGAAGTACAAGTAGATAAAGTAATTACCGATTGTACTTGAGATTGATCAAAATCTACTTTAATAGAAGATGTCTTTACCATTTCTTGTACAAATGAAGCTGTATCAACAATTTGTGTACTATATAAAACACTTGATTCTGAAATAATATGTCCTACAACCACTTTATATTGACTTACTGTACCATCAGGTAAATAAATATAAACATAGGGATGTTCATCCGCAAAGCTTTGATCCGTATAGGATTTAATATTATTAAACATTGAACCATTTTTCATATTATGACCATAAATAACCGTATTAAAATCATTAAATGGATCTTCATTTTCACTTGCGATAAAAATACTACCTGCACTTAATTCATTATGATCTATATCACTATGAATATAAGTGTCATTCGTTTCACCTTGTAAAACAGGATAATTCACATTTGTATTTGGAATTTGAATCCACGCTTTCACATCTTTATTTCTTTGTAAAAGCTCATCCCAATTAATTTGTAAATAGCTTTCCTTTTCTTCTTTTTCTTCTTTTTCTTTCGTATAAGTTTTAGCTAATTCTCCATAATCATCATCTATTTTTTATAATTCAAATAAATATTAATTAAATTATATGCTGAATAACAAAATACACAAACACAGACAGTTAATAAGATATATCTAATTGCTTTTTTCATTATACATTAAATTTAAACAACATGATGTCTCCATCTTGACCTACATATTGTTTACCTTCTTGTCTAATTTTTCCAGCTTCTTTTAAAGCATGTTCACTACCATATTTCACTAAATCATCAAAACTATATGTTTCTGCTTTAATAAAACCTCTTTGGAAATCACTATGAATGATACCCGCCATTTCTGGAGCTGTCATTCCTTCTTTAAATGTCCATGCTCTTACTTCTTGTACTCCAGCTGTAAAATAAGTTCTAAGACCTAATAAGCTATAAGCTTCTTTAATTAATTTATCAAGACCACTTTCTTCAATACCTAAATCTTGCATAAACATAGCTTTTTCTTCTTTATCCATTCCTACTAGTTCAGCTTCAATTTTTGCACAAATAGGAACAACGTCGCTACCTTCTTCTTTCGCAAATTCTAAAACTTGGACATAATATGGATTTTGCATTGGATCTTCTAAATCTTCTTCACCTAAGTTAGCTACATAGATTAATGGTTTCATTGTAAGTAAAGTATATTGTTTGACAATTAACATTTCTTCTTTATCAAATTCAATACTTCTTGCTGGTTTATTTGCTTCTAATGTTGGTTTTAATTTTTCTAAAACACTCATTTCAGCTTTAGCTTCTTTATCACCTGATTTAGCTTTCTTTTCTAAACGTCCAATACGTTTTTCAACTGTTTCTAAATCAGCCATGATCAATTCTAAATTAATTGTTTCAATATCTCTAATAGGATCTACATCACCATCAACATGTGTTACATCCTTATCTCTAAAACATCTTACAACCTCACAAATTGCATCCGTTTCTCTGATATTTCCTAAAAATTTATTACCTAATCCTTCTCCTCTACTTGCACCTCTTACAAGACCGGCAATATCCGTAAATTCAAAAGTTGTTGGAACTGTCTTTTTAGGTTCAATCATTTCTGTTAATTTATCTAAACGATAGTCTGGTACTTCTACGACACCTACATTTGGATCAATTGTCGCAAACGGATAGTTTGCTGCTTCTACTTGTGCATTTGTAATTGCGTTAAATAATGTTGACTTACCAACATTTGGTAATCCTACAATACCTGCTGTTAATGCCATCTTTTTCACTCCTCTTTTTTTACCTCTTTATTGTAATGAAAAATACCCATAAAAGCAATATTTTCGTTTTGTCATTTTTTTTCATTTAAATTTATTTTATAATAGCAAAGAGGTGATTGGATGTTATCAACAATAGATTTGCACGGATGTAGTCAAAGTGAAGCTAAAGTAAAACTAGATCATTTTTTAAAAGGAACTTCAATTCTTGTTAAAGAAGTGACAATTGTTCATGGATATTCTTCTTCTATTCTTTTAAATTATGTTAGAAAAAATATTCACACCCAAGAATTGAAAGAAAAATACTGACACTTAATAAAGGAGAAACAGTCTTTATCTTAAAATAATGGAAAAATTTTATCAAAACAATCTCAATTACATCCGTCAACATCATTTAGACAAAATATGCGTTGTAATAGCTAAAATAACCCCTTTATCTTACAGCCGCACTTTATGCTTTAACACTTCTCATATTATTTATTAATCATTCATCAAAGCTATTATTGACAATCATTAAACCATTAAGTTCTTTTTTGATTGTAACACTTATTAGAAAACTCTATAATCGTCCACGTCCTTGTATGACATTTAATATCGAACCACTTGTAGGTCATAAAACAGGAGAATCTTTTCCTAGTCGTCATACAGTAAGTGCTTTTGCGATTGCATTTGCCTTATTGAATATTAATATTCATTTAGGAATCATTGCTTTAATTATTGCATGTATTGTAGGGCTATCAAGAATCATTTGTGCTGTTCATTTTATAAGTGATGTTCTTTGTGGTTTTTTAATTGCATTGATCATTTATTTGGTATAACGAAATTTTTATTTCGTTATTTTTTTACTTTTTTTAAAAAATAAAAAGAAAAAG
>ENA-OQCS01000426-OQCS01000426.1-human-gut-metagenome-genome-assembly--contig:-NODE-426-length-23470-cov-6.183224_pt1 | contig 23470 bp, 20 predicted proteins | sample MGYA00242757_ERZ504575 | MGnify/ENA primary metagenome ERZ504575 (study PRJEB26092, sample SAMD00036297) | human gut metagenome | host: Homo sapiens | study: EMG produced TPA metagenomics assembly of... | reverse complement strand
TGGGGTTTTTTGAAGGCGGCCGCACTGGCCTTCTCATCCTGAAAAGGGGGCAGATCTTTCCTCCTGTTCTGAAACTACAGATTTCTTCCGGTCAGTGACTGTGTCTTCAAATGGAAGGTCTTCCGGCTGTTGTGATTCATTATCTGCTTCGTATGTATCCGGGGATGTATCCGCTCTGTGGATCTCAAAATTCATCGGAGCATCGATGTATGGTTTATTATCCGCATCATCAGAGGATTTAATCCCTGTATTCTCGGTATCCTCCGCAATTTCGGCAGTTCCTGATGCCGCTTTATCTGTATCTGCCGCTTTTTTCAGAAGTTTCCCCTTTTTCTTTGACTTCTGTTCAGAATAACCTGTCAGCTTGGTTCCTTCCAGGAAGCCGCCTTTTTTCATTTTCTTTGCTTCCGAAGGGTCCATGAAAAAGTCATCATCTGAAAATTCATCATCACCGATTTCTTCTTCCAGTTTGCGGATTTTTTCTTCACGCCGCTGTTCTCTTATAAGCTGACGTTCTCTGGCACGTTCTTCTCTGTATCTCTCACGTTCAGGCTGTCCCTGCATATAGCACTCATGCCTGTCCTTTACAAAATCACACACCTTTATAACCAGCCGCGTTACAAAATCAAGCAGAGAGCGCTGCGTGATAATGATCATACATACAACAAATGCCAGTATAATGATCACATATCCGCCGATAGTTCCAAAAGCAGATGTGACAGAAATACAGATCGCTCCTCCGATCAGACCGCCACCTGTTTTATAATCTGCGCTTAAAGCATAATAATCCAGCAAAGATGTACTCTGCATATATCCGTCTGTGAGAAGCTGCGCTGCCCCACACAGAAACAGAAACATCACAAACGCCGCTGCAAGTTTTTTATATGCCAGCCGGTTTGTTTTATTGATCAGAATAAATGCCGATTCAAGGAAAAACACGATTGGAAACAGATATGCCATCAGTCCCATCAGTCCGAAACAGAAATTACTGATTGCATCTCCTACAAAACCACCCGCTCCAAAATTGCTTGCCATCAGGATCACACATGCAGCCAGAATCACAAATAATATGATTTCTGTCTGAAATCTGCCGACTTCCTGTTCCATTGCTGTCTTCTTTTTTGTATTTCTTCCCGAATGCCCGGTATTCTTACTCTTTGATGCTGCCATTCTAAGGCTCCCCTCCTTGATCTTCTCGTAAATATTTTTCCCTTTACAGGGCAAAATTTTAATGCCAGTGTAATAATACCGACTATAAATGAATAGTATGCAAAATAGCGTAATTTTACATTCTGAGTCATGGCTATTGTATTTCGTATAACAAGACATCCCGCAAAACCGGCGATGATCATGCAAATACATAAGCAAACCCAAGTCCTGCCGTCATTTCAGAAGCACCAAAATTTCCGATTTCCGTAAAAAATGCACCTATGACAGCAGGCAGACTCATAAAAACAGAAAAACGAACCGCAAATTTGCGGTTATATCCGCATAACAGTGCGGCACATAATGTAAATCCCATTCTGGAAATCCCCGGAAAGACAGCAAGCCCCTGACAAATTCCAATCCACATGGCGCTGTCATAAGAAGCCTCTCTCGGTCCCTTTTTTCCACCGGATTTATTCAGATCTGTTACCAGAAGAAATACGCCTGTAAGTAAAAATCCGATTCCCGGAACAATCTGAGAGTCCGCGGCCAGAAGAGCCAGCCGTTTTCCTGTAAGTCCCAGAAGTGCTGTTGGAATCATGGAAATCACAAGAAGTGCACCTGTTTTCCGATATGTTCCGGTGACTATTCTGGCATAGCCCAAACTTTCCCCTGTCTTCTTGTTATGGATATATAGATTCAGATTACCGATCATATCCATAAACATCCCGAGAAGTCCCAGCCCGATTTTCTTTAAATCTTTGCGGAACAAAAATATAATTGCTGCCGCACTTCCAAGATGGAGCATCGCTTCTGACAGCAATCCGGTTTCGTGGCCGATTCCCATATATTGTTCCAATATGCATAAATGTCCCAGGCTGCTGACAGGAAGAAATTCCGTCACAGCCTGAATGACAGCCAAAAATATCAAATATACGACGATCATAGAACTGATTCCTTTTTGTTTCTCCAAAATTATGGTTTATTATAGCACACTCAGAAAGGCTTTACAATAAAAAGCCCCCTGACTGTCATGTTCACAACGTAGCCAAAATTCATTCATTTTCCTGCTGCTTTTTTTCTTTTTCATGTGCCAGCAGTTCCTGTACCGATTTATGTGCAATCCGGAATTCTTTTTCAAAATAAGCATTGATCTCTGCACCGTATAACAGAAGATTCATACAGATATACAACCATACCATGACCATGATGATCGTCGCAAGGTTTCCGTACATATTACTGAACCCCGGAAAAATCTCAAAATAAAAAGAGAATCCGTATGAAAATATCGACCATGCAACTGCTATGATCAAGGCTCCGGGAATCTGGCTTTTGAATGTGGCTTTTCTGTTCGGAAGAACCTTATACAACATAAGAAAAACCAGAAACAACACACCAAATACCAACAGTGCTCTTGCCCCCAGTATTTTTCCCAGAACTTTTCCAAGAAAAGGAATATATTTTGATACAACTTTCTGTATTTCGTTTCCGAGTACAAGCATAAGCAGAGACACGATTACCGCAATCACCAGTGATAAAGTATAGAATACTGCATAAATTCTGGTTAACAGCCAGTTACGGGTTTCTTTTACGTGATAAATGGTATTTAATCCATTGATGATAGACTGCATTCCTTTTCCGGCAGACCACAGTGCCACAATTGCTGACAAAGGGACAATTGCGGTACTTCTTTTGTATACATCTACCACGATCCCCAGAACAAAACTCTGCAGATTCTCCGGAATAAAAGCAACGATCGCGTCCCTGACTACATTATAGGTCAGAGGTGTATACCGTACCAGTGTAGTCAGAAACAGAATACAGGGAATAAAAGACATGATCAGAAAATACGCTGCCTGTGTCGCATAAGCTCCTACGTGATCTCCGGATACACGTTCCATAAACCCGAATAAAAGCCCTGTAACAGACCGGGTTTTATTTTTCTTTTTCATATATGTCTCCATTCTGTTATTTTACAGCAGTCATTTCAGATAATGCATTTATGGTGATTGCTGTAATTATAAAGATAACTGTTTCGAATATCTCTGTTTACTATCATACCATGAAACTGCCGTTATGACAAACATGAATTATGGATAATAAAATCCGGTTCTTTTCATGCTGGAACGCTGTAGATATGAAAAAAACCGGATCAATATGTAATTAGTTTTATGGTCAGATTTTTACTTTCTGATGTAGAATGATAAGCAGTCACAGAATCATACTGTTCACCTGCATTAAGAATCGGGGAGTGGAAATCTTCAACATTGACCGCATTCGGTTCAACCTGCGTTTCCAGACAGAAAGCATCCCGCTTATTGTAAGTATGACCATTTTTACCATGTTCATTTTCGACAAAATTTGCTGCGTAAAACTGTACACATGGACAGTCGGAAGTGACATCCATGGCAATTCCGGTTTTATCACTGTATGCGGTTGCGATCAGTCTTCTGTTTCCTTTTGCATAGTTGTCTGTCACATAATTGTGGTCATATCCGCCTGTGAATTTCAACTGGTCAAATTCTGCTTCAATATCCTGCCCAATCTGTTTGGCAGTTCTGAAATCCATGGGAGTCCCTGCAACTTCCTCATACACTCCTGTAGGAATGGAATGACTGTCGGCTACAGGTGTATAATATTTTGCATGGATTGTAAGATACTGATCCATGGCGGTTCCGCTTCCCTCACCATTCAGATTGAAATAAGAATGATTTGTCATATTGGCAACTGTCGGCTCATCGCAGATTCCCTGATAATGGATCCTCAGTTCATTGTCTTCCGTAAACTCATATTTTACAGACACATCAAATTCTCCCGGGAAACCATTCTCGCCATCCGGACTTATACGGTTAAATATGACACTGTTTTTATCATCGGAAATCTCAGCCACTTTCCAGAGCTTTTTTCAAATCCGTCAGGACCGCTGTGAAGATTATTGTCATTCTCATTCTGAGCAAGACTACTTCTTTGCCATTGACAGAGAATTTCGCACCGCCGATGCGGTTTCCGTTTCTGCCGATGGTTGAACCGAAAAAGCATCCATTTACTTCATAAGATGCCAGATCATCATATCCAAGTACTACGTCTGTTAAAGTACCATCTTTATCAGGTACGCAGACCTTAACCAGGATTGCTCCAAAATCTGTCACTTCCGCATATGCCCCGGATTTGTTTTCCAGATGAAATTTTTTACTGTTTCCCCCAGTCTGTAATACACCGAACTTTCTTTCAGAAACACTCATTGTTTCCAACCTCCCGTATCATAAAATAATATTAAATCCAAAGATAATAAAAAAGAGCCTCTCTACGGCTCATTTTTACAGTTCCCGAAATGCCGTTCCCTTCCCATTGACGCCTAGCCGCAGCTAGGTGGGTATCCTCAACAGACCTTCTGTCTTCCGCTGCATAATGACGGCCTGACATCCGGCCTGCGATGTTGGGTTCCCGTTAAAGTCGATGTAGGTTCAAAAAAAGAAGGGGCCTCGTACATTTCAGGATATTCACTGTTTTTAACTGATTCTTATTATACTCCAGTATATGTTCTTTTTCAACATAAAATGTAGAATTAATTATATTTTTTATAATATGGAGATTATCGGTTACTGTTCACACACCACTATCCCGCGAGGTGTTTTTGGCATGAATATGCCAAAATCCCGAGACATACAAGCCAAAATTCCATTGCCGCAGGCAATCTGGAATGAATTTTGGCTACGTTACTGTGAACGGAGTGAACAGTAACGATTATCGGATTCCAAGGATATCTTTTACTGCCTTTGGCATATCCGGCGCATCTACCACCCGGTTATGAAGCACCGGGTGCTGTGCGGATCGTCTCAACTGCCTGTGGAAGTTTCACTCCGGAAAGCGCACTCAGTTCATCAGCCAGTGCAAAATCATCCTTACCGTCTGTATCTGCTCCAAGTGCTTCCATTACACTTCTTGTAAATTTATATGGGCTTGCTGTGGATGCAATGACAGTTGGTGTGGTATCATTGGTATCTTTTACATATTTGTCATAAACACCTGCTGCAACTGCAGTATGGGTATCTATCACATAATGACTGTCTTTGAAGATTTCTGCGATTGTTTTTGCTGTTTCGTCTTCTGTACAGTAATTGCCATAGAAGTCTGCAAGCTGTGCCTTCATGTCTTCTGTGATGGTATACTCGCCGCCTGCAGTAAGAGACTGCATCAGCTCTGCACATTTTTTTGCATCACCGCCTGCAATACGGTAGATCAGACGTTCCAGATTGCTGGAGATCAGAATATCCATGGACGGTGAGGTTGTAAGGATAAAGTCACGCTTTCTGTCATAGGTTCCTGTGCGGAAGAAATCATACAGAACCTTGTTATCATTGGATGCACAGATAAGTTTGTGAACCGGAAGTCCCATCTGTTTTGCATAATAAGCAGCGAGGATATTTCCAAAGTTTCCGGTAGGTACTACCACATTGATCTCCTGACCGTCTTTGATCTTGCCCTGACGTACAAGTGATGCATATGCATATACATAATAAACGATCTGCGGTACCAGACGTCCGATATTGATAGAGTTCGCAGATGAGAACTGATATCCTGCAGCATCAAGTTCTGCTTCCAGTTCCTTATCATTGAACATTTTCTTTACTGCAGTCTGTGCATCGTCAAAGTTTCCGGTAATTCCCACAACATATGTATTGTTGCCTTTCTGAGTTACCATCTGTTTCTCCTGGATAGGACTTACACCATGTTTCGGATAGAAAACGATAATCTTGGTTCCCGGAACATCTGCAAATCCGGCCATTGCCGCTTTACCTGTATCTCCGGAAGTAGCGGTAAGAATAACAATCTCATTTTTTACCTGATTCTTCTTAGCAGCTGTAGTCATAAGATGTGGAAGAATTGATAATGCCATATCCTTAAACGCAATGGTCGCACCATGATACAGCTCAAGGAAATAAGCTTCGTCTGCTTCATGAAGCGGTGCAATCTCTTTTGTATCAAATTTTTCATCATAGGCATTGTTGATGCAGTTTTTTAATTCTTCTTCTGTAAAATCAGTAAGGAAACATTTCATTACTTCATATGCTGTCTCCTGATAGCTCATCTTTGCCAGCTCATCCATTGGGACATCCAGCTTCGGAATCTCTGTCGGCACAAATAAGCCGCCATCCTCAGAAAGCCCCTTTAAAATAGCCATAGAAGCTGTTACGGTTTCTTCTTTTCCTCTTGTGCTTTTGTATAATACCTGCATGATATTTCCTGCCTTTCCAAAGTTATTCGTAACTGTTCAGTATATTGGCAGTAATAATAAACCGCTGAACAGTTACAGTTATTCATTTCGCCAATTGAGCACATTATAGCATATACTTTAGCAAAATACTATCCTAAATTATTTCTCTTTTTTCTGTCTTTTTATGATTGATTACTATAAATCAAAAATATGGACATATTCTTTTGTTCCCGAAGAATATGTCCATATTTTGAGCAGTATTACCGCAATCCTGTTAAATGAGTTATATGAAGAGTATCGTTTATTACGATCCTGTGGAACTTTCTGCTGAATCCGGATAGGTATAAAATTCATGTACGCCGTATTTAAACAGCCTTTTCAGATCTTTCTCAAACCAGGAGACATTCTGGCTTTCAGCTTCAGATTTCTGGATAAAAAACAGTGCTCCTTCTGAATAATCCACACCTTCAAGAGCCTGTCTGACGGCTTCTCTTGTCTCATCTGTAACAGTTACTTCATTGATACGTCCGTCATAAGTCGGTGAAAACTGCGGAACACCATTGGTATTCTGCCATACCACTTCTGTGACTGTATCGGGAAATTCCTTATTCTTTATACGGTTCATGATCACATTGGCAACCAGAATGCGTCCCTTGACATCCTCAGTACCTGCTTCAGCCTCTACAATATGAAGCAATGTATCATAGTCCTCATCCGACATCATCCGGGCACTCTCTGCAAGAGCCGCTGTCCTTGCATCCAACTCATTGATGCTGCTCTCCATAGAAGAGCTGACATCGAATTCTGCCATATTATCTTCAATAACTTTGATTCTCTGACCGACCATTACCTGTTCACAGGAAGTTCCGATACGTGTGACTGATTTTTTGGGAGAAGCTGTATCATTCATTCCGGATACTACTCCTGCAATTCCTGTTGGCAATACATCTGTTTCGTCAGCATCAGAGGAAAAAGTTTTCTCCCTATTTTCAGAAGCTGCATATACTTTGTTTTTTCCATTAAAATCTGCTATTCTGCCGCCTGCTGCAAACGCAATCGCTGTACAGGTACACACTGTAACCAGTATCAGACTCCGCGCGGATTGCCGGACTGTTTTGACTCTTTTTTCTGAACTTTCATACTTATCATTCCTTGAGTTTTTTTTAATTACAGGTTTTATGGTTGTAACATTTCTGTAACTTATAAGAAAATTATATTTAATATAATTGATTTTGTCAAGCTTTTTTCATATTTTTGTAACATTTTAGCTTGCAAAAAAGAAAAAAGGAAGGTTCCATCAATGAAATCTCCCTTTAATATATGCTTCATTTTTCTCAATTATTACATTTATTTTTTTCGCCGCAGATCAGGAACATAGGGGTTGGATTATAAAACTCATCTTTCTTTGTATAAATTCTGCTGCTGATACCCAGATCAATGGAGAATCTGTTGATACCCAGTTTTCCCAGTGTCTCCAGATCCCAGGCAGGGCGTACATAGGAACTGATAGGAAGCTGGCGTTTAATTTCCTCGCATTCCTGCATCATGCATCGCCTACTGTAAAATGAGCATGATTGGCAGGCAGATCAGCAGTATCTGAGAAATCATCTGCACCATAATTGGCATCTGCGTTGATCAGGATTCCTCCCGTTTTCAGCACACGAATCCATTCTTTATATGCTCTTGCTGCATCCGGAAGTGTCCAGGTAAGATTTCTGGATACGATCACATCAAAGGTACCATCGGGAAAATCCAGATTTTCCGCATCCATTACTTCAAACGTACAGGAGGCATTCTCTTCTTTTGCCAGTTCCCTGGAATGAATGATCATATCCGGTGTCAGATCGATTCCTGTAACTTCATGTCCCAGTTTTGCTAAAAGAATGGAAAAGAAGCCTGCACCGCATCCCACATCCAGAATCCTTAATTTTCCATCAGGAAGAAAAGTCCCGATCTCTTTCAGCCATTTATCAGCCATATCACTGTGAAGCTCAGCTCTTCTCTGTTCCATAAAACTGTCGCTTCTTTTCGCCCAGTAATTTGTGATCTTTTCCTTGCGTTCATCCTTTCTTCTGCTGAAACTGCCATATGCGATCATCGGACCATCCTTAATAACCTGAAGACTTCCCGCCTGATATAGAACCACTCCATTTAAATCGGATAAACTTGTCTCCAGAATATTTCCCTCATAATCCTTAACACAGCCAAGATACTCTCCAACCTTAATGATATCTCCCGGTTTTTGGCAGGATACCACAGCCGGATACACTGGCAGACTGATAACGCACATCTTCAATTTCCATGGGATAATAATTACTGTAACTTCTCATGCCATCGTAAACACCCAGCGCACACAGAATATTACGCACATCTTTTCCTGTAGAATGAACCTCCTCCGGACTCCAGCCTCCCATCTGGCCACGTTCGATCAGAACACTGGGAATGCCACATGCGGCAGCATAATTGTAAGAACCACCGGATGCCACATTAGACTTACCATATAGGGAACATCTGCCTGCTCTGCCATCTTCCTTGACATCTGAACTACATCTTCATCTGCACATCCGGCATAGTAAATATAAGGCGTAAGCTGCTCATAATCATCCCCGCTGTGAAGATCAATATAATAATCTGCTGCACTGTGAAGCTTCTGAACCACCTCATACGCCAGACGGTCCATCCTGGTTCCCTGCGGATTCCCCGGAAATACACGATTCAGATTCTTCTCATCCTCCGGGCAGACACTGCCGCTCCTCTCCTCAAATTCCTTCCTGCACACAGTCTTAACCAGGATTACTCTTCCATGGATCTTCTCAGGCTTCAGTTTATCTGCAAGCTCAACAGCAGCCTGGATTCCCACATATTCTCCTCCATGAACCGCAGCGGTGATCAGAACTGTCTTTCCGGGATGAGAACCGCAGATTACTGTATAAGGAAGCGAAAACTCACCTCCGCCCAGTTTCAGGAATCCGCTCTTTTTCATACCCGGAGCAGCACACAGCATGGCATCCTCCAAATCTCTTTTCCTGTCATATCCGCTATCAGAATCACCCATTCCATCATTCTCGGACCAGACGTTTTTCTCTTCCTTCACAGCGCTGATCATAAACATCGGCGTAGAATGATAATTCAGCTTCTCTTCCTGACTCCACACCCGCTGCCAGATCCCGGTATCCACTGCCACAGATTCAAACCCGTTCTCCTTCAGAAACTTCCTGTCCCAAGACGGTCTGTTAATAGAAGAAAGAGGCATCTGCAGTGCAATCTTCTCCATTCTGTCAATATCCGTACAGAGGTAATGATCATCCAGATGCTCACTCTCCACACTCTTTCGGTCTTCCTCATAAGACAGGCGTTTTTCCTCATCATAAAGATAACCGTACCAGTTGCATCGAAATTAAGAAGCTTTCCGCCCGGTTTCAGTACACGACACCACTCTTCATAAGCTCTCTTAGGATCCTTCAGATTCCATGTCAGATTCCTGCTGATCACAACATCAAACACATCATCCTCAAATTCCAGATTCTGAGCATCCATCTTATAAAAAGAAATCCGCTCACAAAGATTACCGGCATTCCTCTTCGCAGTATCCAACATCTCCTGCTATAATCAACAGCAGTCACCTTATATCCCGCCTCAGCCAGAATAACAGAAAAAAATCCAGGTCCTGTTCCGATATCCAAAATCTTAATCTCATCCTTCACTTTCTCCGGGAACTGCCCTTTCAACACCTCAAGCCATGCCCCCTTCTGCATCCCATTCAATTCCTTATGATTAACTTCAGAATACCCCTCAGCCCGGGTAGTCCAGTAACTCTCAATCTCCGATAATAAATCCTTCACCTTATGCCAACCTCCATGCATGCAATTTATAATCATATATAGCCAAATTATATCAAATCCCTCCCCTTTCCAACAAGCCCTCCCGGGGGATATATTTCACGTCTCAATTCATTTTTATATAAACAAGTCCTTCTTATAATTCACACTCCACCTTGTATTATATCTTAACCAAAACCAGCGAAGCAGGCGTATAGTTGTACCGGATGCATTTGCAGGCATCTTAGAGATTCTTAGTCCTCGGAAATCTGCGTTATGAGACGAAAAGTCCCTTGTCTGAGCGACAGCGAGTAATTCCGGACTTTTCGTCTCATGCTTTTAGCGGATTTTCGAGGGCTTAGAATCTCTTAGATGCCGAAACCGTATCCGGTACAACTATACGCCTGCTTCGCGTCCCCTTTTTAAACCAAAAACAAAGCTGCCATACCCAAAAAAGAGGATATGACAGCTATATATTTTTACTCAGATAGCTCCAAGAATCTTCCGGGCATTATCAATCCTTTCCTGCGTCGGAGGATTAACCCCCTCCAGTGGATAAGAAAGCCCCAGATTCTCCCATTTAAACTTACCAAGCGTATGATAAGGGAGCACCTCCACTCTCTCCACATTGGAAAGAGTATGGATAAAATCAGCTAACCGGTGCAGATATTCATCCTTATCACTTCCGCCCGGCACAAGCACATGACGGATCCATACAGGTTTTTTCATATCAGAAAGTTCCCGCGCCATCGCAAGAATATTCTTATTGGAATGACCGGTAAGCTTAATATGCTCCTGCTCGTCAATCTGCTTGATATCAAGCATTACAAGATCTGTATACTTCATAAGCTCCAACCACCCGGAATGCCATGGTTCCTGATCAGTGAAGGGATTTCCACTGGTATCAAGAGTCGTATGCACACCCTCTGCCTTTGCCTTCTTAAAAAATTCTGTAAGAAAATCCATCTGAAGCAATGGCTCACCACCGCTTACAGTGATACCGCCTTTGCTGCCCCAGTAGCCCTTATAACGTAAAGCTTTCTTAAGAAGCTCATCTGCCGTATAAAGCTCTCCCTGCTTCATCTTCCAGGTATCCGGATTATGACAGAACTGACATCTCATGGCACAGCCGCTTAAAAAAATCACATATCTTACTCCGGGTCCGTCAACGGACCCGAAGCTTTCTAAAGAATGAACATAGCCTTTTATCTGTTTATTATCCATTATATCATCATCCATTAATTACATTCTGTCGTGGCAGGTTCTGGCAATAACGTCTAACTGCTGCTCTCTTGTAAGGTCGATGAACTTAACAGCATATCCGGATACACGGATTGTGAAGTTTGCATACTCTTCTTTTTCCGGATGTTCCATAGCGTCGATCAGTTTCTCTTTACCAAATACGTTTACATTGAGGTGATGAGCACCCTGATCAAAGTATCCGTCAAGTACATGTACCAGATTCTCTGAACGTTCGTCATCACTGTGTCCCAGAGCATCAGGATTGATTGTCTGAGTATTGGAGATACCGTCAAGAGCATCTTCATAGTCAAGCTTGGCAACAGAGTTCAGGGAAGCAAGAAGACCGTTCTGCTCTGCACCGTAAGATGGGTTTGCGCCAGGTGCAAGAGGTTCCCCTGCTTTTCTTCCATCCGGAAGAGATCCTGTAGCCTTACCATAAACAACGTTGGAAGTAATAGTAAGGATAGATGTGGTTGGCTTGGAATCACGGTAAGTATGGATGTGTTTCAGTTTCTCAAGGAATGTAGACAGAAGAGTTGTTGCAATCTCGTCTGCTCTGTCATCATCATTACCATAACGTGGGAAGTCACCCTCAACCTGGAAATCTGTTGTAATACCGTCTTCATCACGGATAGCTTTAACTTTTGCATATTTGATAGCGGACAGGGAGTCTACTACATGAGAGAATCCTGCGATACCTGTTGCGAAAGAACGCTCAACCTTTGTATCGATCAGAGCCATCTCTGCTGCTTCGTAGTAGTATTTGTCATGCATGTAGTGGATCATGTTCAGTGTTCCGACATACAGATGAGCCAGCCAGTCCATCATTTTGTCATATTTTGCAATTACTTCGTCATAGTCAAGATATTCAGAAGTGATCGGCTGATAGTTTGGTCCTACCTGCTGTTTTGTCTTCTCATCAACACCGCCGTTGATCGCATAAAGAAGGCATTTTGCAAGGTTTGCACGAGCGCCGAAGAACTGCATCTCTTTACCTGTCTCTGTAGCAGATACACAGCAGCAGATGCTGTAGTCATCTCCCCATACCGGACGCATAACATCATCATTCTCATACTGAACAGAACTTGTTGTAACAGAAATATTTGCAGCATATTTCTTGAAGTTCTCAGGCAGTCTTGAAGAATAAAGTACTGTAAGGTTTGGTTCCGGAGCCGGTCCCATATCTTCCAGTGTGTGCAGGAAACGATAGTCGTTCTTTGTTACCATGGAACGTCCGTCCTGTCCCATACCTGCTACTTCCAGAGTTGCCCATACCGGGTCACCGGAGAATAACTGATTGTAAGAAGGGATACGTGCAAATTTAACCATACGGAATTTCATTACCATGTGGTCAACAAGCTCCTGAGCTTCTTTCTCTGTAAGAGTTCCGTTCTGAAGATCTCTTTCAATATAAATATCAAGGAATGTGGAAATACGTCCGACACTCATTGCAGCACCGTTCTGAGTTTTGATAGCTGCAAGATATCCGAAGTACAGCCACTGGAAAGCTTCTCTTGCATCTTTGGCCGGTTTGGAGATATCATATCCATAAGATTCAGCCATAACTTTCATGCCTTTCAGAGCACGGATCTGATCAGCGATCTCTTCACGAAGCTGGAAGTCATAACGTCTCATACCCTGACGGTCGCATGCTGCGAAGTCTTTCTGTTTTCCTTCGATCAGAGCGTCGATTCCGTACAGAGCCACACGTCTGTAGTCGCCAACGATACGTCCACGTCCGTAAGTATCCGGAAGACTGTAAGGATCTTGTTGTGACGTGCTACTTTCATCTCAGGTGTGTAGATATCAAACACACCCTGGTTGTGAGTTTTAAATTCATAGTTGTGGAAAACATCTTTAATCTTGTCACTTACTTTATATCCGTAAGTTTCACAAGCCTGCTCTGCCATTTTGATACCGCCGTATGGCATGAAAGCACGTTTCAGAGGTTTATCTGTCTGAAGACCAACAACTTTTTCAAGGTCTTTTGTTTCTTCATCAATATATCCGGGACCATATGCTGTCAGAGATGTAACTACCTCTGTCTCCATATCAAGAACTCCGCCTTTGGCACGTTCTTCTTTCTGAAGTGCCTGGAGCTTGCCCCACAGTTTGTTTGTAGCTTCTGTAGGTCCTTCCAGGAAAGAAGCATCACCGTCATATGGTGTATAGTTCATTCCAATAAAGTTACGTACATCGATTTTTTCTTTCCAACGGTTGCCCTTAAAGCCATTCCACTGTTCGAAATTTTTCATTCTTTTACCTCTTTCTCTAAAATATTTCCGCGCATCTCTCACTAGTCTGGAGTGAGATAATAAAATGTAAATTGTACTTATTTAGGACACTTTTCTGCCCACGCTGTCAGTATACGTAAACATGAGTGTTATGTCAATTAATTTCCCTTATGATTTTAATTAAATACAATTCTGATAGCTTTTCATCGGAGTTTGCTTCTTTATTGTACTTTATCGCGTACATTAAGACTTTTGTATTTTTATAAATACAAAAAGATACCGGTCAGGAAGTCCACTGGACAATCTGACCGGTATCTGATTTTGATATTTTATGTAAACTATATTATTCCCTGCCAAGCGGATATTAGTCTGACCTGCAGAAGTCAAAAAACAGCAGGAAAAAATCGGGCGTGTCGGAACAGTCTAACGGTTATTGATCGCTGTTACAAGTGCATCAATAGATGCGCGAATGATATCCGCGTCTACGCCTGCCCCCCAGGCAAGGGTTCCATCCGGCTTTTTGATACCGACATAAGCAATAGCTTTGGAACTTGAACTGCGCTCCAGCGCATGTTCCTGATATGTTTCCAGGGAATATTTCAGCTCATATGCCTTCTTCAGTGCATTGCTGACTGCATCAAGACGTCCGTTACCGGATGCCTCTGTAGTGATTGTCTTCCGCGGAAAGTAGAGGTAACTTTTGTTACAATACCACCATCTTTCTGCTGGAAATGTACTTCATTGATGCTGTACGGTTCTGTGATATTCTCAAAGGTCTGTTTAAACAGATTGAAAATTTCGTCAGGATGAAGCTCTTTATGTTTGTGATCTGAAACAGCTTTTGTGGCATATCCCATTGCCTCACGCATTTTCGGAGGAAGGTTAAGACCGAATTTGGTCTCAAGGATATATCCCACGCCACCTTTACCGGACTGGCTGTTGATGCGGATAACATCTGCGTCATAATTTCTTCCCACATCTGTCGGATCGATCGGAAGATACGGAACATTCCAGTGATCCGAATCCTTGTCATCTCTCCAGTGCATACCCTTGGCAATTGCATCCTGATGAGAGCCGGAAAATGCGGCAAATACAAGTGCACCACTGTACGGACTTCTTTCGCCTACTTTCATTCCGGTACATTCTTCATATATTTCACAGATATGCGGCATATCAGAGAAGTCAAGTTTTGGATCTACACCCTGAGAATACATATTCATACCAAGTGTAACAATATCTACATTTCCGGTACGCTCACCGTTTCCGAACAGAGTACCCTCGATTCTGTCTGCACCTGCAAGTAATCCCATTTCAGAATCTGCAACACCGCATCCTCTGTCATTGTGCGGATGGAGAGATACGATTACATTCTCGCGGTATTTCAGATTTTCACACATATATTCTACCTGGCTTGCATATACATGCGGCATGGAATGCTGTACAGTTACAGGCAGATTGATGATGCATTTGTTATCTGCTGTAGGCTGCCATACATCAAGAACTGCATTGCATACTTCCAGAGCGTATTCCGGTTCTGTGCCTGTAAAGCTTTCAGGGCTGTACTCAAACTGGAAATTTCCTTCTGTTTCATCAGCCAGTTTCTTTAATAATGCGGCACCATCCACTGCAATCTTTAAGATTTCTTCTTTGGATTTCTTAAATACCTGTTCTCTCTGAGCTACAGAAGTGGAATTGTACACATGTACAATTGCCCTTGGTGCGCCTTTGACAGCTTCAAAGTTTTGCGGATGATATGCTCTCTGGCTTGAGTCAGAACCTGAATAGTTACATCCTGTGGAATCAGATTCTGCTCGATCAGGTACGCAGAAATTCATATTCTGTTTCAGAAGCAGCCGGGAAACCTACTTCAATTTCTTTGAAACCGATTTTTACAAGAAGTTTAAAGAATTCAATTTTCTGTTCCAGACTCATCGGAATCACCAGTGCCTGATTACCGTCACGAAGGTCTACAGAACACCAGACAGGTGCTTTGTCCACATATTCTTTTTCTGCCCATTTCATGCATTTAACAGGCGGCATAAAATACTGTCTCTGATATTTGCTTGGATTCATCATTTTTTCTTCCTCCGTTATGTAAATATTATGTTTGGACTGTGGGGATTGACTGTAAAAAGACATAAAAAAATCTTCCATCTCCACAGACTTATCTGCAAGAGACGAAAGATATTATCATCTTACGCGGTACCACTCTTATTTATGAACAATGTCATACACTCATGGGATACGGAATCTCCGGATATCCGGTATTCTTATATCCTCTCCATATAACGGTGGAAACCGTCTGCACCTACTCTTGTATAATTTCAGGCAGCTGCTCAAAGGCGAGTTCCACAATTTCCTTCCACTGCTTCTCAGCAACCAGCAGTTCTCTGTGCTCCGGTCCGGGTGTACTATTCCTTATCATTGCATTTTACTTATAACTTTATTTGGCTTTTTTGAAATGAAATGAACATACGTCTGAATCATTCATTGTAAATATACTACAAACGATTTAACCATATGTCAGTCGGGGCAACAGGATTTGAACCTGCGACCTCACGGCCCCTTAACGATTGAGCAAATGAACTTATTATTGCATTTATGAAACCTTAGAATAAAGTGTAACAAAAAATGTAACAAAATTTATAGAAAGGATTTTTGCACTTGCTTAAAACAGATATTAACACTAAAACTGATATTCTGTCAAGGTTTTTTTCGTATTTTAAAACTACATTAATACATACGTATTTAAGAAAATATTTATGTATTAGCATTGAATAACTGTCAAGGACTGACAAAATTTTGCTTTCCTTCGCCAGATGAATTAACTGATCTCTTTCTGATGGTTGGTGGTAACCCAGTGCTTGAACTCTTTTGCTGATGGGAGCTTACTACTGAGGATGAGGGCGTATAGCGGATTCGTTGATTATTGTCATTCCTCTTGGCGTATCAAAACTGTCGTTTTGGCAGTTTTGCTTATCTGCTGCATCTACGTGCTTTTTCAAAGCCCCAAAAGTATCTAAATACCCCAACGCAGTAGCCACATCTTTTCCTACAAACCATGGTTCCCCTGAGATTTCAACAGTTCTCAACTCACCGAATTGTGAGTGAGTGAATACTGTTGGGGCTTCTGTTGGCGTAGATGCTTCTGGGAGATGGAGGACATTTTAGACCCTCATCTATATTTTTGTCTTGTCCCATGTTCATTTGTGACACACCCTCATTCGTCACAAAGGAAGAATGCTTATTACATTCACCCGCCGGGCGAGAGGGATAGAATCAACTTTGTAAAATACTGCTGGCTTTATTCGAGTATATCTCTCAGAAATCAATCTTTGTTTCCAGAGGAACACTTTCCCAGCCATGCCAGAAAAATAAATCCTCTGGCTGTATACTCAATCAGACCTACTATTTCGCCTGTAACATCACCTTTATACCTTTATATAGTAGGTTTTTTCTGCTTTGCTATTGTAATCATTCCTTTCTTTTTTAACGTAGATAACGGTTTCAAAAGTTCTTCGCTTCGCTCAGTCCTTTTTCAAGAAAACCATTTTTTTCTACTTGAGATATAGTAATTAAATAAAAACATATTAATTATATTATGTTCGATGGAAAACTTTTCACCAACAAAAACAATCAACGTCTGAACGCAAAATTCAGAAGCAGCTGCTTTAGGCGAGGCGCTTAACCGCCGAGTGTAGAAAGTAGCGCTGAAAAAACTTCATGTGTTCAGACCTCAGGCTTCGCCTTTCGCTCTATTGCAACCTGATAGGTAGAAATTTTCCGTTGACAGGTTCCTAAATATATGAGAACATATCTTCATAAAATATATCTCTAGCAAGGAAACATCCCTACACTCGTTTTTGAGATGTCGTTAGTATATCCGACAATGTTAAGCATCGCAAAACTAGCAATAGCCAAGGATGTATACCTACTAGGGACAATAAACCTATCAACTGAGCCATTTTTTGAAAACAAGGCATAAGCCAAGGGGATAGTTTACTCTTTTTTATTTGTTTCGGAATCACTTGCATATTGATTTCATGATCTGCATATGCTATAATGCCAGTAGGCAAAGAAATAATAATTTGTCTGGCAAGGACAAAAATGAAGCCCCCGGTATTCCCAGTACCGAGGGCTTCTCTTATTTTTTAGAGCAGATAAGAAACTGCTAGGCTAGTGTTGCCCTACTTGTCGCCGTCTAACCATTTGATGATATAGTGGCAAGCTATACCAGCCGCGCAGGAGACAAGAAAAGAAATAATAATTTCTGACAAGGAACTCACCTCCTCCCGTTGCCGGGTATCGGTTGGACAACACTGTAAGTATATCATATCTCTTATTATTCTGGAAGCACAAACAGTTCTTAAAAGTTTATAAAATAATACTGGGTTTATTCGAGTATATCATCACAGAATCCATCATCAAATTACAGCTTAATATTTCTCAAGCACACTATTTTTGTAATTTCTTTCCTTCCAATGTTGAGATGAACGATCATTTACGATTATACGCCGGAGTTGCTGGAAGCAACGACAAGTATCAATTGTAAATGGCGTTTATCGAAACCCCTGCGGAGCTTAATTTCAATGAGTGTCGTTATGCCAAAGGCATAATGTACCGAATTGAACATTAAAGCGGAGCAGTTCCCCTGTCCTCCCCCCTTTTTCTTTTCATATCTTACAGATTAATTGGCTATAAAAATTTGTCGGTTTATATATCTTATATACAATATAATTCTCTTTTATAAGATAATTAAACCGACAATTTTTTAAAGTTTTATCAAAGCATCTACAGCTTTCATTCTATTTGGTAAACCAACTGTTTCTGCCAGTAAATGACCGTCTCTGTATGCTTTCGTCATATGCGGCTGTGGACGACCTATTTTCATTTGCATATGTGATAACTCCTGTTGAATATCCTGCTGCCATTTCTCATAAGATTGAGCATATCTCTTCTCTGTCGCAGAGCTTAAATATTCATAAATTCTCTTATTTAATACATTCCGATACTCTGCATATTCCTTTTTAGTTATCTGACAATAAGATGCTGATACATTATCTAAATTTGGCACAACTGTAATAGATGAATACAATCTTCTCAAACTTTTACGACGCAGTAATGCTTTATATGCTTCTTCTCTTCCTTTAACTGTTTTAAGATTATAATTAAATTCTTCTGCCAGTTCTCTCATTAGCTTAGAGTATTCTTCTTCACTGTAATGACTAATCGTAAGATCAGTGCTTTCTTCATCATACGGTTGACGTGAGAGATATTCTTCAAAGGTCATAAAATATTTTTCTTTTAGTTTAATAACAGCGGATTCTCCACCTTCTTTATACAACTTCACTTCTTCTTCGATTGTAAGCGGAACCACTTTTCTACACTCTTCTTCATACTTCGTAAGTAATTCATCAAGTTCCTGTTCATTAAATCTGGAAACACCTATATATTTTACTGACACTGATGCTAAGTTGTTTTTTCCAAGATAATTCAGCGCACTTCTCAGATAAATTTTTACAGCTGCACCAGCACCGTAATAATAGAAATCATCAAGTGTCGGTTTTAGTACATCACAACTGCTTAATTCAGAAATATCTTTACGAGCACCGTAGTTTTCGTTAGCTAGCCCTACAATCTTTATCCATTTAGTTCTTGTATTTGTGCAATCTTCTAGCTGCGAACATACAGCACGCAATATATTATCTGCAATATCCTTTGTAAAGAACGAGTGATTTCCTTGTGATCTTCCGTCAATTTTTTCTTTAGGTACATCAAAAAATTTCTTCTATTAAAGAAAGAGGGTACTCATATGAAGAAACTTACAAACTATCAGAGAACGGCACAGTACTTAAACAAAGTATTCAAACTTATCAATGAAGAATACTTTAACAATGAACTGGAAGTACCAACAATAACTATACAGAGTACTGTAGGTGCTTACGGTCATGTATCAGTCAACAAAGTATGGCACAATGATACAATAGCAACACACGAACTTAATCTATCTGCTGATTATCTCAACAGACCAATTGAAAATATAGTTGCTACACTGATACATGAAGGTTGTCACTTGTGCGCATTACAGAACAACATTAAAGACACTTCTAACAGGGGCATCTACCATAACAAGAGATTTAAAGCGTTAGCTGAAGAAAGAGGTTTACAGATCAGCAGGCACGAAACTTATGGCTGGACAATCACAGAGCCTACAGAAAAGACATTAGACTTCTGCATTATAAATCAGTTGGAAGATATACAGATTGTCAGGCAGACAGCTTACAGCATAGGAATCTCTGGCGGCAAAGCTGGCTCAGGTTCAACTCCTGTTGCAAGACCAAAGAAGCCCAGCAGCACAAGAAAATACATTTGCCCCTGTTGCGGAAACTCTTTCAGAGCTACAAAAACATTAAGGGTACTCTGTATGGATTGCAATGTTCAGTTTGAGGAGGTACGGTAGTATGTTTTTAACAGCAGTTATTCTTATATTATTTTTCAGTCTGTCAGATTTAGCAAAATGGATGAATCAGAACGGGGATACTTATGCCCTGAGAGAGTTTATAAATCTGGAAAAACTGTGTATGCTGATCTGCTTCGATACCGAGTCCAAAAATAAGTCGATAAAACTATATTATATTTCTATGCTTTTCTACTCTAAATTCATTTTTTCTTTTATACTCTACGTTTCCAGATTCTCGGTTCCGTCTTCAAAAAAGTTAGATGTATTAAACTTATATAAATTTCTTTATATACAGTCTTTCTACTGCGACGACAACTCAATCTATTTCTCATGTAATAGTTTTTAAAAAAATTTACTTCCCGGAAACGCAACTATATAGCTATTTCTCACGATTCGTTAAATCCTCTATTTATCAAAGAGAGGGGGCTTCAGTGAAAATGTAACGCTATCAAAATAGACCTCAGTCTCCGCAAATGCGCTCTACAAGCGCGTTTGCGAGATTTCGTTGGTTGAGTATATATGAAAGGGAGAGTATTTCAGGATAAAATGACGCTATCAAATCAAACCAATATCTCTGCAAACAAGCCTGTATAACTGCGTTTCCACGATTTATTAAATTCTGTATCTATGAAAGGGAATGTGTATTTGAGGGTGTTTGAGGGTGTTTGTGGATCGCACAAAAAAAGTTCAGTTTCCGCAAATGCTGTTGTAGAGAGCGATTCCGCGATTTATTAGATTCTGCATATTATGAAAGAGAGATAGTATCTCTCACAAAAAAATGAAAGGAAGATACAAAAATGAATGTAAACAAAAGAAACAACTATCAACTCACAGGGAGCATTCACACGCTGTCACTTATCAGTCTGCCAGTAACAGACATAGATGAAAGTATAGCCCCCTGTTTTGACACTCTGTCCAGCAGAGAAAACTTATCCTACAGCAAAATAAACGCCAATAAGCTAGTAGGTGACTTATTCTCCTACGATGAGTTTAAAACAGCTTTTGACACGATTCTGGGCGGTGCTGGCATAGAATCATACAGTCTTAGCCGCTTCGATATGAGATTCGATTCGTTTGACCCGGAACACTACAGGGATTATGCCAAACTTAACAGATACCTCATCTCTGCCCTTGCAGTAACCTATAATGATTATTCCGGGGCTCTTTGAGCCACCTGTCCGGACTTTGAGAGCCACCATTCCGGAGAATGAGAGCCATATATTCCGGTAATTCAGAGCCACCTTATTGGGCTCCATTACATATATTTCCTTTATACTGCAAATACACACCTTTGGTGTGAATACAGATAAAGGAGGTCGTAAGTTATGACCAAGTATCGTGAAATCCTACGCTTGAAAAGCTTAGGATTCAGTGAGAGGAACATCGCACAGAGTTGCGGTGTATCCAGAAACACAGTCGCTAAGGTCTTGAAAAAGGCAGCGGAAATCAAGCTTTCATGGCCACTGGATTTCGACATGACCGACAGCGCACTAGAGGAGCTGATGTTTCCTAAGGATAAGTCGCAACGAATAAACGCATGCCAAACTTGACTACATTCGCAAAGAACTTCTGCGAAATGGTGTAAACAAAAAGCTTCTTTGGGTAGAATACTGTGAGGAGTGCCGCATGAGCAGCGAAGAGCCTCTAATGTATTCTCAGTTCTGCTACTACATCCAGAAGGATGAAGAAAAACGCAGGGCTACCATGCATATCCCCAGAAAACCAGGTGAACAGATTGAAGTTGACTGGGCCGGTGACCCTGCCCACATCATTGATCCGGACACCGGAGAAATCACAGATGCATGGATATTTGTAGGTGTATTAACTTACAGTCAGTATGCTTTTGTAAAAGCATATATGAATGAGAAAACCGACAACTGGATCAAAGCTCATGTCCAGATGTTTGATTTCTTTGGCGGTGTCACACCTATGCTCGTTTCTGATAACTGCACAACCGCAGTGAATCATAAAAAGAGTGACTGGTACAACACTGCCTTAAACACAACTTATCATGAGATGGCAGAACATTACAATCTTGCCATCCTTCCGGCCAGAGTCCGGAAACCCAAAGATAAACCGAATGTAGAGGGATCGGTAGGAAAGATATCCACATGGATAACAGCAGCCCTTCGCAATGAACAGTTTTTCTCTCTTGCAGAATTGAATGCTTCAATCCGTGAAAAACTGGATGCCTACAACGCCCGTAAATTCCAGAAAAAGGAATGTAGCAGACTCAGTTTATTTCTTGGGGAAGAAATGCCATTACTGGCTCCGTTGCCTGCTACACCTTTTGAACTGCTGAGTGGAAACAAGCCACCGTCCAGTTTAACTATCACATCGCAGTAGACAGAATGTTCTACTCCGTGCCTTATCAGTATATCAAAAATAAGGTTGATGTGCGTATAACAGATACAACGGTTGAAATATTTTATAATCACAATCGTATTGCCTCTCACAGACGACTCTATGGACGAAGCGGTCAGTATTCTACAGTGACAGAACATATGCCGCAGGAACACCAGAAATATCTGGAATGGAACGGTGACCGGTTCCGTAAGTGGGCTGATTCGATTGGAATTAACACAAGTAAGGTTGTCGATGCAATACTTACCTCCGGCAGGATTGAACAACAATCCTACAGAAGCTGCATGGGATTACTGAAACTGGCAGAAAAATATTCGCCAGAAAAGCTGGAACAGGTCTGCGCTAAGGCGCTCTCTTATTCCGGTAAACCCAGCTATAAAAGTATCAAAAATCTATTGGTTGCAATAAAGGATGCACCTGATATCGGATCAGAATCATCTCAAGTAGAAAAACCACACGGCATAACCAGAGGAGCCAGATACTATGGAGGTAAAAAATCATGACAAATCAAAGTACAATCGATAAACTTATTGAAATGCGTCTGACTGCTATGGCAGATGCATTCCGCATCCAGATGGATGATCCTGCAATGAAGGAAGTTCCATTCGAAGATCGGTTCGGCATGCTTGTTGATGTCGAATACAGCAACCGAAAAAACAATCGTCTGAAAAGGCTGATCCGCCAGGCTGAGTTTGAACAGCCAGATGCCAGCATCGCAGCGATTGATTACCATTCTGGACGAAAGCTGAACAAAGCACTGATCAACCGTCTGGCAACCTGTGAATACATTACAGAATACCGAAACATCTTTATTACTGGAGCAACCGGAAGTGGTAAAACTTATATGGCCTGTGCCTTTGGCATGGAAGCATGCAAGCACTATTACTCAGTACGGTATGTACGGCTTCCTGATCTATTATTGGACTTACAGGCTGCCAGGACAATGGAACTTCTCGACTGTCCTGAAGAAATACACCAAGCCAATAGTACT
>ENA-OQCS01000425-OQCS01000425.1-human-gut-metagenome-genome-assembly--contig:-NODE-425-length-23496-cov-1.755017_pt1 | contig 23496 bp, 21 predicted proteins | sample MGYA00242757_ERZ504575 | MGnify/ENA primary metagenome ERZ504575 (study PRJEB26092, sample SAMD00036297) | human gut metagenome | host: Homo sapiens | study: EMG produced TPA metagenomics assembly of... | reverse complement strand
CAGGTACACCAGTCCCGCTTCTGCATTTGGCAGCGTGACGGAGCGTACACACATCACGACCAGGATAAAGAACAGGAGTGGCATCATGATCTTGGAGGCCCGTTCGATGCCTTTCTCCACACCTGAGGCAATCACGAAATGCGTCAGTCCGATAAAGACTGCTGTCCAGAAGATCGGCCGGAGTGCATTGGAAGAGAAGTTGTCGAAGCCGGCGGTAAAGTCCACACCCGGCGTACTGTAGAGGTTGCCGTTTACTGTCTGCCAGACGTATTCGAGTGTCCAGCCGGAAACGACCGCATAGAAGCCCAGGATCAGGAAAGCGGGCCAGGATGCCGTTGTATCCGATCCAGCACATTTCGTCCCGGGGGCCATTTTCTTGAACGAACCGACCGTATTGCTGCGGGAGTAGCGGCCGATAAAGAATTCGGTTACCATTACCGGAATTCCTAAGAATATCATGAAGAGAATATAGATAAGCAAGAATGCGGCACCGCCGTTCGTCCCTAACATATAAGGAAAACGCCAAATACTTCCCAGTCCTACGGCGCATCCTACGGTAGCTAGGATAACTCCGAGTTTACTACCGAATGTGACTCTGTTGTCCACCATGTTTGAATGAATAATTAAGAATTAAAAATTAAGAAATAATTGCCCTCTTTTCACTTTTAACTTTCCCCTTTCAACTGTTGAACCGTTCCGTCTTTGATATGGATCACGCGGTCTGTATCGGTTGCCAGTTGCTCGTCGTGTGTGACGATGACGAATGTCTGGTGCATCTGGTTGCGCAAGTCGAAGAAGAGCTTGTGCAGCTCTTCCTTGTTCTTGGTATCCAGGCTTCCTGATGGTTCGTCTGCGAGGATTACGGACGGGTTGTTGATGAGGCGCGGGCAACGGCTACGCGCTGTTTCTCTCCGCCTGACAGTTCGTTCGGTTTGTGGGACATCCGATCGGTCAGGTTCATGAAGTCGAGAATCTCCTTCGCCCTTTTCTCGGCTACAGCCGGTTTTTCACGGGCGATCAGTGCCGGGATCATCACGTTCTCCAAAGCCGTGAACTCCGGGAGAAGCTGATGGAACTGGAAAACGAAGCCGATGTTCCGGTTGCGGAATGCCGCCAGTTTTCTTCCGAAAGGCGGACGGTTTCGGTCCCGTTTATATATAGTTTGCCGCTGTCCGGAGCATCGAGTGTCCCGATGATCTGAAGCAGGGTAGTTTTTCCCGCCCCGCTCGGACCGACAATCGCTACGATCTCACCTTCGTCTATCGTCAAGTCGATTCCTTTCAATACTTGCAGGGAGCCGAAGCTTTTGGTTATTCCTTCTGTTTGTATCATATCAGTGAAAGTTGAAAGTTGAAAAGTTGAAAAGTTTGTATAAGGAAAAGAAATAACTTCTCATTTTCAACTTTCAACTTTCAACTGGTTAATAACATATGAGGCTAAGTAGCATCCGAATATTGCCGGCATATAGGAAACGGTTCCGGTCGTTGTTCGTTTGCATTGTTCGCCTTCCACTTCTACGACGGCATCAGGATTGGCTATCTCGGTAGAGAAGACAACCGGAATCCCTTTGTTGACGCCCAGACCGCGCAGTCGTTTGCGTACGGCTTTTGCCAATGCGCAGTTGCAGGTCTTCGAGATATCCGCGATCCTGACTTGTGACGGGTCCATCTTGGCTCCGGCACCCATTGAGGAAACGACAGGGATATTTCTCTGATAAGCGTGATACAAGAGGAATACTTCGGACTGAGGGAATCGATCGCGTCGACGACAAAATCGTACCGGGTCGCTGAAAGTACCTCTTCCGTCCGTTCGTCGCGCAAAAATTCGTTCAGGACGTTTAGTTTCAGACGGGGATTGATATCTAACAGGCGACGGGCTACGACTTCAGCTTTCGGCATCCCCAACGTCGAATGTAACGCCGGCAGTTGGCGGTTGATATTGCTTTCGTTCACCGTATCGGCGTCGACGATCGTCATGTGGCCGATTCCGGCGCGGCATATCTGTTCGGCTGCATAAGCTCCCACACCTCCTAGTCCCACTACCAGCACATGGCTATGTGCCAGCCGCTCCATCCGGTCGGCGCCTAACAAAAGTTCCGTCCGTGTATTCCAATTGTAACTCATTAAAATGATTTTGGATGCAAAAGTAATAAATCAATCAGAAAAGCCCTGCTATTTAGTCATCTTTTAACGAAAAAGGGGCAATACACTCCGATTGTGAGAGATAAGGAATAATTCGTATCTTTGTCCGCAATAAATTCAAATACTTATGAAGATACAACTCTATTGGCTGCTTTTGGCAGCTTTATTGTTATTGTCTGGAAAAGCAGACGCCGCAAATAACAAGAAACCGTTTGTCATCCCTGAATTGCAGGAATGGAGAGGAGCTCAGGGGATGTTCACTCCTACGGCTACATCCCGGATCGTGTATACCGGAAAAGATCCCTCTGTAGCCCGTGTTGCCAATCAGTTTGCCGAAGACTCGAGCTGATGTTCGGCCGTCGGATGCAGGTCGTGCAAGGTCGTGCGGTGCCGGCGATTTTGTGTTCTCCCTCTCGTCCGACAGCCGGTTGGGAGAGGAAGGCTACACGATGAAGATCACTGACCGCGTCACCGTTACTGCTCCTAAGAGCAAGGGGCTGTATTGGGCTACCCGCACGTTGCTACAACTGACCGAACAGCAGGGTAATCAGGCTTTGCCGAAAGGGGCAGCCCGTGATTATCCCGACTATGCGATCCGTGGTTTTATGATGGATTGCGGGCGTAAATTTATTCCAATGAGCATGTTACGTGATTATGTGAAGATGATGGCCTACTATAAGATGAACACATTCCAGATCCACTTGAACGATAATGCTTTCAAGCAATATTACAATCACGACTGGAACAAGACCTATTCGGCTTTCCGCCTCGAATGCGAAACTTTTCCCGGACTGACCGCCCGCGATGGCTATTATACAAAAAAGGAGTTTATCGCCCTGCAACAACTCGCCGATAGCCTGGGTGTGGAGATCATTCCGGAGATAGATGTCCCGGCACATTCGCTTGCTCTTACACAGTATAAGCCGGAGATCGGCAGCGAAGAGTATGGCATGGACCATCTTGACTTGTTCAAACCTGAAACTTATGAGTTCGTGGATGCTCTTTTCCGCGAGTACCTGGAAGGACGTAATCCCGTCTTTACCGGCAAACGTGTCCATATTGGAACGGACGAATATTCCAATAAAAAGCAGGATGTGGTGGAGAAATTCCGTGCTTTCACCGATCACTATATCCGTTTTGTGGAAGGTTTCGGTAAGCAGGCTTGTGTCTGGGGAGCTTTGACGCACGCAAAGGGTGAAACACCTGTAAAATCTGAAAACGTGCTGATGAGCGCTTGGTATAATGGGTATGCCGATCCGAAAGAGATGATCAAACAAGGCTATGACCTGATTAGTATCCCTGACGGGTATCTGTATATCGTTCCCGCAGCAGGCTATTATTATGATTACCTGAATACGGAAATGCTTTATAAAGAATGGACGCCCGCCCATGTAGGGAAAGAAGTGTTTCCCGAAAAGCATAAGCAGATCAAAGGCGGTATGTTTGCTGTCTGGAACGACCATGCGGGTAACGGCATCAGCACGAAGGATATTCACTATCGCGTGTTTCCTGCTATGCAGACGTTGGCTGTTAAGATGTGGACGGGAAAGGATTGTACGGTTCCGTATGCGGACTTAACAGCGCCCGTATGGCGATCAGCGAAGCACCTGGCGTGAACGTGGCCGGACGTATCGGGACGGAGCCGCGTGCCGTCTACAACCTCGAAACTTTGAAGCCGGGAATGGAAACGGGGTTGAAAGAGATTGGCTATCATTATACCGTCTCTTTCGATATCAAAGCGGAGGCGGAGGAAAAGGGAACCGAATTGTTCCGTTCGCCTGATGCCGTCTTTTATCTGTCTGATCCGGCTTCCGGAAAGTTGGGATTTATCCGGGATGGATATCTGAATACCTTCAACTACCAGTTTTATCCAGAAGAGACCGCATCGGTAACCATTACTGGGGACGAGAAATCTACGCGGCTTTACATCGACGGTAAGTTGAAAGAGGATCTGGCTATCCGGAAACAGTATTTCAATGGAGGAAAAGATTCGATGAATTATGTCCGCACATTGGTATTCCCATTGGAAAAAGCGGGAAATTTCAAGAGCTCGATCCGTAATGTGGAAGTGCTGAACTATTGCAAGCCGGAGATGTAGGTTTAACTGGTGACAATTGTGGAATTATAGACGGGGCGTGTGGATTTTTCTACACGCCCCGTTTGTTTTATGGGGTGACTTCCCGCTTTTGTAAGCACTTTTATCGGTTTGGCATGGCGTTTGTATTTATGTCGATGTAATGGAGTTTAGGTTATAAGAAGATTGTTTAGATTTAGGTTTTAAGATTATGAAAAAGATTGTTTTAGCATTAGTCGTTGCAGTTGTTGCATGTGTGGTGGTATTTGCATCTCAGGATGTGAAGTGTAGACAGGCTGCAGTATATTCATCTTTCGAACAGGTTACTCCCGATGGGTTTCGGAGAATAGATATGCAAAACCTCCACATGCCGTATTACGGACAATGGGAACCTCTTCTTCTTATGAGGGTTGTACTTTTGAAGGAGCTTATATGATGGGGAATCCCGGACATGAAACTTATAAGATCGAGATTGGTAATCCGGACCGGAGCGAGGAGTTTGTGTTGATGAACGGCCGTGGAGAAGTGATTAAGTAAGAAATTATATTGGATGATTATATTGGAAGGAAGTGTGTCGAAATCTATCTGTTTTTCTATCAAGAAAAAGATGATTTTGACACACTTCCTTTTAGGTTATTTTATTTTCCGATAAATCATTTCCAAAGCCACTAATCTTGTCGTTTTACCGGCTTCTATGCCGGCAGGTCCTTTCCGCTCAGTTTTTTCCAGGCGGTTAGAGTCGCCATATCCACCGGCTCCTGCAAACGTGCAGTCCATTCGGGAAGATAGCCGCGAAGTCCCAGATATTGCACCATGCGGAAGTGAGGACTCGTGTAATCCACATCCTTGAAATACATAAGTGTCGCCTTCTGGTCGACCAGCTTGTCCTGTAGACGGGAGAGGTCGATGTTCTGCACCTTCACCTTTCCGTCAATCGAAAGGGCGGAGGCGATACCAGCGGCCTGTCCCATTGCCATCCAGCAAGGCTCCATGCGCAGGGTGGAAAATCCGATGTGCGAACCCGACACCGGGACGGGCAACAGGAGGTTGCCCACTTCTTTCGGGACCATCACGCCATAGGGGACTGTGTATACTGCCGACGGATAGCTCAGGAAGCCGTCCAGATGCACTCTTCCTTCTTCTCTTTTCCGTACCGCATGCGAATCCAACGCATAATGGCTCGCCGTTATGCTGCTTTGGTGGATGGGCGGGCGGCTACCGATCGTTACCGGAATGGCATCGTTGGCGGTAAAGAAATATGCACCTTCGAAACGACGGCCTTCACGGACGTAGACCTGGCGCGGGAAATGCCCGTTGTCCGCATATTCGTCTTTCGAAAGTCCCCATTCTTTTGCTGCTTTGCGGAAGTGGGCGGGCAGTTCGGGGTCGTTTTGGGCGAACCAGAAAAGGCCTTCGGTGTATTCACGCAGACGTTGGGCGAACTTGTCGCGCCATTCCCACGAAGAGGTGGGCCAGGGCCAGTTCTCCTCAGGCAGGTCGGTCGATACGAACACACCGTGCTGGTTATTGGCGTCCGTCTTCATGTTCGGGACATGGACGATGTTGGTGATCTTGGCGATCCCCCATTTGTCTCCCGGAAGTTTGGAAGGTTGCCGGTCTTGATATGTTTCCGGTTCTCTTCCATCATTTCGGGTGTCACGCATTGCATGGCGGCATCCGTGTTGCGTCCGGTCCAGACGTCCTCCACAATGGAGGCATAGTCTTCGCGGTTATAATGGGCCGGCTTGGTGAAAGCCACACGGTTCGCCGGATTATTGGTCAGACAGAGGCGGTAATTGTAAGACTGCACGGCATTGTCTTTCTTGAACGTGCTGCCGTCCCCTTCCGGACCGCCCCAATATTTGTAGACGCGCCCGGCTCCGGGCTCGCCGAACTCGTCTTTCCCTTCGCGCCCTACACGGAAAGGAACGCCGGCGGCAGCCCCGAGGTCACCTTCGTAGGTGGCATCCAGGAATACAGAACCGGTATATTCCTCCATCTCCCCGGTTTCGCGGTTCAGGATACGGATCTTTCGATGCGGTTGTCGCGCATGACTATGTTTTCATCTTCGGCATCGAACTGACGCATGGTCAGGACCGTGATCTTATCCTTCTGCCCGTCGAGCATTTTCTGGAAGATGCGTGCTCGACGGAGGGTTCGAAGTGGTAGCCGTCGCTGCATACTTTCACCTGCTCGGAGCCAGGACCGTAGGTGTCGATATAGTGTTGTTTCACTCCGTCCACAAACTCACGGAACAAGCCGGTCGTTGCGGCACGGGTGGCGATGTCGGTTGCTCCGAGTCCGTTGGCGGGAAGTCCGCTACATAGCGGGTACGTTCGAGTATTACCGATTTTTTCCCCATCCGGCAGCCGAGATGGCTGCATGATCCCTCCGGGGTTGCCGCCGACGATCACCAGGTCGTAGGACGACTGGCCGAAAGCGGTCGCACAGGCCAAAAGGAGGGAGAGTACATGTGTTTTCTTTCTCATAAAGTGCTATTTACTGTTTAATATTTCTTGGGCATAACGGGCATAGTGGCCTTGCAGACCGTCGGCATACCGTCGGAGCACCTCTTCTCCGATACCGTCCTGGTCGCCGCATAGGTAAAGGGCTCTTGCCAAATGCAACTCCTTCAATGCGAGGTTACGGGTAGACGTGTCGTTGAGGTCGGGGACCGCATTGCTACGTGCTTCGGCAAACGAAAGGATCGAATGGCCCCGTACACCCGGTGTCGTCAGCATGGCCAGTAGTACGGAGACAGCTTCGCGGCTGCCGATTGCTTCGGTGGCCATAGTGATGGCACGGAAGTGGGAAAGATAGTCTTCCGGCTCCAGCTTCTTTGCTTTTTCCAATATGGTGGGAAGGACGGATGTATCGCGGGCGTTTCCCAATGCGGTGATAAGGGCATCCAAGCGGCTGAGGCACATCCCGAATTGTCCCATGCCGGTGTAGTGCCAGCCCTCGTCCCAGTCTTTATATTGCCGGATGGTTCAGCCAGTACCGGGGCATGTTTTCCTTGTCCTAAGATACACAGGATGCTGGCAAGGATCACTTTTTCTTCCGGCATAGTGGCTCCGGCGATTTGTTTGCTGGCGAGCTGTATGCAACGTTCGGGATCGGTCAGTAATATTTCGAGCCCTTTATAATTATCCGTCACGCTGGCGATAGCCTTCTTCATCTCGGAATTACTGAATCCCTTGAACTCTTTATCTGTCAGCACCCGTTCCGGTAGGTTACCGATCTTGACCAGGTGACGTTGTACCTTCTTGATGTCTATCTTTCGGGGTGATTTGTTTTCCTTGACACACAAGCGGAAAGATAACCGACTGCATATCCCTGGTTTTGCAGGCAGGGTTGCATGCGGATCACCGGCATGGCATCCCGGTGCGCACTTGCTCCCAGGCCGGTGGTCAGGATACCTTCCAATCCTTTCGGTAACAGGCAGCGCAAGGGGACATCTGCATCATAAATCTTGTGGCGCTTTTCCGGTGGGTTTAGGATGAAGAGCGGGTCTATGATCATACCGTGTGTATCGAACGAACTTTTGTGATAAGAAATCGTGTCGGGATAGCGGCGATGGTTGATCACGTCGTATACCGAGATGATGTAGTCTCCGATTACCCGCCGGCGTTCGCGTGTCTGGGGGATTTTGACCAGATCGTATTGTCCTTGCAGTTTTGTTTTGGCTTGGACAAAAGCGCGTGATACATCTAGAATATCCGTGTCGTCTACGAACAGCCAGTCGTTGTTGTTGTAATAGTCGCCCGGCGCCCATTTTCCAGTTCCCGCACCTTGTACGGCGATTGTTTTTTTACCTGTATAATCGAATGCCGCTCCGGCAGCAATGGCTATATCTGCGCTTCCAGTGCTGTCTATCAATATTTTGGATAGGATGACGCCTCGTCCGAAGGGAGTGGCGACTACGACTCCCTTTACTTGGCTTCCTTCTATCAAAGCACCGCATCCCATCACGCCGAACCAGAGTTTGCCTCCTGCCTGTAACAGCTCTTTACGATGCCATTCCATTTTCCAGTCGGCAGGGAAACGTCCTTCTCCTTTGGGTTGTCTTGGATGGTCTTTAGGTGCCATTGCCAGGACACTCTTGTCTATATGAGCGGTATATCCGCCTCGGAACCCATCCCAATAGACACCGATCATTCCTAGTGTACTCAATCCTCCAAGCCCGTGCAGGTATTCCAATACCAATGTATTGGCTCCCTGTTTGGCTGCAGATATTCCGGCGGACGCACCTGCTGTGCCGCTCCCATCACAACTACATCGTAGCTGCCTAAAACCGGAAGCGCACCTGCTGGAGAGTCGACGAACCCCTTTTGCAGGGACGGACGGAGTGGGGAGAGCAGTTCGCCTGTTTGTCCGTAGTTTGAAGCGTTTACTTTAAGCTGCGGACAGTGGCCTGAGCTGGTACGGGTATATCCTTTATCTGCCTGGCTACTGTTTCGCCCATCATTTCTCCTATGAACAGGGCCGGAACGGGGCGCATCACTTTGGCTGCCAACTCTCTTGGTATCTCAGCACAGGGACCGAGTACCCATAGGTTTGCAATATTCTTAGATTTGAATGCTTGCATCGGTAACTTGCGCCAGGACACCGGATTCCCGTTATATGCTTTCTCGCTGTTAATCGTTTGTTTCGGAATATACCAGAGCAGATCCGAGCTGTCGACCTGGTCTATATCCCATGTCCGGTTACGGATGATCTGTTCGACCTCGGCCAGTGATGCATACGAGTCGTCTTTGAGTGGTAAATGGAATGTATAGCGGGTGACCGGATAGCTTTTCTCACCAACCTTGATGGGCTGGGATAATTCTTCGGCCTGGATAATTTCCGGTGCTTCTTTCGGGGTATTTCCTACTACGGTATAGCAGAATTCTTGCGAACCTGCGATAAAAGGTTTACGTTCTGCTCCTAATAGTCCGGCAACGGATGCATTGTGCGTCGCATCGATAATCGCTTTGCAACGGATAGCCTGTCTGCCCGAACGGTTTGCAATCACGACTCCCGCAGGTTTACCGGACGGTCCGTCAGCACATTCGTTACATAGCTGCTGTAGAGGAACTGTACGTTGTTGTCGATCAGCTCGTCTTCCAGCGTTTTCTTTATATGAAGCGGAGTCGGGAAATTTTTCCCCGGAAAGAGCTTGCGTGCAAGTGCTGTCTGCAGTTTTTCCCCTGCTTCTCGCTCGTAGAGATGTGAGCCGCATATGTCTTCACCCAGATAGCATATAGCCAACCAGGTAAACTCGACTACCTGTTTTCGCTGCGGCAACAGCAGCGGCAATAGCACGTGAACTTCCACCCGCGACCACAAGATCTACTTCTGCAATCACCGGAATCTTACGCGCCCCTTCATGCAGAACCCTTCATCTGGAACGGCTGACTTCATGGCCGCATTTGCTTCCGTCACGCTACCTAAAGAGGCTAATGCGCTCCGGCTGCCGTTACTTTTAAAAAATCACGTCGTGTAATCATGGTATTCTCTTTTTATACTTGGTTTTTATGGGAACTATAAAGATAAGAATTTTATTTTTTAGGAACTAATATAATAGCATCGGCAAATAAGGCACCCTTCGAACGGCAGCCGTCAATCTTGATAGAAGATGTCCAGTTGCCTTTCTCAAACGCGTATGTGCCTAAACTTACCCATGCACCTTTGTGAGATCTGGGAGATATTTCTACTTGCTTGGTCCCCTCTTTACCCGTAATGTCAAAAGCCATAACTTCGGGCATTTCCTGGTCGGGAAGAGCTGTGCAGTAAAAGAACACTTCGTATGTATCCGCCTTTTTAATAACAGGCATAAAGGTGAAAGAGCAATTGTTCTTTTGGTTCGCCGACTTTAAGAGCTGTTCTTATAATGCGCTCCAAAGCTTTTTTTGCCAATGTCCGGATCTTTCTATTTTGTCGATATCGCTGTCATCGACTAATATTTCGGGAGTAGAACCGTCCAGATAAGGATTCTCTTTCAGGATTTTCCTTAGCTTGGTTACGTCTATTGTCTGGACGTCGGTATTATCGTCGATCGCTAATGCCGATGCTACGGCTGCCGACTGTCCCAGCACCATAAAGACCGGTTCCATCCGGATCGATCCGAAAGCGATATGGGTGGAAGAAATACATACGGGGACCAGTAGATTAGTACATTCTTCGCGTTTAGGCGTAATGCTCTTGTACGAGATCGGGATAGGGTGGGAAGCATGATATTGGACATCCCCTTCATTTTTTACCATACCGTTTGTAACGATACGTTGGCAATTATGAGAGTCCATTCCGTAGGCGGCCATTCCGATTGCATCTCCCACAGTCTCTTCCCCTTGGCAATTTTTTTGTGTCATGATATATTCCCCGTTCAGGCGTCGGGCTTCGCGCACATATAGTTGGGTCGGAAGTTATCATTGTCAACAATTCATCTTTCGCCCATCCGAATCTGGAAACCTGGTCGCGAAGTTTGGAAGGGACTCTTTCATCGTGTGTGAGGAAATAGAGCAGTCCTTTTGTATAGTCTACATGTTCTTGCCAGATCCGTTCGCGGGTTGCATAGTTGCCATCCGGATATTCGTAATTCATACCGATCATATCAGTTGATAGTGGTCCGCGATTATTCACGTCATACTTATTATCTGGCATCATACCCCAGTTAAATAAGAGATAATTATCTATGTGTAAATCCATTTTACGGATAGCACGTGCCAATAGTTCATATTTGGCCGGATCATAGTTTTCAGGTTTTTCGAACGGACGTTGATTTTCTTTATTGTCGGTAAGGCATAAACGGAAATTGTATGCTTGTACGAGTTTATCTCCACTTCCTCTTTCTTTCAGTGTATTAGGTTGGATTCCCCAACATAAGCCACTATTCGGATCGCCTTCTTTTAGATATGGGTCTACTCCGTCCGGAAATTGATGCCAGAAAGACATTTGGACTCCGTTAAGAGTCTCGTCGTGTTCTTCGTTTCCTTCACGTCCTACAAAATAAGAGACACCGGCTTTTGCCATTAAATCGCCTTCATACGAACAATCAATGAATTGTTTGGCTTTAACCCGTATCAAGGTCTTTTTATCCGGTTGTTGGGAGTCTTCCAAAGTGATACTTTTTATTCTTTTATTCTGAACTTGAGCATCTGTTATGCGACGATAATACAGGACATCCAAATCTGCATCTTTCACAAAGCGGTTCATGGTTGCAGTCGCGACACTTGGGGGAAAAGTCCATTGCTCGAATTTATTATAATGCTCTCCAATACGACGATAGAAAAGGCGTGCCAATCCGGTAACTGCATATTTGTTTCCGATATCTGTCATTCCGAGACCGCCGGTAGTCATACCTCCTAAATATTTGCCAGGCTCTACCAAAAGAACGGATTTACCCATTTTTTTTGCAGAGTAAGCAGCTACAACACCTGCGGATGTTCCTCCGTATATGCAAATATCGACTTCTTTGACAGCGGATGTATTTCCTTTTTTGAAAATGGCAGGAAAATAATGTTATACAAAGAATACAAGGAAATAATTTATACTTCATAATGGCGATATTTATTAATCGAAGTTTTAAAAATATTATTTCAATGGATAATCGAAGCCTCAATTATGGATTTTCAACATTGAAATCATAATTGAGGCTTCGATTGCTAGAGATTAATACCCGTCGTTTTGCGTTAGGTTACCGTTGACCAAAAATATCGTTAGCTGGAATAGGCCACAAATAGTTTTTCTTTGGGTCAAAAGACATTTTGTAGAATGTAGTGATATATCCAGCGGTTTCCATAGGTGCAAGATTGGGCAGTCCGTTTTCATCGATTGTCGGTATGCCACCGATAGGATAGTAACCTTCGTCCCAGTTCTTTAACAAAGTTATGAAGTCTTGAGACAATTCGATGTTTGATTCACTGCCGGTCAAACCATTCCAATTGGCGGAGTTAGACCAGGCACGATTCAAGTAATACATGGACTTGTTGTGTGATTTTTCAGCAATGCGCCAACGCAACAGGTCGCGATAACGAATCCCCTCGAATGCGAATTCCGAACGACGGTCCATGCGGATGATTTTGCGTAAAGCCTCTTGTGATTGTACTTCTACGCGGGGGTAAGCGATACCTGTTTCGCGATAGGCACGTTCACGGATCAGATTGATCGTTTTGTCCAAGTCGTCTTGTGTACATTGTCCCATTTCGTTCTTCGCTTCCACGTAAGTCATCAGTACCTCAGCATAACGTAGGTATGGATAACAGTTGTCTGCTTTTAGATTATAATTGTTGAAATCTTTCCAGTCATCCTTCACAAATTTACGGAGAATCAATCCGTTATAAGCTGAATGTTGATTCGATGCTTTGGAGTCAGTGTTGACTACCATTTTACCGGTAGACACTTCGTATACCGTATTTGCATAAGGACTGGGATTGAATTCATAGCCTAATGTGATATAATCTGGATATTTTTCAGGAAATGTCCCATCTTTTTTGGACTGTTCATATTCTGCATAGTCAGCAGAGTATTTAGTTTTGAAAGGTTGGATTGTCATTGCCAGACGCGGGTCTCGGTTGGCAAATGGATCTTTCGGGTTATAGAGCGGTGATTTGTCAATAGGCAAACCGTCCGTGCAGGTGTAGGAACAGAACAGCTCCAATGATGGACTTTGGTTGCAATGGCCACCGATTTTGCGTATGACAAAGTCACGTACATTTTCCATGAAACCATATCCTTTTTTTAATGTCAAGTCTCCTTTGAAATAAAACATAAATTCGGGAGAACTGGTAGCTTGGAACATTTCCCGATAATTGTCGTGTAATTTGTAGACTCCGAGATCCATACATTTTTGTGCAGCATCAACGGCGGTTTGCCAGTCTTCGTGGAAGAGGGCAAAACGGGCTTTGAAACCGAGGGCGGCTCCTTTGGTCGGCCGTTGTTGACCTTTGTAGGAATTGGGCAGATATTCGGCCGCTTTGTCTAAACATTCAAAAGCATATGCAAGCACTTCGTTTTTGGGTGAGCGGGTTGCCACGTATGCTTCATCCAAAGTCATACCTTTATTCAACACGCAATCTCCATAATAGGCAGTCAGTTCACAGTAGGCAAACCCTAACATGAAATAGGCTTCCCCCTTGTATTGGTTTACTTTGCTTTCACTGATTCCGGTCGCAGAACCATTGTCCAATGCTTGAATTACTTTTGTTGCACGGGCGATGGACTTGTATAAGGAACTCCAGCGTGTGGAGGAGGTCCCCCATTGAGAAGTGACTGTTCCGAGCGTAACTTCGTTGGAACCATTTCGGTTTAACAAATCATCATCCCAATAGATGGCGTCAATCGGGAAGAAGTCTGGTCTCCACAAATCATTAAGTGCCATTTCTATTTCGGTTTCATCGTGATACCAATTTTCACTCGATCCTTCAGAAAGTGGATTTAGGTCGAGGTTTGCACAGGCTGTCATGCTTAGTGAGACTATTCCGGTTAATAGATATTTGTTTATTTTGTTCATAACAGGATTTTTTTAATTAAAATGAAACATTCAAGCCAAAAATATAAGAAGACATGATCAAGTCTTTTGCGCGATCCCCCCATTCGGGATCGAATCCTTCGGGATATTTCGAGAAGGCAGGCAGGTCATTCGCACTGAAATAGACTCTCAACTTGTTAACAAAAAACTTCTTCGTGAATTCAGATGGGAGCGTATAACCTAATGTGATGTTTTGATACGCATATAAGCTCCGTTGAAAATATAGAAGTCACTTTTTGCATAAATATTGGCACTATTGGTCGTCAATTTCGGATATTTTGCTTGGCATTTTCTGCATCCGTTGCTGTCGGACTCCAATGGCTTTCGATCAGATTTACCGGACAAGCATATGCTTGATAATTGAATGGTGTACCGGGCCAGTTCCAGTAGGCTAATTGATGTCCAACACCTTGAATGATAAATTGAAATCCAAGCCTTTCCATTCTGCCCATAGAGAGCCACCGTATTGCATTTCTGGTAGGGAATTGCCCAAGCGTACACGATCGGCGGAAGCAGTGATTTTGCCGTCTCCATCTATATCTTGGTAACGTATGTTACCTGCTTTATCGTTGTTAGTCAGAACTGGAATGGTATTTCCGTTTTCGTCCAACATGGCAGCATCATTCAAGATAATGCCCATACTTTTGTATCCGTACCATTCGTTAAAATAAGACCCTTCTTCAGTGATCTTGTTATCATCGATTTTCTGTCGGTTTGCCATGTATCCCATTTTAGAACGATAATCGGACAAATTGAAACTTACACCGTATCGGAAATCGTTGATTTGATCGCTCCAGGAAAGTTCAAGATCCCAACCTTTCGTATTCATATCGGCTGCGTTGTTTTGCGGTGCGTTATAACCAAAATAAGAAGGGAATCCAACTTCCATCAGCATATCAGTTGTCTTTTTGTAATAATAATCGGCTGATGCACGAAGTCTGTTATTTAGCAAAGTGATGTCAGCTCCGAAACCATAGGTGGTGGTCGTTTCCCATGTTAGGTTGTTGAAAGCATAGTCTGTCTGATAAGCCGTTTGTACGACATCTGCTACACCTGTAGTTGCATTTGGAATAAAACCTGTGCCAAAACTGAGTATTGCTTGATAAGGAAACTCCTTCCCTAGACGTTCGTTTCCCAATTGTCCAATTGAACCGCGTAACTTTAAATAATCTACAATGCTTTTGTTGAACCAAGGTTCTTCGGAAATAACCCAACCTGCACTAACGGAAGGAAATGTACCCCAACGGTGGCCATCAGCAAAACGTGAAGAACCATCTGAGCGAATATTAGCTTGCAGCATATAGCGATCTGCCCATGAATACATGATACGACCGAAGAATGAACGATAGGCATTATGTCCAGCTTTTCCGCTATTGTATTGGTAGTCTTCAGGCCCTAAATTCAAGTAAGGATAATTGACCAAATTAAAATTGGTTCGTGAAGCACCTTCTTCTTCCCATTTGTAAGAATAATCTTCATAACCAGCCATCAATCCGATAGAGTGGCGTTTCAGTTGCATTTTATAGTTGGCATAGAACTGCTTAGTCAAGCTATGGTTGTCGTTACGACTTTCACTGAGACTAGTTGAAGCATAGCCAACTCCGGGAATCGGGTCACCGGTGATCCGGTAGACTTCGTATCTTTTGCGATGGTCTTTTCCTTTGTAAAAAGAATATTTTGGTGCTACGATGCAGTTAATGTTAATCCTTCTATGGGTGTGATATCTAATTGTAATTTACCACCCACACTGTAGTTCTGTTTTTTCATGGAACCGCCTAATTGGTGCTCGGCAATAGGGTTGTCACCATCTTTGCCATCGGCAAAACGTCCGTCAGACCAATAAGCATTGTAGATCGGTGCACGCTCCATTAAGGTAAAGATCGATCCGTGAGGTTCATTTGCGTTAGAATAGAGTAAATTCAAGTCAACATTGGCATGTATCCAATTATTGATTTGGTAGTCATTGTTCGTGCGGATATTGAAACGCTCGTAGTCTTTTGTTTGGATAAGTGCTTCCGAATTGTAATAGTTGAGACTGAAGTTTGTTTTCAGTTTTTCCGTACCTCCACTGAGCGAGAGAGAGTGTCTTTGGTGATGTGTGCTACTTTTCAATCCTAAATCCATAAAGTCGGTATCTGCATAGCGGTCCGGATCTTCAGCTCGTAGTTGTGCGTAATTGTTGATTACATCTTCGGAGTAAAGTGAATGGAGGGATGATGCACCATCGTTGAAAGCTAATTCGTTAAGACCACTCATCCATTGTACGGCATTAGCGAATTTAGGTTTTGCGGTCGGTGTGTTGATGCCGTATTCTCCATTATATGAAAGATGGAATTCCTTGTTTTTGGCACGTTTGGTTGTGACCAATATGACACCTGCCGCTGCGCGTGAACCGTAAATAGCAGCCGAAGCTGCGTCTTTCAAAACCTGAATGTCTTTTACGTCTTCAGGGGCAATATCTGTAAGAGTGCCAGGCACTCCATCCACGATCACTAATGGGTCATTAGTTGACATGGTCGTGACACCACGTACGCGGATAGTAGCTCCGGCTGACGGGTCGCCGCTGGAACGTGTGATCTGTACGCCGGCCATCTGTCCTTGTAATTGACTGGAAAGCTGCGGTGTACTCTTCATCCGAAGTTTGTCGCCTCCCAAAGAAGAGGTCGATCCTGTCAGGTCGATTTTGCGTGCCGTACCGTAGCCGATCACGACGATTCATCCAATGTCTCCGAATCTTCTTCGAGGATGATGTTGTAGGAGTTTTGTGAACCGACTTTTATTTCGGTCGGCTTGTATCCGATGTAGGAGATCGAAAGTATAGCACCTGGTGCTATACTGATGTTGAAGAGGCCTTCAACATCAGTAATGGACCCGTTAGTCGTTCCTTTCTCTACAACATTGGCTCCGATGATCGGGTCACCGTTATTGTCTAGGACTTTCCCCGTGATTTGCTTGGCCTGTTGTTGCCGTGCGTATGCTTTTCGCATAATGTTGATATTCCGATCGTTGATCGTATAAGTCAGTCCTGTTCCTGTCAATGCTTGTGTCAGGATTTCATCGATTTGATTACTGTTGGCCTTTATGTTGACTTTAATGTCTGCAACATCTTTATCTACATAGAAAAATAGGAATTCGCTTTGTTTTTCTATCTGTGAAAACAAGTCGGTGAGAAGCATCCGTTCAGTTTTGATGGATATCACTACCGATTGTGAATAGGTAGTTCCGCTTGCATAGTGGAAGGTAAAACTGTTAATAGCGAAACCGCCGTAATTTTTGTAATTGCTACTAATTTTTTCAGGCTTTCAGGATGAAGATGCCTGTAATACGAAACATTTTTCATGCTTATGTATTGATTTAAGAGATTAATAATTTACTTGTTTCATGGTGTGACCCTGTTCGCTTAGTGTAGGTCTCAGTGCTACTTTTAACATTAGCGTTTTCTCATAGGCATTATTTTTTAGTGTGCATGTTGGATATGATAATTTCCTGTTTTATTCGTCCACCGTATAGGCAAACTGTGTGAGATTACTTTTAGGATCTGTTCTATGCTTTGTTTTTGATTGAATGTACCGGAAACGGTGATGGATGGATCTGCCAGTCTTTCATCATCAATCCGGATTTCTACTTGGTAGATGTCTTTCAAGTTCTCGATCAATTCGGTGAATGGAATCGATTTGTATTTCAACAGACCGTCTTTCCAAGCTGTGAAAGTGTCGGTGTCTATTTCTTTGACATCCACCTTGTTTGTCGACCGGTTGAAAGTCAGTTGTTGGTTTGGGGTCATCACGATATTTTGCTTTGCGCCTTCGAAACGGATGGAACCTTCCACAAGGGTTGCCGTGATATCGTCTGACTCTGCATCTGCCTTCACGTTGAAGTGCGTACCCAATACGGTGATAGAAGCACCGTTCATCTCTACTTGGAAGGGCTTGCTTGGATCTTTTGCCACTTCAAAATAGGCTTCACCTTCTAATTTGACGTTGCGGCTGTCTTTCCCGTATTTGTCGGAATAGCTTAAGCGGCTGTTTTTGTTCAATGTGATGATGGTTCCATCTTCCATCGTGAAGTTGGAGGTATGTTCGTCTGTCAGCAAGGTGTAGTGTTCGGATATACGGTCATTTGTATTATAAAGGAAAAGGGCTGTTGAGAAAATGAAAAGCAAACAGGCTGCGGCAATTAGTGGAATGGCGTTTCTCCATAATTGCGCCGGGCAGTCTGCCTTCTTTGTACATTGATCTTTTGTTGCAGTTTGTCGGCCGAGAAAGCAGGGGCAACGGAATGTTTGAAAGCGACATCTGCATCCCAATAATTCTTGAGACGTCGGAATTCATCTCGATTTTTTTCGTTTTCGTTCAGCCATTCGCTTAACGAAAGGATATCGTCCGAAGAACTTTCTCCACTCAGGCACGTGCGATTATATGGTTTATTCTGTTTTCCATTCTATGTGTTTCTATATGTATAGTCGCAGGGAAGCGAGAATTCCCTTAGTCGGAATGAGAAAAGATAGAAAATTTTCATCTGTTCCCATTCGGAGAAAATAAATTTCCCACTGTGGGAAAATTTATTTTCAATAGGAGGAAACAAAATTTTCAATAGGTGGAAACAAATGTTTCCTGGGCATGAAACAGAAGTATCCTATGCATGAAATTTTTGCTTCATGCCAGAGTGTTGCTTTTCAGATGCAATCGTCGGCAAGTGTTTCCCGCAGTTTGCGGACGCATTCGCCAAGTGTGCTTCCAATGTTTTGACGGAGATGTCGAGGATGGCAGCCACTTCTTTATATTTGAGCTTGTCCTCGCGGACGAGTTTGAAAGCCATCTTGCATTTGGCGGGTAGCGAGTCGATTGCCAAGTTCAGGCGGTGAATTCCTTCTTGGCTGATAAGCTCTTCTTCGGGAGTCGTTTCCGGCTTCCTTGGCGGTCAGGCAGAACCGTCCTGCACGGCGCACTTGATGAGCTCGTGCTTCTCAATGGTCTCATCGGCCTGATTGACGGCCGACTCGGTCAAATCGTTCTTGCCCACATAGAACAGGGGCTTCAGCGAGTTCGCCATCGCGCGCAGCTGCTTGATTTGCTTCTTGGTCAATGCCATGGGAATTTCCTTACATCTTTCGTATAACCACACCAGCATAGCAACCGGTGCTGTCTGCGCTGTTTGCCGCCCTACAGCGCGATGATGGCCGCGATGTAGATGATGACGGCAGCGGCGAATATGAGATCTCGCGCGGCGATGGTCAGGGCACGCCAGTGGGTGCGGCGGATGCCTCCTCGTAGCAGCGGGCGTCAAGTGCGAGGCTCAGGTTGTCCGCGTGACGCAACGTGCCGGCGAAAATCGGCACGATAATCGCGCTCATCGCCTTGATGCGCTGGGCCAGCGAACCGGTTTCGATGGAACCGCCACGCGCGGATTGGGCGTCGACGATGGCGCGGGTTTCGTCGGTCAGCGTTGGAATGAATCGCAATGCCAGACTCATGACCAGCGCGAGTTTCTTGGGCATGGATACCGAGCCGGTTGAGCGGACTGATCAAGGTGGCGAAGGCGTCGGTCATGGCGGTAGGCGTGGTGGTAGTGAGGAACACCGCGCCAGAATGATTACCAATGCGAAACGGCAGGCGTACAGCACGGCTATGGTCACGCCTGATCGGTGATGCTTAGCGGGCCAAGCGCCACCACCGGCGTGCCGGTGCGTACCACAAACAGATTGACCACGCCCATCAGCACCAGCAGGATCAGAATCGGATGAATGGATTCAAGCACCGTAACGGGTTCAGGCGTGCCGCCGCGATAACGGCCAGGGTGATGGCGATGCCCAGCGCGAGCTGGGTTGGCGTGTTCACCGCGAACATCGTGAACATGGCGGCCAGGAAGCCCACCATCTTCACGCGCGGGTCAAGTCGGTGTATCACTGAGTGCGCAGGGCCGTTGGAGGATACGGCCGGCTCGGTGACCGGTGGCCGTGACGGGGCCGCCGGATGCGGGGGCGGCAATCGGCATACGGACCACGCGGTCGGCGATTTGCTCGGCCTCCTCCCGGTCATGGGTGATGATGAGCACGGTCACGCCACGCGATTTGAGCGTGCGCAACAGCTCATGGATACGCTTCTTGGCTTGGGCGTCCAGACTCGCGGTCGGCTCGTCCATGATGAGCACGTCAGGATTGCAAGCCAGCACGCCGGCAATGGCTGCCAATCGTTGTTGCCCGCCGGACAGGTCGAAGGGGGAGCGGTCGGCAAGATGCCCGATATGCAGCAGTTCCAGTGATTCGCGCACGCGGTCGGCTACCTCGGTCTCGCCAAGCCCTTGGTTACGTGGGCCGTACGCCACGTCCTCGGCTACCGTGTCAGCGAACAGCTGATGCTCTGGATGCTGCATCACGTAACCACATGCCGGCGCAATTGCGCTAATTGCTTGCGATTCGCCGACTTCGGGCGCACGTTGCAACCGCGCTTGCCGGTCGAGGCCACCGGAACACCGGCCACTTCGATGCTGCCGGCGTCGGCGCAGTCAGTGCGCACAACATGCGCACCAGCGTCGACTTGCCCGAACCATTCACGCCCATCAGTGCCACGGTTTCACGCGCGCGATGGTGAACGACAGGTCATCGATAACCGCCCGTTTGGCCGAAGGATAGCGATAGGTCAGATGCGAGACGCGAATAATGGGGTTCGTCATATCACCGATGCCATCGGAGAGCAGCGGCAGTTCGGAGCCGTCTTCGCGCTCCCGCTGGCGGGGGCTGTCGTTCGTAGGGCGACTGGGGGCGGCTTCTGTGCCGATACTACCCTCAGTCTCGCTTTGCGAGACAGCCTCCGCTAGCGGGGATCGATTATCGACGGCTGCAGTGATACCAATGATTCGCCCGGCCTCCATGTGCACGATGCGATCGGCATGAACGGTTTCATCTGGATGATGCGTGACATGCACAATAGTGGTGCCGCGCGCCTGCAAATCATCCAAAATGCGCATAACTTCGGCGCGTGCGGATTCGTCCAGCATGGCGGTCGGCTCATCCAATACCAGCATTGCCGGGTTCATGGCCAGCATGCCGGCGATGGAGGCGCGTTGCTGCTGCCCGCCGCTCATACGGGTCGGGTCGGACTGGCGTAAGTTCGCCAACCCCACGGCCTGCAATGAATCAACGATACGCTCGCCGATGAGCTCGCGCTCCAGCCCGAGATTCTCCGGGCCAAAGGCCACGTCATCCTCCAACACGGTGGTGACCAGCTGATCCTCGGGATTCTGGAACACCATACCGATGCCGTGGCGGGCAGCACGATAGCATCGGCATTCGGGCCGGCTGCGTACACGCGTTGCCCCAGTAACGTCACTTCACCACCGTCCGGCGCGGTCAATCCCGCAATCAGACGGGCTAACGTGGATTTGCCCGACCCGTTCGGACCGACCAAGCATAGGCGCTCGCCGGCATGGACCGTGAGTGAAACGCCATCCAAAGCCCATGAGGTGCCGCGGTCATAGCTGAAACGAATGTCCTTGAGCACGGCGGCGGGGGAGGCAGGCTCGGGCGGAAGCGTGAGGTTCGGCAGAATCGTGGAACTCGTCGGCGTCGAAGGAATGGGGTGCAACGGTCATGAAACAGCAATCCGTAACTGATAGGCGAAAACGCAGAATCCGGCCCGTGCCGGGATTCTGCGTTCTGGTTCTTTGAGTGGTCTTTGAGTGGTCGTTAGTCGTGGCGGGCATCGGCCGTCTCAGGCCAGTCACTGCTGCTTGGACAGCAGGTTGGAGATCGGCTTGTAGATCAGGAAGGTGATCACGGCGTGAATCGCCATCTTAGCCACGTTGAACGGCAGCAGAATCGGCAGAATCATCGCGGCCACAGCTTGGTAGGTCATGTGCGCGTAAATCGGCGTGACAATCAGGTTGCTCACCAGCGCCACCACGATAGCCAGCACCGCACCCACCAGAATGCCGATGGCGGCACCCTTGCGCGTACGGATCTTACGGTAGATGAACGCGGCCGGCACAGACAGGAACAGCGCCACCAGCACAGCCATCAGCGAACCCCACGGATTGGCGAACATGTGCGGCACAAAGCCGAGCACAGACACGATTGCGGCGGCGGCCGGGCCATACGCAAAGCCGGCAATCAGGCAGACGATGCCGGACGGGTCGTACTTCAGCCAAGTGACCGGCGTAATCGGGAATTCAATGAAGCTGGTGACCATCGCCAGCGCCACGAACAGTGCATACATGGCGATACGGCGCGTGGACCAGCGGCCAGAATCGGCCACACCAGTGGTGTGTGAGCCAAGTTTGGCGCTGGTGCTGGCGGTGGACGTGCTGGCCGAACTCGGCCTCGGGTGCCACAGAACGAACAACTTGCATGCGAATACGCGAAGATACACTCATAATGAGCCTCGTTTCTTCCATCCGGACTATACCGTTGGCTCCGGAATCTCACCGGATCAGCCGCTTGCGCGGGTCGCGGGCTTCCTGCCATCCCCGTTATGAACCCGGGGTGCAGGTTACCGCCAGTAAGGAATTGCACCTTCCCTGAAACTGACAGGCTTATTCATACGCCATGCGCCGGACGTATGCAACCCGCGTTTCACTGTGCAGAAATTCGTCTTGTGCCGGTCAAGTGCAACAATGGGAGCCATGGCTGAAGTGAAGAAACCCAACAACACCATCGACAAGCTTGCCCTGATCGTCACCACCTACAAACGTCAGCAGTTGCTTGAGACACTGTTCGATTCGATTCTGGCGCTTGAACAGGCACCGTGGCGCATTGTCATCGTGGACAATGAGCAGTCCGATCAGACGGCGGACATGGTCGCTGCGTTTGCCGGCAAGGTGACCGGCCAATGGGGCACCACCGTGGCCGACCAGTCCGGTAACGAAGAACGTGTGGTCTATGCGCCGCAGACCGAGAACCTGGGTGGTGCGGGCGGTTTCTCCGCCGGCGTGGCCAAAGCCTACGAGCTGGGTGCCGCATGGTTCTGGGTGATGGATGACGATGTGGCCGTGCTGCCGGACGCCATTGCCAAGCTGTCCAAGTGGACCGACAAGCACGAGGTGATTCAGGGCTCCCGATTCGACTACGATGGCGGCCCGTTCTACTGGCAGTACAACTTCATCGTGCCGCTGGGCATCCCGAACCCGATTGCGCCCGCCGCATTCGGCCCGGCCGGATACCGAGTGATGGACACGCTGTGCTTCGAAGGCGGCCTGTTCAACCGCCGTGTGGTTACGGAAATCGGTCTGCCGGACCCGCGCTTCTTCATCTACTGGGATGACACGATGTATGGCTACCGCGCCAGCAAGGTCACCAACCCGATTGTGGTGCCCGACGTGATCCTGCGCCGTACGCGCGAAATCGGCAATTGGGATATCGCCGGCGTGCGCCAGCTCAACTCCACATCCGACATGAACCGGTATCACATCATGCGCAACCGCGGATACATGGCCCGGTACTTCATGACCTATGGTGACTTCCGTCCGCTGGTGTTTGGACTGGGTACCGTGCTCACCGCGGCCAAGGAAGTCATTCGCCTGGTGATGGTGGATCGCGAGCACCTCAAGACCGGTTTGGTACAGATTGCCAAGGGCTGGTGGGACTCGCGCAAGCTGATGCACGACCCCACCTGGAAGCTCATGCCGTCGCTGAAGTAGCCGTAGTAGGGCGGATTCTAGTGGTGGTTGCAACACCTGAGGTTTGAGCGGCCTTCCATGGTCACGTTGTCGGTTGTTGAGGTTATCACGCGGCGTCGAGCAGTTCGATGATCTTCTCGCTTGGTTTCATGAACCGAGGG
>ENA-OQCS01000424-OQCS01000424.1-human-gut-metagenome-genome-assembly--contig:-NODE-424-length-23553-cov-3.144882_pt1 | contig 23553 bp, 26 predicted proteins | sample MGYA00242757_ERZ504575 | MGnify/ENA primary metagenome ERZ504575 (study PRJEB26092, sample SAMD00036297) | human gut metagenome | host: Homo sapiens | study: EMG produced TPA metagenomics assembly of... | reverse complement strand
TATAGGCTTGCATCAAATCATAAACAGCTGTTGCTGTCACATTGACTCCTTCTGCTTTTAGTTTTTTGATGGCTTTGATTCCTTCATATGATACGGGTACTTTGATATAGACTTGATCATCGATTTCCTCTAGTATACGATGGGCTTCTTTAACGATTTCATTACATTCCTTAGAAATCACTTGAATATGAAGACTTCTTTCTTTTCCTATGATTTTTCTTACTTCTTTCATATGTTTAAAGAAATCTTTGGGACTTGTTTTTTTCACTATTGAAGGATTACTTGTTACTCCTACAATTGGCATATATTCTACTGCTTCTTTTATATCTTCTAAGTTTACTGTATCAATTATAAATTCCATTTTCTTTTCTCCTATAATGTTTGTTCAGTTCTTCCAATAATATCATCTTGTGTTGCTTTTGATAACACATTAAAGAATGCGGAATAGCCAGCAACACGAACAATTAAATCTTTATGCTTTTCAGGATGTGCTTGGGCATCTAATAATGTTTCTTTAGAAACAACATTGTATTGAACATGATAACCTTTTAATCGATTGAAGAAGGTTTTAATCAACATTTCAATCTTTTCTTTATTTTCTTCTTTCGATAATAACTGAGGTGTTACCTTTTGATTTAATAAAACACCACCCGTAATTTCATGTGTTGGTAATTTAGAAACAGATTTAAACACAGCAGTTGGTCCTTTTTTATCCATCGCATGAGCTGGTGAACATCCCTCAGCAAGAGGTGTATGTGCTTTTCTTCCATCTGGAGTAGCCATTGTGCCATAACCTTGTCCAACGTTGGCAGAAATACTTGAAGTACCAGCATAACGAATCCCACCGATTGGACCTCTTCCATAACGAGTATTTGGATATTTTTTCATTTCATCAATATAAATATTATAAACATCAACTACTAATTGATCGACTTCATCAATATCATTACCATACTTAGGTGCATCATTAATTAACATTTCTTGAATTCTTTGACTTTCTTCACTTGTATAATCATCTAAAATAGCATTCCATAATTCTTCAGGCGTAATTTTCTTTTCTTCAAAGACAAGTTTTTTAATAGCTGCAAGACTATCTGCCATATTCGCAATTCCTACTTGTAACCCTGAAATAAAATCATAAACAGCGCCACCTTCTTTGATTGTTTTTCCACGACCAATACAATCTTCTGTCAAGGCTGAACATAAAACATCAGGAACATCTCTTTCAAGTGCTAAATCAATCGCATTTTCAACAATCACTGACATACGTGTCAAATGACGCATTCCTTTTTCAATTGCTTTAAAAAGTTCATCATAAGATGTCATATCTTTAAAGTAACCACTACCTTCAAAGAATCGTTTTCCAGAAGTCATATCTACCCCATCATTCATTGCCATTAATAAAATACGTGGGAAGTTCATATAGACATCCCTGTACAACGATAACCCCATTTACCAGGAACTGCTGTTTCAACACAACCAATCGCTGAATAGTTATATGCATCTTCTTCTTTGACACCCTTTTCAATAAATGATGGAATAATGATTTCGTCATTATTGAATGCAGGCATTCCTGTACCAAGTTTCATAACTTCAATAGCTTCATCCAAAAAAGCTTTTGGCATATTTTTATGATATCGCACTGTTAAGTTTGGTTGTGGTAAACGTGTTTGGGCAACTGATTTTAATACTAAATATGAAAGTTCATTCGTTGCATCTTTTTTATCAGGTGTTTGTCCACCAATGGTTACATTTTGATACATTGGGCTTCCGGCACTTGAAAAAGTATGAGCTTGTGAACGCACCTTATTGATTGTTAGAGTTTTGATCCATAAGTTATCTAATAATTCAATAGCTTGTTCTTCTGTTATATTATGAAGATCTTTATCATGTTTATAGTAAGGATAAATATATTGATCAAAACGTCCATAAGATAAAGAATGTCCATTTGATTCAATTTGTAGAATTAATTGAATAAACCATGTTGATTGAATCGCTTCATAGAAAGTTTCTGCTTTTTCATAAGGAACTTTCTTACAATACGTGCAATTTCTTCTAATTCTTCTTTTCGTTTCCCATCAGCACTTTCTGCAAGTTCTAAAGCAAGATCACTGTAACGTCTGGCAAATGTTTTAACTGCATCAATGACAATTAAAACAGCTTTATAAAATTGATATTTATCAATATTTTCAGGCATACATAAATCAAGTTTTTCTTTTAAATCTTTAACTCTTTCTTCATATCCTTTTAAACCTTTTTGTAAAACTTGTTGATAATCTACCGCTAAATGCGCATCTCCAGAATTAAGCTTCCCTTCCATTCCAAAGAAACCTGTTTCCATATAAACACTCACTTCATCTGGAAGCAAAGCACCTCCTTTACTTCTTAAATTATTATTTTCCCAAATGTGCAATAGATCTTAATTCATCTTTTGTTTCTTCAGTAATATAGAAAATATCTCCATCTCTTTTTTCAAATAGATCAAGTTCATTCATCACAAATTCCATTGTATATTCTGGAAAGATGGGTGCATCCCTATTTGATGAAGCTTGATTTCCTACAATCAGAGTATCTTCTTCAATATAAATAGGCATCTTTTCTAAGATGTTTTTTAACATATACGCTCTTTTCATAATTGGCGGTTCATTTAAATGTTCTTTATATGCCTCTGTCGCAAGGAGTGCTCTTTTTGCACAGATATATGGTTTTTTATCTAAGACTTCTTCTCTAAAATGATTCATTCTTGATGTAAGTTCACCAAAGTGTTCACTATTTTTCATTTTTCTTCCCTCAGCTTTCATTCGTAAGTTTTAAATCTTTCTTTTGCAATTAAATTATATAATAAGCAAAAAATAAGTCAATATTATTTTCATAAATAAACAATTTTAGTTTCATTTGAAACTTATAAAAAGATATGTTAGGATATTAGCGAGGAGAAAAACTATGGAAAAGGATTAATATTTAATATACAAAAATTTAGTATTCATGATGGTCCAGGTATTCGTACGACCGTTTTCTTTAAAGGCTGTCCTTTAAAATGTAAATGGTGTTCAAATCCTGAATCCCAATTACATAAACTACAAATACTTTACGATTTTGAAAAATGTGCTCATTGTAAGAAATGTTTACTTAACTGCCCAAAACAAGCAATTACTGAAAAAGAAAACCATATGATCTTTAATCATGATAAATGTATTGGCTGTCTACAATGTGTCAATCATTGTCCAACTAAAGCATTAAGTCATGAAGGAGACTTTAAAGAAATCCAAGAAATTGTGGATGTCTGCATGCAAGATATTGATTTTTATGAAGAATCTAATGGTGGTGTAACTATCTCTGGGGGTGAAGGTATGGCACAACCTGAATTTCTAGAAGAGCTTGTTTTATCTCTTAAAGAAAGAATTTACATGTTGCTATTGAAACAACGGGATATATTCAAAAAGAAACATTTCAAAAATTAGCACCTTTATTTGATCTTTTACCTTTTGATGTAAAACATTATAATCGACTTCAACATTTTGAAGGAACAGGTGTTTATAATGATTTAATTGTTGAAAATCTTCAATGGGCTATTCAACATCAACTTAATGTTTTACCACGCATTCCTGTTATTCCTGATTTTAATGATTCTTTAGAAGACGCTGAAGGAATCAGTGATTTATTAAAAGCATCAAATATTCAAAAAGTACAACTTCTTCCTTTTCATCAATTTGGTGAAAAGAAATATGACTTATTAAATAAAGAATATACTTTAAAAACCTATCAAGCATATCATGAAGAAGACTTGAAAGATTACCAACAAATCTTTTTAGATAAAGGCATTGATTGTTTCTTTTAAGTATTTAAAAAGCTATCAACGAGGATAGCTTTTATTATTTTTATACTTAATACTTGTATCATATAAAATATTTAATACAAGCTGTGAATTATTAAAAACACTTTTATTTTTAGTATGCTTTTTCACATTTAAAATATCTTTTCTTTCGAAATTTTCATATACTCTCTCCTGTTTTAGAAATAATCATTCTTCATTAAGAGTATATTAAAATTTATTTAAAATATTTGTCGTTATTTATTTCACAATTCCGCCTTGTATAAATCCTTCATAAACTTTATATGTTTGATAATATATTTCTTCAACACCCTGAAAAAAATCAATTTTTCCTTGAATACGCAACAAGTAAAGATACTCCCCTTTTTGATAAAATAAAGGACCTCTAAAAGGCAATTCTTCATCAACTTGTAATAAAGCTTCTTTTAAAAAATCACCATTAAAGTTTTCCTCTATAACCCTTCCATAGTAATTCATAGACCAACATGGTTTTTCATCTTTATAAACAATTTCTTGTCCACTAAAATTTTCCGCACCAAAGAAAGAATCTAAATAAGTATAATTATTCTCTTGATATGAATAATCATGAGACTCTTTTCTTGAAGAATTGACTTTATTTGTTTTATTTGCATACGTTGCCTTTTTGGCTTTTACAAGAAAGCATGCAAGTTCACTTATTTCAATTTTATGAGTTTCTAATGTTAAACAATCATCTTCTTTAACTAAATAATCTATTGAAACACCAAAAAGATTTGAAAGTTTTATTAAATACTCAATATTAGGATAAATAGTTCCTGTTTCCCATTTTGTAACTGTTTGTCTTGAAACATTTAATTGATATGCTAGTTCTTCTTGTGTAAGCATGTTTTTCTTTCTATAATACACTATCTTTTCATTAAGCATTATTGTCACCTCCTAGAAAAATTATAACATTCTTACTTCTTATCACCAGCAACTTTCCTTTACATTTTTGCTACAAAAAATCCTAAGGATACCTTAGGATCAAACTTTTTCAACTTGTATATGTTTTTCTTTAAAATATTCTTCAACTTCTTGAGGAATTTCTTGATCTGTATAAATACATGATACTTGATGTAAATCAATTAAATTAGAAACTCCTTTTTGATGAAACTTATTTGATTCAGTAACAATAATAACATGACTTGCTTGTCTTGCCATATCTTTAACAGCTTCACAACGCATATAATCATTTCCTGTAAATCCTGTATCAATACTAAAACCATCTGTTCCAATAAAGAGTTTATCCACAAAAAATGCTTCTGCACATTTTCTCATCATTGGTCCTACCATCACTTGAGATTCATGTTGATATTCTCCACCTAATAAAATAATTTTAATAGCTGTATGTTTACGAATATAATCTGCAATAAATGCAGAATTGGTAATCAGTGTGACATCTTTTTTTGTCTTTGCAATTTCTAAAGCTACTAGAGCACAACATGAACCTGATTCAATCATAATTGTTTCACCATGTTGAATCGATTCTACTGCTTTTTTAGCTACTTTTTGTTTTTTGTTCATAATGATAAGCAAGACGAATATTCATATCATCACTTTTATTAAGAGTAGCATACCCATGTTCTCTAATTAACATACCACTTTCTGAAAGAGCATCTAAATCTTTACGAATTGTAACTTGTGAAACTCCTAGTAATTCAGAAAGTTTTGTAACTTCTACTTTTTTATTTTGTGTGAGTAATTCTAAAATCTTTGTTTGTCGTTTATTCATAAAATAATCCTTTCATTAATAAGAATATCTACTTTTATTTGAAAGCAAGGATTTTATTAAAAAAGAGGCCTTGCCTCTTAGTTATTATAATCATCTTCGATTGTACTATCTACATCGTCTTCTACTTCTTCAGATTCTTCATCTTCGTCAGTATAGATGTCATTCATATCGATGTGTACTTCATCAAATTTATGGCGAGAACGTAAATCCCAGTTGTTTTCACCAATTGTAATGAAACGTCCATCTAAAGTAATGTTTGTATAGAATAAAGATTCTTTTTCATCTTTTTCTTCTTCATCAAAACCTTTTACTTCACTTACTTCTTGCCATAATTTATAGAAATTAACTGCTTTTTTCTTTTTAGACATTAATTCATAAGCGACATCAACCATTGATCTATTTTTATCCATCTTTATCTCTCCTTACATTTTTTCAGGTGCTTCAACACCAATTAAGTTTAATGCATTTTTTAATGTAATACGTGTTGCTTCTACTAAAGCTAAACGTTGCATTGATAATTCAATATTTTCTTTATCTATTACATAACAATCATTATAGAAACTATGGAATAATTGTGCAAGTCTTTGAATATAATTTGCGATTTTATGTGGACTTCTTGATTTTGCACTATCCGCAATTTCATTTCTAAATTCATTAATATGTTTTAATAAAGCCATTTCTTTATCATTTACAAGTAATTCAAAATGATCTGCAATTGTAATATCATTTTCTTTAGCTTGTCTTAAAATTGAACACATTCTTGCATGAGCATATTGTGCATAATAAACAGGGTTATCATTTGATTTAGATTTAGCTAATGTTAAATCAAAATCATAAGGTGTATTGGCTGCTTTAGCGGCAAAGAAATAACGAGTTGCATCAACACCAATATCATCAATTAAATCTTTAATAGTGATTGCATTTCCTGTACGTTTAGACATTTTAACAACTTCACCATTTTCCATCATTCTTACCATTTGTAGAATATCAATATTTAATTGATCACTATTATAACCTAAAGCTTGAATTGCAGCTTTCATACGATTGATATAACCATGATGATCTGCTCCTAATAAATCTACTAAATATTCATAACCTCTATCTAATTTATTTAAATGATAAGCAATATCAGGAGTTAAATAAGTATAACTTCCATCAGATTTAATTAAGACACGGTCTTTATCATCTCCAAATTCAGTTGATTTAAACCATAAAGCCCCATCTTGTTCATAAGTAAATCCTTTTGCTTTTAATTTTTCAATTGTAGGAACAACTTTATTTTCTTCATATAAAGAAGTTTCAGAGAACCAAACATCATGATGAACTCTAAATTCCGCTAAAATATCTTTAATTTTTTGTAATTCAAATTTAGTTCCTTCTTTTCTAAAGAAAGCAATCATTTCATCATGATCTGCACTTAAATATTTATCGCCAACTTCTTCTTTGATTTTAACAGCGATATCTTTAATATCTTGACCATGATATCCATCTTCAGGTAATTCAAAATCTAAACCAAAAGCTTCTCTATATCTTGCATATAAAGATAAAGCTAAATTATAAATTTGATTTCCTGCATCATTAATATAATATTCTCTTGTAACATCATATCCTGCAGCTGACATAATACGACAAATACTATCTCCTACTGCTGCCCCTTTAGCATGTCCTAAATGTAAATCTCCTGTTGGATTGGCAGAAACGAATTCAACATTATATTTAATTCCTTTTCCTGCATCACTTTTTCCATAATCATCTTTTTCTGCTAATACTTCTTTAATAATAGAAGTTAAAGCATCTTTTTTCATAAACATATTGATGAATCCTGGACCAGCAATTTCAATAGAATCGATATTTGCTTCCTCTTTATCAATTGCTTCGATTAATTGTTCTGCAATCATTCTTGGATTCTTTCTAAGTAATCTTGTAAGTTGCATAGCGATATTTGTTGAATAATCACCATGACTTTTTTCTTTTGGTATTTCTATTGTGATTTGATCTATTTCATAATCTTCTACAAAATTGCATTTAACCATTGCTTTTTTAGTGCTTCTTTCAATGCAATTTCAATTTTATTTACAGCCATTTTTTACCTCCTTAAAAAAGATATTTAATCGTTTATACGTTACCATTAAGAGTGCATAAAGTCAATGTTTTTACCTAAAGTAATGGAGCAATTACACGTAAAATTGCTTCAAACCAACCCATAAATTACCAGTACAACTTCATCCAAGGTAATTTCATGAGACTTTTCTACTGTCGCTAAAAAATCTTCCTTAATATCTTTTAATATTTTATTGTTATATAAATAAATTCCATTTTCAAAATGAAGATATAACTACGATAATCTAAATTAATTGTCCCTACTGTTGCACATTTATCATCCACTAAAAAGTTTTTAGCGTGAATAAATCCAGGAGTATATTCATAAATACGAATACCATGTTTGATCAATGTTTGATAATATGAACGTGTAACTCTAAAAACAATTTTTTTATCTGGTATTCCTGGTGTAATGATGCGTACGTCGACTCCTCTTTTAGCAGCATTGATCAATGCTGTTTGTAAGTTATCATCTAAGATCAAATAAGGTGTTGTAATATATAAATAATCATACGCTTGATTGATCATGTTTAAATAAACATTTTCACCTACATTTTCATCATCTAAAGGAGAATCTCCATAAGGAGTTACATAGCCATCTACCTCAAATTTTTGCTGAGAGCGCACATAATACTTTTCATAATCTTCTTCTGTATTTCTTGCTACATTCCATGATTCTAAAAACATCTTCGTAAGCGAATTAACAGCAGGACCATGAATCATTAACCCAGAATCCTTCCAATGCCCATATTTAACTCTTTGATTAATATATTCATCTGCTAAATTAAATCCACCACTAAAGCCTATTTCACCATCAATCACCACGATCTTTTTATGATCACGGTTATTCATCGCTAAAGATAAAATAGGTATAAAAGGATTAAATGCCACACTCTTTATGCCCATTTTTTCAAGTTGACGATCATAATGACGAGGCAACATCGTAAGTGATCCTACATCATCATACATAAATCTCACTTCTACACCTTCTTTAACTTTCTCTTTAAGAATATCTAAAACACTTTTCAACATTTTTCCTTCATCAACAATAAAAATTGCATAAAAATGAATTTTTTCGCATTTCTTAAAGATTCCAATAAAGGTTCAAAAGCATCATCACCTAATGAAAAATATTTAAGATCTTGTCCATAATAAGTAGGATATCTTTGTTGATTTAAATAATTCATTTGTCCTTTAATATAAGGATCAGCTACTTCTTCTATAATATCATTTTCAATAATACGTTGATTCTTTATTTGTTTTAAAAAAGCAAATTGTAACCTTTGACTTGGTTTTTTATCTCCTAAAAATACATAAAGAACACCACCTACAAAAGGTACAGCAGCTATCAAAACAAGCCAGGTAATCTTATAAGCACTTGCATCATCCTTATTTATAATATATAAAGCAGCAAGAACGCTAATAAGCTTGAACAAATAGACAAAAAATCTAGATGATCTATGAATCGTCAAAAAGGCAACAAAAACAATAATTAATTGAATTAAAATCAATAAACCTGAAAATAATATTTTATTCGTTAATAACTTCTTAGATTGCTTCATTTTCTTCTCCATAAAAATCATATTTCATCATCACGTAAACTTCACTTAATTGTTGATGCCCATCACTTAAAATATACTTCACTTTTAAATAACGATCATGTTCCATTGTAATAAGTTCTGTAAAGAGTTCTATCATCCCATAATCTGTATGATAATGATTCCCTATCTTTCTATGATAAGAAAGATTTAATAAAGAAGGTCCATTAGCTAATGTCATTTCTTTACCTTTTAAAATAATTTCTATCTTTTGATCATTGTTATAGAAAGTAAATTTCTCTTTATCAAATCCTTTTTCATAGATTCCATCACTTTTAAATTGAACTGTTTCATGATGATCATCATATTTAAATATACTCTTATAATTTACTTTAATATTCTTTTTCATTCTATCACCGTGCATATTATAACATAAAATGGCAAGAATAAAATCGGTGATAAAATGAGACAGTTTATAAAAAGAATTCTTTATTGTTTTATATTTTTCTTCACATTTCTTTTATTGATGTATGTTATTGCCTTTTGTGTAGGAAAACCTGAACTTAATAAAGATCGTTACATAAAGCTTTATGATGATCAAAATAAGATTTTTTATCAAAGTGTCAATAATTATAGTGGGCAATATGTTTCAATTGATGATGTTAGTCTTATTTTTTAAAAGCAATTGTTGCTATTGAAGATAAACGTTTTTATAGTCATCATGGGTTTGATTATGTCGGAATTTCCCGGGCAATAAAAACAAATGTCCTAAAAAGGAAAACTTCTCAAGGTGCTAGCACAATAACCCAACAATACGCTCGTCTTCTTTATTTAACAAATGAAAAGACTTGGTCTCGTAAAGTAAAAGAAGCTTTTTTTACTTTACAATTAGAAACGCATTTATCAAAAAAGGAAATTTTAGAAGGTTATATCAATAATGTCTATTTTGGACATGGAATTTATGGCATTGAAAATGCTTCCCAGTATTTCTATGGTAAAAAAGCAAAAGAATTGACTTTAAATGAAGCAAGCATGTTAGCAGGGGTTGTCAATGGTCCCCAATATTATTCACCAATTTTAAACAAAGAAAGAGCTAAACAAAGACAAAGTCTTGTTTTAAAAGCTATGTATGATAATCAAATGATTACTCAAAGTATTTTAGAGGCCACTCAAAAACAAACTCTTAATTTAGCAAGTGAACATTCACTTAATGAAAATATGTCTACTTATTATTATAAGGATACTGTTTTAGAAGAATTAGAGGAATTAGGTTTTTATAATAATCAATATTTAAATAAAGGATTAAATATTTATACATCTTTTAACAGTGAATATCAAAATACTTTAAATGATCTTATTAAAGAAAAGAAAATACAAGGTGATCTACAATGCGCTTTTACGGTCGCAAATCCTAAAACCAATCAATTACAAGCCTTGATTGGTGGTAAAGATTACGCTAATTCTCAATATAATCGTGCAATACATGCTTCTAGACAAATAGGAAGTACAATGAAACCTTTTCTCTATTATTTAGCCTTAGAAAACGGATTTAACCCCTCTACACGTTTTCTATGCGAACCAACGACCTTTAAATTAAGTAACAATACAACTTACTCTCCTGCTAATTTTCATCAAAAATATGCTTATCAAGAAATCACACTTGCTCAAGCTATTGCTGTCAGCGATAATATTTATGCTGTAAAAACACATTTATTTTTAGGTACAGAAAATCTTAGAGATTTTCTTAAATCCTATGGAATCAACGCTAAAAACAACGCCTCTTTAGCACTTGGAACAGTTAATACAAACATTTATAATCTTTCAAATATCTACTGTAATATTGCTTCTGGTGGTAAATATCAACATCTTTATACCATTGAAAAAATCGTTGATCATCAAGGAAAAACTATTTATCAACATAAAAATCAAAGAATTCAAAATTTGAACAAAGAAAGCTGTTTAATCCTCAATCAATTATTAACAGGAACCTTTAATAAACAATTTTCAACTTATTTAAATGCAACAATGGAAAATTATCAAACCAAATATAAAGTTGCCTGTAAAACAGGAAGTACAGATTATGATAATTTGATTGTTGCTTATAATCCTAATATCCTCATTAATGGTTGGGTAGGCTATGATGATAATCGAAAAATAGAAAACAGTCAGGAAAAAGTACTTGCTAAAGAATTAGCAATTGATTTTTTAAATAAAGAAATCAAAAAGAAAGTTGGTATAAATTAACATCTAAATTAAATGCTATCGCTATTAATCCTATCTCTGGAAATATTGATGAAACAGGGATTGTTTATTGGTTTAGAAAAGGGACTCCTTGATATCTTGTTCATTATCCTATAGAATGGATATGGTGATGAAAATGTTTAAAAATTCTTTTTGGGGAATATTAAAAAAAGGTTATTGGGATAGTGAAAATACAGATGAAGTTTTTGAACCAATTATTAATTTTTTAGTAAATCATAAAGATCAATATATTTTTGATTTTCATGATTTAATGTCTGAATTTCTATATGAATTAGATCGTAAAGAAATCTATGAACATAGTATCAATCAAGAACAATTTAATGAGGAAGATTTCTTAAATCAAAGAGCTTATGTTCTTACAAATGGTAATAAATATTATCATGATATCATTTCCCTCATTAAACCACTAGATGGTGAATTAAAATGTCCACAGCTTTTAACGCTTCCAGCAAAAGCTTGGTCTATCAAAAACAACAAATCTATTGAAAAATATCCACATACACCTAAATATAATATTCAAACAAAAAGCAATACCAAATATTGGTAAAAAAAAGAGGATTTTTGAAATCCTCTTTTTAGATACTTCATTATATATAGACATTATTAAAGAATTTGGAGTGCTTGGTGTATGAGATGTGTATTTCTTTAACTTTTAATCGCGACAATTATATCTTGTCTATACATATCAAATGTACCATGTATAGACATGAATATCAATCATTTTATAAAAAAAGAGAAGAATTTCTTCTTCCCTAAATAACATCATATCCTGCTTGTTTGACAGCAGCTATAATAACTTGATCATCAACATCTCGATCATAGACAACATGTGCTTCTTCTTTTTTTAAGTTCACTTGTGAACTTACGCCTTCAATAGCATTAATTGCACGTGTTACATTAGCCACACAATGTTGACAACTCATACCTTGAATTTTAAATACTTTTTCTTTAATAATTGGATTGTCTAATTTTTTATCTTCTAAAGCTTGATAGATTTCTCCACCGCCACCACAACAAGAACTTCACCTTTCATATGCTTTCTTGTTGATTTTAAAGCAATCCCCACAATCACAACCAATACAAGAACGATAATAACATTAGCCATAATTACCTCCTGTTATTTTCTTTTCTTCTTAATTTTTTGAACAAGTGTGTAAATAGAAACACCTATTAAATAAATAACAAGTACTCCTAAAAACATATAGAAAGTCGAACCACTTACATTACCCATGATTATGTCTCTCTTTCATTTTCTTTTGATCTCTATAATAATCATCTAAAGGAGATGAACATTGACTACACCCTGCACAAATACCACTACACTTATGTCCATCTTTCTTTTTAAAGAAATGTGTATAGATGACCCATGCACAATAGGCAACAATTAATAAAACAATAATCACATTAGCCATAATAATACCTCCTTTAATTTATAAAAATCCGGAGTAATTCCGGATTTTATTATGCTTCAACTGATCTTGTAGAATAAACTTTTTGATCTTTATATGGATCAGGTCTAAATAACATGTATAACATGAATGCAAGAACAACGAATGCAACAACTGTCCAGAATCCAAATGTTCCATATAATACTAATGAACCAATTTGATATACCATTAAGGCAACAGCATAAGCAAATACGTTTTGGAAGATAATTGCAAACCAGAACCATTTTCTATCATTCAATTCGTTAGCCATTGTTGAAATAGCAGCTAAACATGGTGAATCTAATAAGTTAAAGATTAAGAATGATAATGCAGCCATTGCAGTTGGGAACCATTGAGCAACACCAGCAGCAACGTTAACAGCATCTTCAGTATCTCCAGCAACATTAGCTAATACACCCATTGTAGAAACGATTGCTTCTTTAGCTGAGAATCCAGTTAATGATGAAGCAACTGATTGCCAGTTACCAAATCCAAGTGGAGCAAAGATTGGAGCAATGACGTTACCAATAACAGCGATTAAACTATTAGCAGTATCTTCTACCATACCAAATGATCCACCTTCAAATCCGAATGTAGATAAGAACCAAATAACGATACAAGCAACAACTAAAATTGTACCAGCTTTAATTAAGAATGCTTTTAATCTTTCCCATACGTGTAATAATACAGTTTTAACACTAGGAATATGATATTCTGGTAATTCCATTACGAATGGAGCAGGTTTACCAGAGAATGGTTTTGTTTTCTTTAAGATAATAGCAGAAACTAATACAGCAACAATACCTAAGAAATACATTGCAGGAGCAATCATTCCTCCAGCTTCCCAACCAGCAACTTTACCAGCCATAACTCCACCTAATAAAGCGATAACAGGTAATTTTGCACCACAAGGAATAAATGTCGCAGTCATAATAGTTAAACGTCTATCATTATCTTGTTCGATTGTTTTAGATGCCATAATAGCAGGAACACCACAACCAGAACCAATTAATAATGGAATAAAGCTTTTTCCAGATAAACCGAAATATCTAAATACTCTATCCATGACGAATGCAATACGAACCATGTAACCGCAATCTTCTAAGATTGATAAGAATAAGAATAAGATTGCCATTTGAGGTGCAAATCCGATAACTGCACCAACACCACCGATGATACCATCAACGATAACAGCAGATAATAAACCACTTGCTCCAACTGAACTTAAGAATCCAGATACAGCATCTTGAATAGCTACAACAAAGACATCATTTGTCCAGTCAGTAACGAATGTCCCAACAGTTGTAACTGAAATATAGTAAACAATATACATGATTAATAAGAAAATAGGAATTCCTAAGAATCTGTTTGTTACAATTTTATCAATTTTGTCAGAAATTGTTAATTTTTCTTTTGGTTTTTCAACAGTTGTTGAAATTATTTTTTGAATATAAGTATAACGACCATCAGTAACAATACTTTCCATATCGTCATCTAATTCAGTTTCTAAATCTTTTCTTAATGCATCAATAGTAGTTTTAGCTCGAGCATCTAAAACAATATGATTCATTACTTTTTCATCATTTTCTAAAACTTTAACAGCATACCATCTTTTTTTGTTAGCAGCAATTGTTTCAGATAAAGCAGGAACAACAGTATCAATTGCTTTTTCAAGTTTTTCACTGAAAATAGCTCCTGGTAATTGATGTTCACTTTGTTTAGCAACTTTAACAGCTTCAGCAATTAATTCTTTTAAACCTGTTCCTTTTAAAGCAGAAGTTTCAATAATAGGACATCCTAATACCATTGATAAACGTTTAGTGTCAATTTTTAAACCTCTTTTTTCAATTAAGTCTGCCATATTTAAAGCAATAACTACTGGAACCCCAGTTTCAATCAATTGAGTTGTTAAATATAAGTTTCTTTCAATATTAGTAGCGTCAACTAAGTCAATAATGACATCTGGATCTTCATTTAAAAGAAAATCACGGCTGACAACTTCTTCTAATGTATAAGGAGATAAAGAATAAATACCTGGTAAGTCAACAACAGTAATATTATCTTCTTTGTTTCCTTTTACTTTTCCTTCCTTCTTTTCTACAGTAACACCTGGCCAGTTACCAACATATTGATTAGCACCTGTTAATGCGTTAAACATTGTTGTTTTACCACAGTTAGGGTTACCTGCAAGCGCAAATTTAATATTCATTTTTAACTTTCCCCTCCGTTATTCAACCTCAACACATTGTGCATCGTTTTTTCTAACTGATAATTCATAACCTCTTACAGTAATTTCAACAGGATCTCCAAGAGGAGCAACTTTTCTAATATATAATTCTACCCCTTTAGTGATACCCATATCCATAATACGTCTTTTGTAAGCTCCATCACCTTCAATTTTCTTAACAGTGACAGTGCTACCAACTTCTACTTCATTAAGTTTCACAACACTTCCCCCTTTTCTACACCATGATACGTTTTGCCATATCTTCATTAATAGCAACGCGAGAATCCTTGATATTAACAATCACATTTCCCCCGATTGCCGAAACAACAGAAACTTCAGTGCCAACGACAAACCCAAGATTATTTAAAAATCTTCTCGTTTCTTCGTTCCCACCAATTCTTTTGATTTTACCGGTTTCTCCTATGTTTAACATTGTTAACGGCATCTTACTTACCTCCTCAAGAATTTGCCCTCGCTAACCACATTAGGTTATGCTAATTTGATTAGTATTCACTAACTATAAGATATAAAATATAGTTAGACTTCTCTAACTTCAAATAGAATATACTGCATTTCGTTATCAATGTCAACCCTCTTTCTTGATTTAGCAAAGTGATTTCATTGCTTATCTTGTTAAAAATATGGTATAATATGCAAAGAGGTGATGCACATGAACTTACAAGAATCAGGAGAAATGTATTTAGAAACAATTCTTGTTTTATCTAAAAGAAATAAGGATGTTCGTTCCATAGATATTGCTCATGAGCTTAATTATTCTAAACCGAGCGTCTCTCGTGCTATTGGTTTATTAAAAAAAGATGAATATATTATTGTAGACAGTAAAGGATATATTGAATTAACTGATAAAGGTTTAAAAGTTGCTACAACAATTTATGATCGTCATGATACACTTTCTTCATTTTTTGAAAGTATCGGTGTATCTCATGACACTGCTGTTAATGATGCATGTCGTATCGAACATGTTATTTCTGATGAAACAATGAATAAAATTAAAGAACATATGAAAAAATAGCTCAGCGAGCTATTTTTTATTATATAAACAAAAAAAAGGTAAGTAATCTTACCAAACTTTTGCTTCACTTAATAATCTTATGATAGGAAAAAGGAATTTGGCTAATTTAAGTTAAATAAATCATAAGACAATTAAACGAATAGTATTGCAGCAACGATGACACCGATTTGTAAAGTCAGAGCCATCAAGCTGCGCTTGAATTTATTTTTCATAGCTCTTCGACCTTTCTGCGAATTGCCCCTCGCTAACTACAACTATATGTTAGCATAGGCTAACTATTGTGTCAATAAATATTACTACTTTTTTATATTTTATTTTTTTTACTATTTATCAAACAAAAATTCTTATAATATATCTTTTCCAGCACAATTCATGTATAATATTCTTTAATAATACAATAGATGAAAGAGAGGTGAAACTATGCCAAGACCAGGAACTGGCGGAGGAGGTCATCGTTCATCTGGCGGACATTCAAGTAGTCGCACTGGCGGTGGACATCATGTAAGTAGTTCAAGCAGACCAACAGGAAGTAGAAGTTCATCGCATAGTTATGGCGGAGGTTTTCATCGTCAACCACCACCAAGAGGAATCCACCATGGTTACCATGGCTATCGAAGAAATGTTTATACAAGTTCATCAAGTGGCTTAGGGACTTTGATTGCTTGTTTAATTGTTTTCGCAGTTGTTATTTTTAGCTTTTTTATGATTGCTAGTGATGATAGTGACGTCGCATCAACAATTAATAGGGAAAAGATTGAAAATCCTGTTGCTTATGACAATAACTGTATCAGAGATGAATTAGGATATATTGAAAATCAAGGGAAACTTTCAAAGAAGCTTAAAAACTTTTACAACAAAACAGGAATTCAACCTTATATTTATTTAAAGAGCTATGATGAAACACTTACAAGTGATAGTCAAAAAGATGATTATGCACAAAGCTGGTATGAACAAAACATTGATAATGAAGATACTTTCTTATTTGTTTACTATGAAGATCAAGATCCTAATGAAATAGGTTATATGGCTTATGTTAATGGGAAACAGGTAACTTCGGTAATGGATAGTGAAGCTGTTAATATTTTTTGGAACTACATAGATCGTTATTGGACAGATGATTCACTTTCTACAGTAGAGGTATTTACAAAGACCTTTAATTCAACAGCAGATACGATTATGGAAAAATCAACAACTTCTAATGATATTATTAAAATCATTTGTATAGTCGTTGGCATTATCATTGTAATTGGTGGAATTATTTATATTTTGCGTATGAAATTTAAACGAGATAAAGAAAAAGCTAAAGAAACAGTTGAAATCTTAAAAACACCTCTTGATAAATCAGATGAATTAAGAGACAAATACTTAAATGAAGAAGGGAAAGAATAACTATGGGAATTTTAACAAGATTTACAGACATCATGAAAAGTAACATTAATGCTTTATTAGACAAATGTGAAGATCCAGCAAAAATGATTGATCAAACATTAAGAGATTTAAGAGAAGATCTTGCTGAAGTCAAAAAAGAAACAGCAAACATTATTGCTGATGCTAAAAGTGCTGATCGACAAGTTAAAGAATGTGAAGAAGAGATTACTAAATATACAACTGCTGCACAAAATGCATTAAAAGCAGGTAATGAAGATGATGCAAGAACATTGATTGCTAAAAAACAACAATATGAAAGCAATCTTGTTTCATACAAAAAAACACAAGAACTTACTCATGCCAATGCTGATAAAATGCGTCAAATGCATGATAAATTAGTAAACGATATCGAAACATTAGAAGCTAGAAGAGATGCTATTAAAGCAACAGTTGCTTCTGCTAAAGCTCAAGAACATATTAATAAAATTGTTTCTGGTGGAGATAAAGCAAAATCTTCTATGGAATCATTTGAACGCTATGAAAAGAAAGCAGAAAAAATGCTTGATGCAGCTACTGCAGAAGCTGAATTAAATGCACATACAAGTGCTGCTTCTACTCTTGCTGATAAGTATACATCAAACGGTAGTGACGCTTCTGTTGAAGATGAATTAGCTGCTATGAAAGCAAAACTTGGATTATAATATAAAAACTGTAAAGATACTCATATTTTATTTATGAGTATTCTTTACAGTTTTTTATTTATATAAGATTCTTTATAAAATAATATACATGTATTATTTTTCTTGCTAATTCTGCTTTCATTTTAAAGAAGCAATCCTTTGTGCATAATCATCACTATTAAATATATAACTTCCAGCAACTAATACATCAACACCTGCATCTTTACATTTTTTTCCTGTTGTTTCGTTGATTCCACCATCTACTTCAATTAAGTAGCGATCATTATTTTCTTTTCTTCTAGTATCTAAATCTTTAATTTTGGCTAAAGCAATTTCTTTAAAGGATTGCCCACCAAATCCAGGTTCAACAGACATGACTAAAACGACATCTAATAAAGATAAATAATCTTGGATTGTATCAACTGGTGTATTTGGTTTAATACTTATTCCTACTCGGACACCATTTTCTTTAATATGATGAATAAGTACTAAAGTGTCTTCTTTATTGTCCATTGCTTCAATGTGGAAAACAATAAGGTTTGCTCCACTTTTAATAAATTCATTGACATACTTTTGAGGTTCACTGATCATTAAATGAACATCTAAAATAAATTTGTCACTTTAGAAACATCTTCTAAAATACTATATCCAAAAGAAATATTCGGAACAAAATGTCCGTCCATAACATCATAATGAAGCCAATCAGCTTTTCCATTTTCAATTTTTTCTATATCATCTTTCAAGCATGTAAAATTTGCTGAAAGAAGAGAAGGTGCAACTTTAACCATATTATTTCTCCTTTTTCTCAATCTCTACATCGTTATTCTTTTAATGAATTTATAAAATCAGCTCTATTCGCTATTTTTTTAATTTCATTTATAATATTCTTATTCGATACAAGATCATATATTTCCAAAACAATTTGATTAAATTCAGACTCCATATTATTAGGAGCAGCTAACATCACTATCATATCAACATAATTATTTCCCCATTTAATAGGATTTGTTAGGGTCATTATAATAATACTTGTATTAATAACAGTTGCCGGGTCCCCATGCGGTAATGCAACACTATTTTCTAAAACTGTATCACCTAGTTCTTCTCTTTTATATACAGATTCTCTAAATCCACTTTTAACTGCTTTATTTTGTTGTAATATATCAATCATAAAATCCATACATTCTTTTTTTGAATTTAATGCAGATTTAAAAAATAGATATTTTGGTTTAATATATTTTTTCAAAGTAGATAGTTTTATTTTATTACTTTTTATTGTTTCATTAAGCCTTGGAGTTTTAATAAAAAACATTTTTTGCATATACATCAAAAATATTTGCATAATCTATATTATCTAAAAATGGACTTACTTTTACAACTGGTATTTGTGAATTAAAATATTCACTAGTTGTACTAATTATAAGATCTACATTATTCATATTAATCTGTTTCAAATTACTTAAACTGCAGGATTGAATATCATCATATTTAGGAAGGACAGATCGTAATCTATTAACGATATATTTTGATGATGCTATTCCATATGGACAAATAACTAGAATTTTATGAGATACTGCAGATTTATTAATAGCAATTTGAAAATATATAGTAATAAAAGAAACTTCATCATCTGTTAAAATACAGTCAAATGTACTTTCAATAATTGATAAAACATACCATGAAACTGTAAATAAAGGTAGATATCTTGTTTTTATCTCACATAAAATAGGATTAACAATATTAACACCATTTTTTAATCTCATAATCATTGCAGGAATATGTTGATATAATTGTTTTTCTAATTCATCTCTATTAGATATTACTATATTTTCTGTTTTTTCTAATCGATTAATTATTTCGTTTATAAGCAGATGATATTTGCTTTTATCAACATCTATCTTTGTCATTCTATACGATGCTAAATACTTAGTAAGAATTATTTTATCTTCACCTGTTAAATGAATATCCACCTTTTCTTCTAAGTATTCAATAATTCTTTGTACAAATGGATAATCTGAAATAAACAACATTCCGTCTGTATTAATATATTCTTCGTCACCTATATGATAACCATGTTTATTTCTATAGATAAATACAAGTAAAGTAACATTGAAAGCATTTTTATAATAATCAGTTATTTGAATATTATTAAATGAAATTATATCATTAAACACCTCTAAGATTAAATCATACAAATCATTTCCAAAAAAATCTACAAATGGAACTTTATGGAACGTAATTGTATTTAATAAATAATCTATTGCTGCAGATTGAATATTAAATTCTGAACCTACAGCAATAATTTTTTTATCTGTTGTTTTAAATGAAACATGAAATTGTTTTAAATAACTTTTTGTAAGATAATCTAAATCATTTAAAATAGCCGTTTTACTAACATAGTATTCTTCAGCAATATTTTGAAGTGAAACACCTTTTCCTTTTACAATAATATTAATAAATAGATTTCTTCTACGAACATCTATGTCAAATTTATTGTCTGTTTCAATTTCTTTTAAAGTATTAGCTTTTTCTAATGCTTTATTGATATCTTGTTTTTTACCAATAACTTTTATTCCACGATAAGGCCTTTTATCTATTTCTAAATTATAGGATTTCAACTCATCTCGTAATACATTAATATCAATATAAATTGTTTTAGGAGTAACATCAAACTTATCTGCCAATATTTGAGCAGGAACATAATCATCCTGTACTAACAAATAATTTAATATTTTTAGTTGTCTCGTTTTCATATTTGCCTCCTCTATGTTAATATAATTAATATTTTACTTTCTAACTATTTACCAACATTTTTATTCAATCGATCACCAACTTCTCCACTAGGATGATTGACTAAAAATACCTCTTGTGAAAATGAAGTGTTTTTTTCAAGATAAATAGCAATAGCATCAAACAACGAAATAACCGCTAATGTACTCGCTGTTGCTAACATATTATAAGCATCTGGTTCTTTTTCAATTTTAACCTTTAAAAATAAATCTGCAACTTTACAAATACTTGAACTTTCATTTTCCCCAACATAAACCAAATAAGCACCTTTACTTTTAATATTTCCTACAAAAGACACAAGCTCATTCGTATTACCACCTTTTGAAATAACAATGAAAATATCATTTTTATCTACAACACCTAATCCTCCATGTACTGCATCCGAAGGATTCACATAAAATGCTTTTTGATTTATCACTTGAAATGTATGTACAATTTTTTTGCAGCCATTGCTGATGTACCACAACCAGAAACAAATATATTTCCTTCATTATCCTTTATTTTTTCAATTAATGTTTCAACACTTCTATAATCTAAATAATTGAGAAAGTTTTTTTAATTCTTCACTTTCAGCATCAATAACAAACTTGAATATCTTTTTCTAACATTGTTTATTCCCCCATTACCTATAATATTGCACATTCTATTTCTTTCTTCTTGTCTGATCAAAATCCACAAATAAATTGAACCTACTTCACCAAATTAAAGTTTACCATCTCTAACAATAAAACTTTCACTTGCTCCTAGCAAATCAGAGCGCAAATGACCATCTGTATTCAACATTGTCCACTCTAAAGCGGGATAATTAGGATCTGTTTTTGCATTCCATATTTAATATGTTCTGGTCCAGGGCTATGATATTGTCCTTCAGTTGTTTGTGTCGGTATAATCTTTTCTAATACTTCATTTAAATCTACTTGTAATAAATCATCCCCATAGTAATTTACATCATGCATATATTCATCAAAATATACTGAACAAGTTGTATGAGGTGAAGAAACAATAACAACACCGTTATTTATTTGACTTTTTTCAAATATTTTTTTAACATCACTTGTTATATTATGATATGACGGTCTATTTGAAACTGTTTTTAATTTAAGTTGTTCATGCAAAAATTTCATTTTAAAATTTTCTCCTTTAAAGATACATACACCGCTTCAGCACCAAATCCAGTTAATAATTGTACGCCCATAATTACTTTATCCTTAATATCATCTGGAACTTGTGTTGTTGATAGTACAATATCATATTCTCCATTTTTTATAGATTCTAATTCTTGTCCAACAGCTGATTGTTTAATTTCCACTTGATTTTCTAATCCTTCTTCTTTTAACCATCTGTTAACTTTTGTTCTTACAACTGTTGAAGTAGCATGACCCGCTCCACACATAATAAGTAATTTTTTCATAATATTTATCCTTTCACGCAATTATTTTATACATTAAATTTTTTATCTTATTTACATAGAATAATAATCCTAAAATAACAACTGTAATAATTAAAATTCCTGGAAGTGAAAATACTTGTCCAATAAATACCATTAATGCATTTGGCCATAATCCTGCTGAAACATAAGATACCAGTCCACTTGATCCAACACTATATTGTGCTAATTGATAAGCTTTAGTTAATGCAGGAGCTAACCATGTTGCTAAATAAAGCATTGATGCAGAATAAATTCCACATCCAATAACTGATCTTAAAATATTTCCTTTAAATGCTGCTACCATACAAGATAATGCAAATACTAATGTTGGTAAATCGCCAAAAGGTAAGATTTTATTTCCTGGTAATACCACTGAAATAAAGAGTGTTACTGGAATTAATAATAGTGCTGTTGCCATAACTGCTGAGTTTCCAACTGTTAATGCTGCATCCATTCCAATATTAACAACTTTACCATGTAAATATTTTTTACAAAATTCTTGAGTCCCTTCAGCAATTGGAGTTAAACCTTCCATAAACATTCCAACCATTTTTGGAAGAATTTTTAATACCGCTGCCATTTGAACCCCTAATGTCATGAATCCACCAAAATCATAACCAGCTAATAAACCAATTACTACACCAATTACAAACCCAATAATAATAGGATCACCAATTAATCCAAATTTTTCTTGAATTGTTTCTGGATCAACATCTAAATCTTTTAATCCAGGAATTCTATCAAAAAGCCAATTTAGAGGTACTGCTAAAACCATACCAGACAATGCCATTAAATGCGTAATCGCAATTCCTGGGAAATTAAAGAATTTACTTAATAACGGTTGTGATAAATCCGCAAGTAGCAACTGTAATAAAAACCCTGGAATCATTGCAATTGCACCATATACATAATTACCTGTAATACCCCAAACCATAACACCAATTAATGCTGGTTGCCATAAATTCCAAACATCTACATTTAATGTTTTGTCGATGATCTGCTCGTTCACCTCCTTGGTATTACCATAAGGAGAAGTAGCCTTCTGATGAGGAGCCTCCTCAGTTACAGGCAAGTTCTCTGGCTTAGGCTGACCGTAAACGGTGCAGGAAGAAGAGAA
>ENA-OQCS01000423-OQCS01000423.1-human-gut-metagenome-genome-assembly--contig:-NODE-423-length-23559-cov-3.207451_pt1 | contig 23559 bp, 34 predicted proteins | sample MGYA00242757_ERZ504575 | MGnify/ENA primary metagenome ERZ504575 (study PRJEB26092, sample SAMD00036297) | human gut metagenome | host: Homo sapiens | study: EMG produced TPA metagenomics assembly of... | reverse complement strand
TCCTTGTCGTACAGGTTCTTGCCTTCCAGCAACACCTCGCCTTCGCAGTGGGCGCCCGGAATGATCTCGTGCATGCGGTCGAGCGTGCGCAGCACCGTGGACTTGCCACAGCCGGAAGGTCCGATGAAAGCGGTGACCTTGTTGGCTTCGATGTTGATGTTCACATCTTCAACGGCCAGGAAGTCGCCGTAGTAGATGTTCAGATGATTGACATCAATACGTTGTCCCATTTTGGTTCCTTATATGTTGTTTCTGTATGTAAGACTACCGCTCATCGTTCCGACTTGACGGCGAAGACCTTCGCCACGAGTCGACCGATAAGGTTGAGGATAAGCACGATGAGGATCAGCACGAGAGCCGCGGCCCATGCGCGTTCCATCGGGATGGTGGTCACGCAGGAAGCGTCGGCGGAAGCCGGGCAATTCGCGTTGAGCTTGGAGTACTCCTGGTAGACGTACACCGGAAGGGTGGTCATCTGGCCGGAGAAGAGGTTGACGTTCGTGGAGGCGATGTAGCTGCGGTCATCAGCAACGGAGCGGTCTCACCAATCACACGGGCGACGGCGAGAATCGCACCGGAAACAATGCCCGGCAAAGCGGTACGCAACACAATCTTCGTAATCGTGCGCTGCTTGGTAACACCCAAAGCATACGATGCTTCACGCAAGTCGTGAGGCACGATCTTCAACATTTCTTCAGAGGACTTGACCACGGTCGGCAGCATCAGCAGCGACAGTGCCACGGAACCTTCGAAACCGTTGATGGTACCAGGTCCAATCAGAATCGTGAACATCGAGAATGCGAACAAACCTGCGACGATGGACGGAATACCGCTCATCACGTCGACCAGCAGGGTGATGACGCGAGCCAGCTTGCCACGGTTGGAATATTCCACCAAGTACACGGCGCACATCAGACCGATCGGAATGGAGATGATCATGGCGCGAACGTGATTTCCAGCGTACCGATGATGGCGTGCTGAATGCCGCCGTAACCACCGGACGGCGTCGGATTGCCGCCGACCACACCGGTCATGTTATAGCTCAGGAAGTTGAGGTTCAGCTCTTGACACCGTTGACGATGGTGGTGAGCAGCACCGAGAACAGCGGAATCAGCGCCACAATGAACGCAAGAGCGATCAGCACGCGCATCGCAAGATCTTGCGCTTACGTGCAGCGGTAAAGGAACGCGTCGGCTTGAACTTGTCGAAATCGATGACGGGGGCACCGTCCATCGGAGAAGCGTTGTTATTCACTGCGGTCATCACGCACTCGCTTTCTCGGTAAGCTTACGGGCGATGAAATTCACCACGAAAGTAATGAGGAACAGCACCAGGCCGGTGCCGATCAGCACGGACACGCGAGATTGTTGGCTTCCGGATACTGTGCGGCGATGTTGGCTGCGATCGTCTGGTTCTGCGAAGCCTGCAGCAGCTTGATGGAGTAGTTGAGACCTGGAGACAGGATCATGAGCACGGCCATGGTTTCGCCAAGCGCACGACCCAAGCCAAGCATGGAAGCGGACACCACACCGGACTTGCCGAACGGCAGCACCGCAAGCTTGACCATTTCCCACTTGGTGGCGCCAAGAGCAAGCGCGGCCTCTTCCTGAAGGCGCGGAGTCTGCAGGAAGATATCGCGAGACATGGAGGTGATGATCGGCAGGATCATGACTGCCAGCACCACGGCCACGGTGGCGACGGTACGGGAAGGATTGGCGGCCGGACCTGCGAACAGCGGAATCCAGCCAAGATACTTGGCCACCCAATTCCAGAACGGGTAGATGGCGGGCACCAGCACCAGACCACCCCACAGACCGTAGATAACGGACGGGATTGCGGCGAGCAGATCGACCACATAGCTCAAGGCGGTGGCGAGCTTCTTCGGCGCATAGTGCGAGATGAACAATGCGATGCCGACCGACACGAAGAAGGAAATCAACAGTGCCAGCGCGGAGATCAACACAGTACCGAACAGCAGCGGTCCGACATAGCCCCAGAAGCTGGAGGCCTTGCCGCCGGTGAAGTTGCTGATGGTGTCGCTGTTGGCCTGCTGATCGCCGCCGATCAACGGCCATGCGCGGAACAGCAGGAACAGCGCGACGGCGGCGAGCACTACGAGGATCAGGATGCCGCAGGCGTAGGCCACGCCCTTGAACACCTTGTCCGCGTTTTTGCCGCTCACCGGCTGCTGTGCCGTTTTGCTTTGCGAACTCACGGGTTCTCCTTAACTTGCGATTGTTTGAAACAGATCTGCGATTACTTGCGATGACTGCGTTTTTTGTTTTACCTGCAGGTACCGTTTCAGGCCGCACCCGCTTTCATGTTGCGGCTGCGGCCTGAAACAGACGGTCAGTTGCCGTTCACCGAGAGCCTATCGCTTACTGTATCAAAGCTCACTTGGTTTCGATGGCGTCGATGGACTTGAGGACCTTCTGACGCATGGTGTCGGACAGCGGAGCGGAGCCTGCTGCGGAGGCAGCGGTCTGCTGACCTTCGTCGCTGACCACGTAGGTGAGCCAGGACTTGACGAACTTGGCGGTGTCGGCATCCTTGTATGCCGGGCAGGCGATGTCGTAGGAGACAAGCACGATCGGGTAGCGCCAGCCTCGGTGGTGTTGTGGTCGAGCTTGACGACCACGCGGTTGTCGCCAGTGGCGGATTCGTCGAGCGGGGAGCGTCCACAACCTTGGCAGCGGCTTCAGCGGAGAACGGCACGTAATCGTCGCCGACCTTCACCGCAACGGTGCCGAGCTCGCCAGCTGGGAGGCATCGGCGTAGCCGATGGTGCCGTCAGCCTGCTGCACGGTGGAGATCACGCCGGAAGTGCCTTGGCGCCCTGGCCAACTCGTTCGGCCAGTTCTCGCCGAGCTCGTAGCTCCAAGCGTCGCCAGCGGCATCCTTGACGTAGCTCAGGAAGTTCTTGGTGGTGCCGGACTTGTCGGAGCGGTGCACCACGGTGATGTCGAGATCAGGCAGGTCGACCTCGGGTTCTGCTGCTTGATGGCGTCATCGTTCCACTTGGTAATCTTCCGTCGAAGATCTTGGCGATGGTGTTGGCGTCCATGTTCAGGGTCTTGCCCTTGCCGGAGATGCCGTTGAGGTTGAAGACCACGGCGATCGGGGAGACGTAGACCGGGATGTCGAAGGCGTTGCCGGAAGCGCACACGCTCTTGGACTGCTCGACCTCGTCATTGGACAGGGCGGCATCGGAGCCGGCCCATGCGGTGGCGCCGGTCAGGAAGGTGGAAACGCCAGCGCCGGAACCAGACGGGTTGTAGGCGACCTTGGCATCCGTTGGTACCCTGGAAGCCGGCGATCCAGGCTTTCCACAGCAGCCTGCTGGGAGGAAGCGCCAGCGCCGGAGAAGTTGCCGGACACGGCTTCGGTGGTCTTGGTGTCGGTGCTAGCCGAAGAATCAGTGTTGGAAGCAGTGTTGTCGCCGCAAGCCGCGACAGAAGCCAGCATCACAATGCCGGACACAGCTGCAATGGAGCGTACGAGAATGGAATTACGCATTATTCTTTTCCCTCTGTCAACATTCTGATGGCGTATGTTTCTGACATTTCATATGCTGTTGTCGCCATCGTTCTTCATGACACTGTCAAGCCTATTGGTGGTTTGGGTCCCGCAAAACCAAAATCGTGAACGGAAGATGAACACTCTACGACACTTCGGACGTTTTCGTCATTTCCATTCACCGATCTTCGGCGACTACCGTGATACCACGGTCTTACATTCAGTTATCAATTAATAATCAATTATTCGGAAACTTACGATGAGTACTGGAATCGCAGTGTTTTATCTTATATATTTCCATCTATCGCGATATTTCCGCTTTATTCCGCAGGAACGTCAATTTTGTAGCCCAAACCGCGCACCGTGGTCAGATATTTCGGATGCGCCGGATCCTCCTCGATTTTGGAGCGGACGCGCTTGACGTGCACATCCAACGTTTTGGTGTCGCCAACGTAATCGGACCCCCAAATGCGGTCGATCAGCTGGTGGCGGGTCATCACACGGCCCTTGTTCTGCATGAGATATTCGAGAAGCTCGAATTCCTTCAGCGGGAAGAACACGTTCTCTCCGCGCACCATCACCTCATGCTGGCCGATCTTCATGGAAATGTCGCCGCAGATCAGCGGAATATCGTCATCGGAGGATTCCGTCGCGTCGGCCACCATCTGGTTGCGTCGCAGCACCGCACGCACCCGCGCCAGCAGCTCGCGGAACGAGTACGGTTGGTGATGTAGTCGTCCGCGCCGATTTCCAAACCGACCACCTTGTCGATTTCCGCGCTTTTCGCGGTGAGCATGATGATCGGTACGCGGCTTTGCTCACGAATTCTGCGACATAGCGCGGTGCCGTCAAGCCCGGGCAGCATCAGATCGAGCAACACCAAATCGATGCCGCCTTTGGTGAACAGTTCCAGCCCTTCCTCGCCGGTGGCCGCGGCGGACACGTCGTAGCCTTCGCGGGTGAGCTGGTAGACCAGCGGCTCTCGATACGATTCCTCGTCCTCGACGATCAGAATACGTGTCATCAGTGCTTCTCCTCCATTGCTCTGTTGATGGGAACGTTGCTTGTTATTTGCTGTATTCGGTTTAGCTCAGATTATTCGAATTACTCGGATTGCGTAGTTTCGATGCGTTCGGTTTCGCCCGTCACTTCCATGCGATCCGCTTCCGCAGTTTGTACGTTTCCCGCAGTCTCTGCAGTTTCCGCTGTTTCCACCGCTTGTGCCTGAGGCAGGGTGATGGTGAAGGTCGATCCCTCCCCCTCACGCGACCACACGGCGATAGTGCCTCCGCAATCCTGCACGCAATGTTTGGTGATGGCCAAACCCAATCCTGTACCCCCTGTTTCGCGGGAACGTGCGGGATCGACACGGTAGAATCGCTCGAAAATACGATCCAGCGAGGATTCCGGAATGCCAATGCCCTGATCGACGACACGAATCGCAACCTCGTCATCGCCACTGCCGATGCCGACTGCGACGGTGGTGTGTTCCGGAGAATAGTTGACGGCGTTTTCCACCAGATTCTTCACCGCCGTTTTGATGGTTTCATGATCGGCGTTGATGAACAGATCATCTCATCGACAGCGTTTACGGCACCCTCGACGTGCACCAGCTTCTGCTTGCCATTCAGCGAAAGCACCAGATTGATATGCTTCGATTCGGCCTTCACCTGGTTTTCGACGATCGCCTCGCGTACCAAGCAAGCACGGAAAGCCGTTCCGCGTTCAGCACCGCAGCCGCGCTTTGCGCCTTCTGCAAGTCGATCAAGCGATGCACCAATTCCGTCAATCGTTCGGATTCCTTGGAAATGCGACCCGCAAAATACTTCACCATGCCGGGATCGTCCGCAGCGTCGCCGATCGTTTCGACAAGCAGGGAAATCGCACCGGCAGGAGTCTTCAATTCGTGCGAAACGTTCGTCACAAAATCGCGTCGCATAATCTCAAAACGACGCTGCTCGCTCATATCCGAAATGAAAATCGCAAAAAGATCATCGGAGATCTGGCCGACCCGCACATGCAGATACAGCGTGTCGGAAGGACGGAACTTACCTGCCTCAATGCCTTTGCCGTCGGTGTTTTTCGCGGCCGCACGGGCGGCTCGATCCAGCGGAATCGACAATTCGCGTTCGCGCACCACGCTGTCGGTCGACACCAATCGCAGAATATCGCGGATTTCGGCAAGCGTCATCGCACTGTCCTCAACAATGCCGAAACGTTGCGCGCCCGGGGAAACGTATGTGACCGACGCCAGTGAATCGACGACGATCAACGCCTCCGGCATGACGGCGATCAGCTGGCGTTCCGTGGACTGCACGGGCACGCGCGGCCCGAACAGCGACATGTTCTTCTGCGCGCCGAACAGGCTTGGATCGTTCGGGTCGATCTCATCCTCCCCCAATTGCACGCCACGGGCACGCCCCAGCAAAAAGGCGACCACAGCGACGGCAACAACCACAATCGCCATCACCACGTGCTCCAGCGTCATACGTTAACCTTCCGATAATCCGTCATTCTTCTTCAACAGTAGCGGTTCCGGAAAGCGATTTCCGTGCGCGATTCCCTCACGCCATCGGAAGTTTCCCCGCAGTTCACTTTCGTGAGATTCGCCATACCGAAATATGAGACGCCCGTCCAGCAACCGATGCGTTGGACGGGCCGTCTTTCATGCGCTTACATGCGCTTGACGATGTTCACCGCGATTTTCGCCGCGGTGTCGGCATATTCGGAAATGTCGAATTCCTTGAATTCCACGTAATCCGTGTCGGCATTGTCGCTCACGCGCGGATGACCAGCACGGGCAGGGCCGTTGCGCGCCGCGACATGCGCCACCGCGCGCCTTCCATTTCGACCGCGTCCGCGCCGGTTTCGCGAATCACCTGCTCCACTTTCTTCGGATCGTCCACGAAATAGTTGCCCGTGGCGATGATGCCGGTGATGTGATGCACGCTCAGATCGGTCAGCACCTTATCGGCGACTTCGATCAGACGGTCGTCGGAGTGGAATTCCTCCACCGGCTGGTCCGCAGTGCCTGGCTTCCACTGGCCGACGAGACGCATGTCGGTGTGAGGTAGCGCAACGTGCCGCCAAGCACCACGTCGTTGATGTGCAGATGCGTGTTGAGATTGCCTGCGATGCCGGAGAAGATCACGGCGTCAGGCTGGTCCGCGTCGATGAGATGCTGCGTGGTGGCGGCGATATTGACGGTGCCCATGCCGCCGACCGTTGCCGCAACGTTGACGCGAGTGCCCTTGTCGGTTTCGATGGTGCCGCGCGTCACGCAGACGCCGGCTTCCTCCGTTACGGTGATGTCGCTCAATGCGGATGCGATATTGGCGACTTCCTCGTCCATGGCGCCGATGATGGCGATTGTGCTCATGCGTTCGTTCCTTTCGATTGCTTCACGCTTTTCGCTCGGTTTCGCTTATTTTCGCTTCGCTCACTTCCAGCGGCGCTTGCCCACAGCTTGCGCAAGTTCGCGCAGCAACGCTTCCGTAATCTGCCAGCTCAAGCATTTGTCGGTGATGGATTGACCGTACGTGAGTTCGGCGAGCGGTGCCGGTTTTTGACTGCCACCTTCGATGAAGCTTTCCATCATGATGCCGGTGATGCCTTCCTCACCTTCGGCGATACGGCTTGCGATATTACGTACCACTTCGACTTGGCGATGTTCGTCTTTGCCGGAATTGCCGTGCGAGCAGTCCACGATCAGACCGTGTGCCGCCGCGGATTCGACCGGCATTTCCTCACGGATGAGCTTCATGGCATTCGCCACGGATTCGGCGTCATAGTTCGGGCCGCTGCTCGAACCACGCAATACCACATGGCAGTCGGGATTGCCAAGCGTTTTGACTACGGCCGCACGACCCATATGATCGATGCCGAAGAACGTATGCTGCTGTGCCGACGCAAAACACGAGTCGGTCGGCGCTTTGATGGAACCGTCGGTAGCGTTTTTGAAGCCGATCGGCATCGACATGCCCGAAGCGAGCTGGCGGTGCACCTGGCTTTCCGTATTGCGAGCGCCGATCGCACCCCAGCTGACCGCGTCGGAAATGTATTGCGGGCTGGTTGGTTCCAGGAATTCCGTGGCGGTGGCCAAACCTGCGTCCAATACGCCAAGCAGCGTACGACGGGCCAAAAGCAGGCCTTTTTTGATATTGCAGCTACCGTCGATGTCGGGATCGTTGATCAAGCCTTTCCAACCGACCGTCGTACGCGGTTTTTCGAAATACACGCGCATCACAATCAGCAATTCTCCGCCCAGCTCGTCTTTCAACGCGGCCAAGCGACGGGCGTAATCGAGTGCGGCAGCCGGATCATGCACGGAACACGGACCGACGATCACCAGCAATCGATCGTCCTGGCCGTACAGGCAGGCACGAATCTCATCGCGCGAATAGGCGACGATCTCTTGCGCCTGATCGCTGAGCGGCAGGTCCCCCAACACCTGCGCCGGCGTGGGAAGCACCTCGAATTCAAGCACCCTGCGGTTCACGATGCGGCTGATGCCGACCTGATCTTCCCAGCGTGGCACATCCGTAGCCACCAGCGGATTCTTTCCCTCATCCATGGCCTCGCGGATGGCGCGAAGCTCTTCAGGCGTGTTCAGCTGCTGCTGCATTTCACTGCTCTCCTTGACAATCACCTATCTCCCCAAGAATATCAATCAAATGGCAGTCGCTATGCAAAAACCGTGCGATTACGCAGTTACGCGTATTCCGCACGGTTAGTTATTTGCGATTCCTTGCGATTATTTGCGCTTATTTGGCGAGTGCGCGACGGCTTTCGACCGCATCGGCAAGCGTTCGCAGCAACTGTTCGGTACGTTCCCACGGCACGCAGCGTCGGTGATGGATTTGCCGTACTCGAGCTGGTCGAGCGGAGCGGGCTTCTGATTGCCGGCTTTCAGGAAGCTTTCCATCATGATGCCGCTGATGCCCGACTCTCCCGTTGCGATGCGGGAGGCGATGTTTTCGATCACTTCGGCTTCGCGCACTTCGTCCTTGCCGCAGTTGCCGTGCGCCGCATCGATGACAAGACCGTGTTCGCTCGGGCCGGACGCCTTGGAAACCTTCAGATCGGCCAACGCCTTCGCCACGGATTCGGTATCGTAGTTCGGGCCGTGCGAGGAGCCGCGCAACACCAGATGGCAATCGGGATTGCCCTTGGTTTCGGCGGAAATCACACGTCCGTCAAGATTGATGGACAGGAAATGATGCTCGAAGGCGGCCGCGAAGCAGGAATCCGCTGCCGGCTTGATCGAACCGTCGGTGGCGTTCTTGAAGCCGATTGGCATCGACATGCCCGACGCGAGCTCGCGATGCACCTGGCTTTCGGTGTTGCGAGCGCGATCGCACCCCAGCTAATCAGGTCGCAGATGTACTGCGGGGTGATCGGGTCAAGCCATTCCGTGGCTGCCGGGAGTCCAAGGCTCAGCACATCGGCCAGCACCTTGCGTGCGAGCCACATGCCCTTGCGAATATTGAACTGGCCGTCGAGATCGGGATCGTTGATCAGACCCTTCCAGCCGATGGTGGTGCGTGGCTTTTCGAAATACACGCGCATCACAATGACCAGTTGGTCTTCCAGTTCTTTTTTGACCGCGGCGAGTTTTGCCGCGTATTCGTGCGCCGCTTTCGAATCATGAATCGAGCATGGACCGACGATGGCAAGCAGACGATCGTCTTTGCCGTTGAGCACATCGCGGATTTCCTGACGGGACTTCAACACCAGATCGCTCATCTCGTCGGTGAGTGGAATTTCCTTCAGAAAATATCGGGGAGCCGGAATCGGGTCTAGCTGTCGAATATTGATATCCACGGTCTCCGGAAACACGGCGTTATCCAACAACTGCGCATCCTTCGAACTATCTGGACCGCGAAGACCTGACATCTCTTCTGCTCCTCCTTATACCTGCATACCTGCTTCATGCATACTGTGCATGGATGATAATCACCGAAGTTACCTTAACGGATAAAAGCGGAATAACACGAATGCCGACTGCATGCTGGACTTTTTGGCGAAGTCCCATGCAGTCGGCATTCGTCAATCGGTTTGTCGGTTTACGTATCAGTCAGCCAGAGCGCCCATCGGATCCCATGCGGGGAGCATGGTGCTGGCTCGTCAAGAGCGGCCTGATATTCGGCAGGGAGCAGCGCCTTCGGCACGGCGACCTCGTACACGTATTCGGTGAACCAGTCGTCGCTCATAGTGAAGTAGCCTTGTCTGCGATCTTGTCGCCCCAAGAGTTCTCCACACGCCAACGACGGGTGGTCGTGCCGTCTTCGGCCACGTCCACGCCGACGAACGCCATAGCGTGGTTCATCGCGGAATCGGCGAAACGCACGCGATCTTCCTTGTTCAGATCGAAGTCGACGCCATACACCTTGCCGTATTCAAACAGATCAGTGGCCCAAGCGCCGTTTTCACGATCCATCATCGGGTGGCAGTCGGCACCGAACCATACTGGAATGCCCTGCTCTTCGAGAATCTGACGCACGCAATCCTTCATGAACTGGTTCGGCACGTTTAGATATTCGGTCGGGTCTCCCCCGGCCACATTACCCAAGTGCTCGATACCGATCTTCTTGCCCTTCGCATGCTCCTGACGAGGATCGTCGACCAAGCACACGTAGCTTTCCAAATCGGCGGAACCGACGTACTTCTGCCAGAATTCCACAGGCGTGACCTCACCATCGCGGTGGAACTCGCCGTCCTTGTCGGTCCACTCCCAGTCGAAGCTCTTCGGCGGCTCGCCCAAGTGAATCGTCAGAATGCGGTGTCCGGCGGCGGTCGCTTCGGCGATTACCGATCGATCGAAGCCGGATCAGCATACATGTGCGCGACGGCCGTATGCAGCAGGCGACGCAATTGCACGTTCATTTCGCCGGTGTTCTTGGAGGATTCGGTTTCCGGGAACAGATCCTTCGGAACGGCACCGTACTTCTTGTACACGTTCATGGCCATGGTCCACTGGCCGCCGTCGCCCATCACGTCGGCGAGCAGATGCTGGATCAGGCGGGAGTCGGACGGCTCGCCGGCCTTCACCAGTTCGGCCACGTCCTGCAGGAAGTAGTTGACGCGCTCGAGCTTGTCGTAGTACATGGCATAGTTCTGGGAGAACTCGAATTCCTTCAGCCCCATGTTCTTCTTGGCCACGAAACGAGCCACGTTCAGCGAGCTGAACAGCCAGCAACGGCCGGAACGATCCTGATGGGTGGCGGTGCCATTGTCGACAATGGTGGAGAATCGGCGCTGCATCAGGCGGGCGCGGTCATAGTTGCGTGCCACCTTGTTGATGCCAGCCGCGGTGACCGCGTTCATGGCCATACGGTTGTGGTCGCTGGCTTCGAAATCCTCAACCAGCGTTGCCAATGCATCAGCGCTCAACGGCGTGATGTCAGTCATTGTTCTGTTCCTCCTGTGCTTCTTCGCCCTGGTCAGACTGCTCGTCTTCGGACGGTTCTTCAAATCGTCATTATTCTGCTGTTCGTCGGAGACAACATCCTCGTCGAAGGTCACTTCCGGTTCGCCCGCAACAGTTTCGCCACTCTCGTCGTGCGATTCCGCCGGAGTTTCAGCTTCAGCTGCGGAATCATGCTGTTCGCCGTCGATGGAATTGACCACGGACAGGCCGTTCGCGCCGAAATCGGAGAACGCGTTGGCGAACATGGCACGCAGTTCACTGACACGCTGCGTGATCTGCGCCTCACGGGTCTGCAGGTCGGCGATGCGCTGCTGCACACCTTCAAGCTCGCTCTTGGCTGCCTCACGACGCTCGTTGATCTGCTCGTCGGCCTCTTCGGTGGCCTGCTTGAGAATGCTGGCAGCCTGCTTGTCGGCTGCCTCACGCTTGTCGGAAGCGTATGCCTCGGCCTCATCGCGCGTATGCTGCGCTTCTGAAATCAGCTCGTCGGACTGCTTCTTGGCGATTTCACGGCGTTCGTTCAGTCGGCGAGCAGCTCGTTGACCTTCTTCGTAGCCTCATCCTGCTGGGCGGAAATGTCGGCGCGGATCTGCTCCACCTCGGCATTGACCTGGCTGATGGTCTTGGTGCGATGCACTTCGGCCTCGTCGGTGATCTCCTGTGCCTTGGCTTTGGCGGTATCCGTGATTTCCGAGGCACGGCGCTGCGCGTCCGTCATCATCTTGGACACCTGCTCACGCACGTCGGCCAGCTTCTTGTTGGCTTCGGCCAACGCGGATTCGATCTGGTCGTTGGTCTCGCTTTTCATGCGGTTGATCTCGTCATTGGCGTTCTTGCGCTGCGCCGCGATCTGCTCGGTGGCTTCGGCGCGCAGATCGGAGAGCTCGCGCTCCTGCGTGGCGCGCTCCGATGCAAGACGCTTGTCATGCTCCTCACGGGAGTTCGTCAATTCCAGATCGACGGTCTGGCGCTGCGCCACCACGGCCTTCTGCGCTTCGCCACGCAGCTGGTCCGCTTCGCGCTGGGCGTGGACTTCAACGTGTCGGCATCATTATTGGCCTTCGACAGCACGCTTCGGCTTGGCGTTGGCCTCGTCGAGAATACGCTTGGCGTCGAGCTTGGCGTTGTTCAGCAGGGTTTCGGCCTGAAGCTGCACCGTGGCGCGTGCCGCGGAAGCGTCTTTCTTGGCACGGTCGAGCAGCTCGGCGCTGGTTTGTTCCGCGCTGGCGAGCATCTGCTGCGCGTTGGCGCCCAGAGATGCGAACGAATTCGGGTTGGCCTTCTTGTTTTTCTCTTCCTGCAGCTGTGCCTGCAGTTCAAGGATGGTCTGATCGTCGGCCTTGACCTGATCACGCAGACGGTCCACCGTCTCCTGAGCCAAAGCGAACGCCTCATCGACCCTTTCCTTGTCGTACCCCCTCAACACGATTGGGAACTGCTCAACCATGGTATTCCTTTCACGAATTCCCTTCCATCGCGCATCTTGCCCGCGCCTATCCGTTTTGAACTTTAGCGCAGAACAAACGTTCGGCACACGGCAGTCGCATAATTCTCACAGAGAGCACAGAAATCGTTCGAGGAAACGCCGACGCCGTTCAGCCGAGCAGAATCTCACTTGAGGATGGCTGCAGATAATAACGCACCGATTCGCGGATCACATCGTTACCTGCGGCGATTTGCTGCGCGATTGACAGTCCATGTTGCAGATGTGGCTGCTCGTTGACGATCGGCAGGCTTACGAAACCCGACAGAATGCGCTTTTCCTGCGCTGCAGACCAGTCGAGCAAATGGTAGAACAGCGAATTGCAGACGAACGTGCCCGCATCCGAACTCAACGCGGCGGGAATCTCATGTTTGGCGAAATCGCGCAGAATCGAACGCAACGGCAGGCGCGTCCAATATGCCGCAGGCCCTTCCGGATTGATCGGACGGCGAGGCGGAATCACATTGTCGGCGTCAGGCTTGGCCGCGTCCATCAGATTCGTGGCGCATCGCTCCAACAGCACGCCGCGGGCCGAACGCTTCAAACCGGTGGCGATGACAATATCGGGATTCGCCTGTTCGATGGCGTTCAGCAACATGGGCCAGGCATTGGCGAAACTGACCGGAAGCGTCACCGTCGTCACGCTCATGGAACATCCTGCAGAAGATCGTCGGACAGCGCCACGGATTGAGATGGATCATTCCAATATTCGGCGAGCGCCACGGGAACAAGTACGGCCGGATTCACGTCGATGCCGTCGTACGGGGTGAAACCTGAGATGACGATGTTGATCTGCTGCATGTGTTCCAGTGTACGTGGTTGAAAGGTGGGTTCGTTTACGATCAGTGCTTATGCATTTGCGAGAATGCTTCGGCGAACACCGCGTGCATGCGCGCTTTCGCTTCTTGTTTGGCGTGTTCCGGGTCGAGGCTGCGCGCGATGTTCTCGGCAATCGGCATGTCGGCCTGCGTGGTGATTTTGAGATTCGTTTCGGATCCGGCGACGATGGCGACTGGCTCGTTCGGCAGATAGTCCACCACCACGCGGGTGTCGTCGGTCGGGTGGAAGTCGGGATCGGCGGTGGCAAGCTCGTAGCTTTGGTGATGGTACCGAAACGGAAGGCCTGTGGGGTTTGCGCGCGGAATGCGTTCGTACGATCGGGCACGGAGCGCACCACCTTGCGCTCTCCAAGATCTTCGGTCAGTAGAATCGTGTCGGTGGACGCGTATGCCACGGTCGCCGCGTTGAACTGGTCGAGGCTGTCGATGCAGCCGTCGATGGATTGCTGTTCGACGAACGGTCGCACGGAATCGTGGATGAGGATTTTCGCGCCATCGGGAATGCCTGCCTGCTTGAGCAGGTCAAGCGCGGCGCGGGTGCTGTCCACACGCTCGGAGCCACCCGGAATCACGGCACGCACCTTGGTATAACCGGCTTCGTCGATGAGCATGTTCACCATATCGCTGACACGCTCGTTGACCACGACGATGATGTCGCTCACGCGATCGTTGCGCTCGAACGCCTCGATGCTCCAGCAGACGATTGGCTTATCCCCCACCGAAACCAACTGCTTGGGATTGTTCTCATCGAATCGCGTGCCGAAACCGGCCGCCAACACCACGGCCACAACCGGCATCTTCTGTTCCTGCATCTGCTCTCTCTCACTCATACGTCCCACCGTAAACCCCCGAATCGGTTTGCAGCGCGTTTTGCCTTACGTTCTGCACGCAATCCGCAATAGCGCGCCGCTCTCCCACTATTCGCGCACGATCAGCGCAAGCATACGGCCTTCGTGCGCTTTGCCTGCGATGGTGGCACGGCGATGCGAGAACCAGAGCGGATTTTCCAGCGTGCACAGGCTACGGCGGATTTTCTTGAAACGTTCCGCGAGCTGCGGTTCGCCTTCGCCATCGGCTGGCAGATTTCCGCCAATTCCTCGTCTTCGGAAAGATACTGGGTGGCTGCGTTGACGCGGGCGCGGGAGGAAACGATGTTATCAGCCGGAACACCGGCTTTGGCAAGCTCATGCAGTGCGGCGGCCGCAATATCGATGCCCGGCTGGCCGAAACGGCTCAGCGTGAAGGTTCCGGGGAACTGCGCGTCGAATTCGTCGGCAATGTCTCCGCCAACCTCGTAGCAGTCGCCGCAGATGCACGGGCCCAGCGTGGCGACAATACGCTCCGGCCTGGCTCCCTTGGACACCATCTTTTCGATGGTGGCGCCGATCACACCGTTCTGCAGGCCACGACGGCCGCAATGCGCGGCGCGATCACACCGGCTTCCGGATCGGCCATGAGCACCGGCAGCAGTCGGCCGCGAACATGCCGAGCGCCACGTTCTTCTGAGCGGTCACCTGGCCGTCCGCTTCAACCACTGCCGGCTCATCCGCGGTTTCGCCCACCTGCTGAGCGTTTTCGCCCTTGCTGCCGGATACGTCGAAACCGAACGGACGGTTCATGACGAACAATTCGTCCACATCGACGGCAACGCCGGAATGCACCTGGCTGACCAAGCTCAGCTTCGCGTCGATGGCGTTGGAGAGCGCCACACGATTGGCGAGCACATGGTTCGGATCATCGCCGGACTTGCCTCCGAGATTGCAGTGCGCATAATCGCCTTCGCTGGTGCCACCAAGTCTCGTGGTGTACACGACTTTGACGCCCGGCGCAAGCATGATCGGAATGGTCACCGGAATTGGATTGCCGTCCACGTCGGTCGGGTCGATCGCATTGCTGTCAAGAATCGCGTCGTCATACTGCTTGTCAGTCATTTTTTTGTTTTCCTTGATTTTCTACGATTATTTCAACTTATTTCTGCTGATTTTCTGCGTCTACACGATGTTTTTCCGCAATCATTCCGCTTTGAGCGTCGGCTTTTTGGTACGAGATCGGATGGCTGCGTTCACGGGCACTTCCTGCGGGCATGGCATGGAGAACACATGCGCCGGATTGTTGATGGATTCGACCCAATGTCCGTCGGCGTCACGGAATCCGCCTGCGGGAACGGTGTAGGCGAGCGGCGCCGCGCCCGGTAGCACGAATTCGACTTCCTGACCGGCTTCGATTTTGTTGCGGCTCATAATGGTCACACGGCCGCCGTCTTCTTCACTCCACGAGAGCACTTCGCCAACCACCAGCCAAGCGCGGAAATACGCGGAACGGTCGGTGCTTTGCTGCACTTTGTGTTCCGGATAGTAGAAGCCGGTGGAATAGTCGCGGTGCGCCACCTTGTCTGGCTCGTCCAGCAACCAGTCAGGCAGGGACACGTGTTCCGCCGGGCGCACTCCGGCGGTGATTACCAGCCTTCCGGCAGGATTTCCGCAGCCGTGTTCGACTTACGCCTCGTACTACGCGCATGGTAGCTCAGATCATCCGGTTCGCCGGCGGAAGCGACTGGAACGGTTGCAATATCCGGCTTCCCCGCGAACGCGCCATCCGCATGTTCCATAATCAAATCGGTGGTTTCCGGCTTGCCGTAATCCGGATCAGACGGGCGAATCACACGGTCATGGAATGGCTTCAGCACAGTGCCATCCTCGTCTTCAAAACCGCGTTGCACCATGTATGCGTCAACGGCGGTCTTGTAAGCGTTCGTCATCGCCGCAATATAGTAGGCGCTCTTGGAACGTCCTTCGATTTTCAGACTGGTCGCACCCGAATCAAGCAGATCGTCGATATGCGCAAGCATGTTCATATCCTGCGAATTGAACAGATACGCGCCTTCCTTAGTCTGTTCTATCGGAAAATACTGGCCGGGACGCTTTTCTTCGACGATGGAATACTTCCAGCGGCACGGTTGAGCGCATTCGCCATGATTGCCGTCACGTCCGGTCAGATAATTGGAGAACAGACAACGACCGGAGAACGCCATGCACATCGCGCCATGCACGAAGCATTCGATGTCAAGATCGTCGGGAATGCGTGCGCGAATGTCTCGCACGGCCTGCAGATCCATTTCACGGGCAAGCACCACACGACGTGCGCCCAACTGGTAGAAGGCGTTCGCTGCCTGATAGTTGGTGACTCCCGCCTGCGTGCTCACATGCAGTTCCAGGTTCGGCGCCACTTCGCGAGCCATGAGCATCACGCCAATGTCGGAAACGATCAGTGCGTCCACGCCGGTGTCTTTGAGCTGGCCGATGTATTCGCGCATCGCTTCGACTTCATTGTTGCGCGGCAACACATTGCAGGTCACATACACGCGAGCGCCACGCTCATGCGCGTAACGGGAGCCTTCTTCGAAATCCTCCAAACTCAGGTTTTTCGGCGCCGAACGCATGCCGAACGCCTTACCTCCGCAGTAGACGGCGTCCGCACCGTAATCGACGGCGGTTTTCAGTCCTCGCAGATTGCCCGCGGGAGCCAATACTTCAGGCTTGTTTCTTCTTTGCACGCTTGTTCCTCTTACTCGATTTTTCCGCTCTATATTCTCGACTATTCACGGGACACTTCTGCCGCATCCGGGAAATACATACGAGGAAAAACACATGCGGAAACAAAGGCGTCCATCGTGGAGACGGACGCCTTGACGCAAAACGTTGCGAATCTGACACTCAGCCGAGTTTGGCGAGTTCCTCTTCGGTGAGTTCGAGCTCGTCGGCCTTGAGGGAATCGAGAATGGTTTCCGGTCGATGGGCGCCGGGAATCACGAACATGTGGTCGCCCTTGGCCAGCTCCCATGCGAGCACCACACGCTGGTAGCTCACGCCACGGGCTTCGGCCACCTCGCGGAACGGATCGAACAGGTGCTCGTCGTACGGGTGACGGTAGCCGCCCAACGGACTCCAGCACACGAACGCCAGACCCTGCTCGGCGCAATAGTCAAGCGTATCTTGGGTGTCCAGATGAATCGGAGAATACTGGTTCTGCACGGCCACAAGCTTGTCGCCGAGGATCTCCTGCGCGATCTTCAACTGTTCGATGCTCACGTTGGAAACACCCGCCCACTGGGCCACGCCCTGATCGAGCAGCGCTTGATGCCTTCGCAGGACTCGTTGTACGGCACTTCCGGATCATGACGGTGCAGGTACAGCAGATCGATGCTGTCAACGCCAAGCGCCATCGCGGACTGCTTGCCGTATTCGATCAGATGCTCCGGCTTGCCGTCACGCGGCCAAACCGGCTTGTCACCCTCCCAAGCGCGGCGCAAGCCACCTTGGTGGCCACGGTGACTTCCTCACGCGGGCCCTTCCACGAGTCAAGCGCCTCACGCACCAGCTTTTCGCCGGTCTGTTCCTCTTCGCCCGGCGTGTAGTACGCCCAAGCGGTGTCGATGTGACGGCATCCGGCATCCAACGAGGCGTGCAATGTTTCGATACCGACATCGTGACCACGATTGTTTTCAATGGTCAACGGCATTTCACCATGCCGATGGCCGTGGTGCGGAACGGTCCAAGATTACGGAACAAAGCCATCCCGATCTCCTTCAACAACGTACAGAGTGTCTTTCCGAATGCAACCTTACCAGCCGACCCGCCTCAGCAGACAACAAACCCACCAAACATGCGCGTAATGCCGCAGATCAGCGACCACCGAAGCTGCCGCCGCCGGAACCACCGGAGGAACCGCCGAAACCACCGCCGGAGAAGCTACCACCGGAACCACCGTAACTGCTGGACGGAGATGCCGCGGCAATCGTCGATTGAATATCAGCAAAACCTGATTCCAACTGCGCGCCAATATCACCAAAATTGGCGCTCGGCGAGAAATCCATCGAATTCGTATCACACGAAGCAGGACCGGCGTAATGATGATTGAAATACCATGAACGGTAACTCCAGTAGAGCAGCGAATCGGAAGCGTTGGCATCAAGCCAACTCGGGTCGGCAAGCTGCGGGTACGCCTTGAGCAGCTGCTTCATCGCCTTTTCGGAAATGCCGAACGCGGTGGCGTACACCATGTAGCGACCCCACAACGTCAGATCAGCCACACCACGATCACGGAAGTCGCTGAAATCCTCCATATACCGTTTCAAACCGACCACCTGACCGGCAAGACGCTGACCATTGTCGTTAAGCCCCTTCAATTTGAGGTAGCTCAGCGCAAACACGGACGCGAACATCATCGGCGCGGAAATCAGCACGACCAACGCAAGATTGCCGATCACGCCAAAATACACTATGGAAAGGAACGCCAGGATCGCGGCGCAGATGCCTGCGGCGAACGCTCCCCCGCCGCATGACGAAGTGGCACCCAACATGGAGAATTCGCTACTGCACGCATTCGTAAACTTTTCCTGATACTTGTAGCCCTTCGACCAATCGGAGAAATTCTTGTCCATCTGTTTCAGATCGAACACCGGAGAACCAATGCGTTCGGACGCCTTCACCAGCAGGTCGAGCGCGGTACGTTCGCTCTGGCTCAGCGCCAATGACTGCGGGTTATCGAACACCACCGGCAGTATCACGATGGTGCTGGTTTTGCCTGCATCACGCGCACGAGCTGGATCATTGGAAATCAGCTGCGCGATATCGGCATTGCGAGACCGACTCATATCAATGCCCCGATACATGGCGGCCGGCCCCGGGTAAATGGCGATTGCTCCACGCGAAGCGAGCGAGAGCACGGAAGCCGACATTTTTCGGCTCGACAGTGTTTTCGAATGCTTGTTGTCAACGATATGCAGCAGTTCCGCAGCGCTGGCGGGGCTCATTTCCGGCTCGTCACGCCAATACTCGATGTCACCGTGGTATTGCGAACGATCGAAACTGTGCAATGCGAGCACAACGGCGATCACACACAAGATCAGCCCGGCCACGGCAATGGCGATCCACGTGATCAGACGGATACGCGCTTTTGTGCGCTGCCGGTCACGCCACCGCTGCTCCTGTTGGGCCTCGCTTTCCATAATGCCGTTTTTGATGGTGGTATCACGAGTGCGTGCCACACCGCTGGTCGCACCGACGTTGAACATGGCGACCACGTCAACATAGTCGCCGGCACGAACGTCGTGCACGGTGAACTGCAACGACCCCTTATCACCACGTTCGGTGGTTGACGTACGTTCGGTGTGCAGCCAGGCCCATGAATTATCCGCCGTAATGCCATCCGGGAACGTGACGGTTCCGGTGACTTTGCCGATGGGAATCTGATTGCTCACGCCGAGCGGCTCCCATTGGAACGTGGCCACGTCTTGATAGGCGGTGGTCACGCCCTGCATGGTCATGGTCACATCGAATTTCAGGCTGCTCGCCGACGTGGTGGCGGGAATATTCCAGCCGATTTCGATTTTCTTGGAACGATCGTCGGTATTGTCGGCAACAAGACCGTCTTTTGCGGGATCGAACGGCTGCGGATTGCTGTCACCTTGCGAAACATCGGCGATATACCACTGCCCCGCATGTTCTCGATTCCATTCGTCGGTGCTATAGCTGCTTGGGATTGCGATATCACCCTGCTGGTAGGTCTCTCCCGTCGTCGCGTTGCGCACGCTGATATCGGTGATATTGGTCAGGTTGCTTTCCTTCAGCGTGTACTGCTGGTACAGCTGCTTCCACGGATGGTCGCCGTCGTCATCGCTGCGGTCGGCGAGTTTCATATCGATGTGTTGGGTGATTTTCAAATCGCCATCGCTTTGCACCTGCACATCGTAGTCGAGCGTTTTGTAGCTCAGATCGGCCCACCGTCATCCAATGCGATGGCCAGCAATATGGCCGCTACAACGCCAACGGTGACGACGATCGCGATACCGAAGCTGCGCACCGCTCGCGACGCATGCTGTTTGGCCGTCATAATCCCTCTTTCTCGCTTCTTCTTCCCTCAGATGGCCGTACAACAGATGGCCGTACAAGCCGAATTGAACAGTAAAGCCCCATCGTCATCGGACGGGGCTTTACATGCATGTCAGAACTTAACTTGCGGAACCTGACGATCCGCTTCGTCCACCTGGAAGTAGGGGGCCTGTTCGAAATGGAACAAGCCGGCGATAATATTGGTCGGCACAACCTCGGTCTGGGTATTGTACTTCTGCACGACATCGTTGTAGAACTGGCGCGCGTAGGCGATCTTCTCTTCCAACGATTTCAGCTGATTCTGCAAATCCATGAAATTCGTATTGGCCTGCAGCTGCGGATAGTTTTCGGATACGGCCTGCAGATTGACAAGTGCGCGGCTCAGCTGGTTTTCCGCAGCGATGCGCTGCGCCACGTCACCGCTTTGCGCGGCCTGCACCACGCCGGCACGGGCCTGCGTGACCTGCGTGAACACTTGGGATTCGTGGGCCGCATAACCTTTGACCGTTTCCACCAGGTTCGGAATAAGATCGGTACGCTGCTTGAGCTGCACGTCGATCTGCGCCCAACCGTTCTTCACACGATTACGTAGCGTGACCAGCCCGTTGTAGCGCTGACGGCCCAAAGCACAATAAGTACAACGATGACGGCAATGATAATGCCAACGACCATGACGACTCCTTCGTTAATGGCTCTTCACACCATTCTTGCATGCGCCAGGTACGTTATGACAAAACTCATGCCCCCGTGTCTCATTTTCATGCAATCTGCATGGAAACGCAAAAGTGCCCCGTACCTTCCGGTACAGGGCACTTCAGTCAGTCAGCTATGCTGCGAGGGATCCTTTGAGGCATCAGCCTCAAAAGGATCAAAGTCGCGGCGGACGCGGCGGCGAGGACGCTCGGAACGCTCTTCGCGATCGGCACGGTACTCGTCGTAGTTCTCGTCGGCTGCGTAACGCGGATTGCGGTCTCGCGGCGGCTGCTGCGACGACGATCGGAACGACGATCATCACGATCGTAGTCACGGTCATCGCGATCGGAACGACGACGACGCGGACGATCATCATAATCACGATCGTCACGATCGGAACGACGGTCATCACGACGGCCACGGCTGCCGCGACGGTCATCGCGATCGGAACGCTCACGGCGCGGAGCGGAGGATTCCTGATCTTCGAAGCCTGGAATGGCCAGGGAGATCTTGCCGCGATCGTCAACGCCCTGCACGACTACCTCAACGGTGTCGCCTTCCTTGAGCACGTCTTCGACGGCGTCGATACGCTCGCCGTTGGCCAGATTACGGATCTGGGAGATGTGCAACAGGCCGTCGGTGCCCGGGGTCAGGTTCACGAAGGCACCGAAGGAGGTGGTCTTCACAACCTTGCCGTTGTAGGTTTCGCCGGCTTCAGGAACGTGCGGGTTGGCGATCTGGTCGATGATCTGCTTGGCCTTTTCAGCGCCGTCGCCACCTTCGGAGGAGATGAACACGGTACCGTCATCTTCGATGGCGATCTCCGCACCGGTCTCTTCCTGAATCTGGTTGATCATCTTGCCCTTCGGACCGATGACTTCGCCGATCTTGTCGACCGGAACGGTGGTGGTGATGATGCGCGGTGCGTACGGGCTCATCTCGGCCGGACCATCGATGCACTCGTTGATGACTTCGAGAATGGTGGTACGGGCTTCCTTGGCCTGCTGCAGAGCAGAGGCCAGAATGTCAGCCGGAATGCCGTCGAGCTTGGTATCGAGCTGCAGAGCGGTGATGAACTCGGAAGTACCGGCAACCTTGAAGTCCATATCGCCGAAGGCGTCTTCGGCGCCGAGAATATCGGTCAGGGTCTTGAAGATGTGCTGGCCGTCAACATCGCCGGACACGAGGCCCATGGCGATGCCCGCAACCGGGGCCTTCAGCGGCACGCCTGCGGCGAGCAGCGACAGTGTGGACGCGCACACGGAACCCATGGAAGTGGAACCGTTGGAACCAATGGCTTCGGAGACCTGACGGATGGCGTAAGGGAACTCTTCGCGGTTCGGCAGCACCGGCACGAGAGCCTTCTCCGCCAGCGCACCGTGCCGATTTCGCGGCGCTTCGGGGAGCCGACGCGGCCGGTTTCACCGGTGGAGTACGGCGGCATCTCATAGTTGTGCATGTAACGCTTGGACTGCGGACCGGACAGTGCGTCGATCTGCTGTTCCATCTTGAGCATGTTCAGGGTGGTGACGCCCAGAATCTGGGTTTCGCCACGCTGGAACAGTGCGGAACCGTGCACGCGCGGAACGATGTCCACTTCAGCGGACAGGGTGCGGATGTCACGCAGGCCACGGCCATCGATGCGGTAATCCTGGGTCAGGATGCGGCGACGCACGATCTGGCGCTGCAGCTCCTTGAACGCATTGCCGATCTCCTTTTCCTTCTCGGCATCGTCCATGTCGGTGAATTCACGGCGAGCGTGGCCTTGACGCCTCCTTGATCTCATGGATGCGATCCTGGCGAGGCAGCTTCTCGGCAATGGAGAGGGCTTCGTCGAGATCGGCGTGGGCGATCTCATCGATACGGTTGTACAGATCTTCGGTGTACTCCGGGAAGAGCTGGAATTCCTTGGTTTCCTTCGCAGCGATCTTCTTGAGTTCGGCCTGAGCCTCGCAGATCACCTTGATGAACGGCTTGGCGGCTTCGAGACCACCGGCGACGACTTCCTCGTCCGGCTTGGTCTGGCCTTCGTCGTAGATGAGGTGCCAGGCGTTCTTGCCTGCGCCGGCTTCGATCATGGCGATGGCGACGTCGCCGTTTTCGACGACACGGCCGGCAACCACGATTTCGAACACGGCGCGCTCACGCTCGCTCCAACGCGGGAAAGCGACCCACTGGCCGTCGATCAGAGCCAGGCGAACGCCGGAAACCGGGCCTTCGAACGGCAGACCGGAAATCATGGTGGAAGCGGAAGCAGCGTTCAGAGCGATAACATCGTAGGCATCGTCCGGGTTGACGGCGAGCACGGTTTCCACAACCTGCACTTCGTTGCGCAGCGTGTGCGGGAACAGCGGGCGCAGCGGACGGTCGATGATACGGCAAGCCAGAATCGCCTCGGAGCTCGGACGGCCTTCACGGCGGAAGAACGAGCCCGGAATCTTGCCGGCGGCGTACATCTTCTCTTCCACGTCCACGGTCAGCGGGAAGAAGTCGTAGTTCTCCTTCGGGCTGGAACCGGCGGTGGTGGTCGACAGAATCATCGAATCATCGTCAAGATAGGCGGCGACGGCACCATCCGCCTGCTGGGCGAGACGACCGGTCTCGAAGCGCAACGTGCGCTTGCCGAATGAACCATTATCGATTACGGCTTCAACAGCCTTGATTTCGGGACTCCATAGGGTTCCTCCTTTTCTTTCTTTTACCTAACAT